>JAESFR010000120.1_pt1 | contig 76891 bp, 70 predicted proteins | sample 9266191 | NCBI WGS metagenome assembly JAESFR01 (sample SAMN14503063, study PRJNA617104) | algae metagenome | isolation source: Pleurocapsa minor HA4230-MV1 and co-occurring heterotrophs from cement on... | place: USA: Nuuanu Pali Lookout, Hawaii | collected 2009-07-20
GGATGCCGGGCGTCACAGCCCGCACCAGATCGGGCACGATCAGCCACGAGGCGAGCACACCGGCGCCCGCGCCGAGCAGCACGGACGCGCCGAACACCGCGATCAGCTCGCCCGCGCGCATGCGTGCCTGGGCCGCCGGGCGCACCCCGAGCGCTCGGAGCACGCCGAGCTCGCGCCGCCGGGCGAGGGCGAGGGTCTGCACGATCGCGAAGGCGGCCAACAGCGACAGCACCGCCGAGCCGCCGGCAGCGATCCACCATCCGGAAACGAGCGACCCGACGATCGTCGCCGCGACACCCGGCGCGGAGGTCGCGACCGGCCGGTCTCCGAGCGCGGCGCTCAGCGCGGCATCCGCCGACGGGTCGCCCGCCGCCCAGACCGACGTGGGCTGCACGAGCGTCGTCCCGCGCTGCAGCATCGAGACGTCGAGCACCTCGAGCGGCGCGAAGGCGGCGAGCCCCGTGGCCGCCCCCGGGATCGCGGGCACGACGTCTGCCACCTCGAGACCGCCACGCCGGCCGGTGCCCGCGTAGCGGAACTCGACGACGTCGCCGATCGTCAGACCGAGCCGTTCCGCGAGCGCGTCGCTGAGCACGGCGCGGACCGGAGCGGCATCCTGGTCGTCGGCGGCCCCGGTCGCATCGCCGAGCCACAGCACCCGCTCGCGGGCGTCCTCGGTGAGCTGCACGGCACCGTCGACCTCGAGCGGACCGCCGCCCACCGCGTCGGCGGACAGCACGGCGATGTCGACGGTCGCCGCCGCGAAGCTCGCCGGAAGCGCCGCCGAGATCGCGAGGAGGCTCCACGGTGCCGCGCCGGCCGGGAGCTCCGCTTCGCCGACCAACGTCGCCGAGCCGCCGGGCTGCTCGGTGACGGGCCCCTCGAGGCGGAGCTGGGCGGAGGCGCCCGTCGCGTCGAGCACCGTCGCCGACACCGCGACCGAGCCGACGACGTTCGCGCGGGATGCCGCGAGCGACACGGTGATCCGGACGCCGGTCGCCGAGTCCCCGAGGTCGAGGAGGTCGGGTGTCACGGTGCCGTCTGTGGGTGCGACCGCCTGCAGAGCCGCCGGATCGACCGCGCCTCCCGCACCGGAGACCACCGAGCCGATCGCGGATGCCGGGACTGCGATGAGCTGGGTCTCCGTGCTCCCGATCTCGATCGGCGCGACGAGCGCCGGAGCAGCCGCATCCACTCCCGCCACGGCGGCGGCGTCGCCGACCACCTCGGGCGTCGCGATCTGCGGATCGAGGTCGACGCGCAGGTCGGCTCCGGCCCGCAGCGCCGCGGAGTCGGTCGCCATCGCTGTCCAGGTCGCGCTGTACGCCGACGCGAAGACCGCCTGCGCGACGGTCAGGCCCACCAGCAGCACGGCCACCGCCGAGATCTGCAGGCGACGCGCCACCTGCCGTGCGGGGTACGCCGGAGCCAGCGACGGGCGCGCGGCCGCGGGGATCGTGGCGGCGACCGCCCCGGCGCCGAACACGGCGAGCGCGACCAGCGCCCCCGCGAGGAGCACGACGGTCGGTGCGACCGCGGCGATCGGGTCGAACCCGGTCGGGCGCGCGAGCCGAAGCTGCCAGGTCACGAAGGCTGCGGCCGCGAGGACCAGCACGACGGCGATCGTCGTGGTGGCCCGTGTCGCGCGGGTGCTCGGCGAGGAGCGCGGGCGCGAGGCGATCACGAAGACGAGGGCGAGCAGAACCGCCGTGCCGATCGCCACCCACCACAGGCTCGCGAGCGCACCCGGCCACCGCTGGACCCCGGCGAACGCCAGCACGAGCGCCGCGAGCGCCGCGCCGAGCACGGCGCCGACCGCCGCCAGCGCGAGCGCCTCGACCGCGCCCGTGACCCAGGCCTGACGGCGCGAGAGCCCCCGCGCGCGCAGGTTCGTCGACTCCTGCTCGCGCGCCGCCGCGAGCAGACGCGCGAGCTGCGCAGCGGCCGTCGCGGCGAGCATGAGCACGAGCAGCACGAGCGCAGGGGCGGCCGAGATCAGGGCGGTCGTGCCCACCGCCACCTGCGCGGCGACCTCGTCGTCGGGCACACCCGGCGGCGCGGCATTCCCGGCCGTGTCGATCCGGAGCACGAGCCAGGCGAGCAGCGCGCACACCGTGGCGACGGCGACGGCGACCGTCGCGGTCGCACTGGCCAGCAGCCCGCGTCGAGCGCCCGCGCGCACACGCAGCAGGCGTGCCGTCGACAGCGCGCGAGCGTGGGCCATGGGGTCGTCCTCCGGAGGTCGTCAGGCGGGAGCGCTCGCATCGCGCTTGCTTCAACCTAACCGACGCCCTCCGCCCCACGACAGGCCCCGCGCCGCGGTGCGAGACTGGGCGGCATGACGCTGCACATCACGGGCGACGCGGATGCCGACCGCCTGCTGACCGAAGACCCCCTCGCCCTCTTGATCGGGATGCTGCTGGACCAGCAGGTCGCGATGGAGACGGCCTTCGCCGGACCGCTCAAGATCTCCGAGCGCGCGGGCACGCTCGACGCCTCCGTGATCGCGACCTTCGATCCCGACAACCTGGCCGAACTGTTCAAGGCGACCCCGGCGGTGCACCGCTTCCCCGGGTCGATGGCCGCGCGCGTGCAGGCGCTGTGCGCCGCCGTCGCCGAGGACTGGGGCGGGAACGCCGCCGCGATCTGGTCGACCCCGGCCGACGGCGGATCCGGCGAGCCCGACGGGGCGACGGTGCTGAAGCGACTCAAGGCGCTCCCCGGTTTCGGCGAGCAGAAGGCGAAGATCTTCCTCGCGCTGCTGGGGAAGCAGTACGGCTACACCGGTGCGGGCTGGCGCGAGGCCGCCGGCGCCTACGGCGAGCAGGACTCGTTCCGCTCGGTCGCCGACATCGTCTCCGCCGAGTCGCTCACGAAGGTGCGCGAGCACAAGCGCGCGATGAAGGCCGCTGCGAAGGGCGCGTGAGCGCGGGTTTCGGCGCACGAGATTCGCAGAAAGCGCTCGACGTCGCAGCATCCGGCCGGAATCCTGCGACGTTCGCGCGGGTATGCGAGGCTCGTGCCCCGGACACGGGCGGCTCGACGTGTCGGGACGCGACGTCGACCGAACCTCAGAGTCCGGGCTGCGAGAGCTGCAGCAGCGCGCGGGCGAGCGCGAAGCGGGTACGCCCCGCCGATGTGCGCGGGTCGTAGCCGAGCGCGGCGCCGAGGGTCGAGAGCTTCTCCTGGGCACTCGAGTGGTGCATCCCGAGAAGACCGGCGGCTGAGCGCACGCTGCCGGTGCGGGCGAGCGCATCGAGCAGATCGAGTGCACGCGGGTCGAGCGCGGCCAGCGCAGCGGCATCCGGATGAACGGCTCCCCGCGCGTCGGCCGCTTCGGCCAGCAGCAGCAGCGGTCCCAGGGCGTCGGCATCCACCACGGGCTCATCATCGGTCGCGAGTCGCAGCGCGACGAGCGCGGACGCCCACGACTCGGCGAGGCGATCGGGAGGAACCGGGATGCCGATGCCGGCGCGCCCGCCGACGAGGTCGACCGGCTCCGCGGAGCAGATCTCGGCGCGCGCGAGTCCGCGTGCGGTCACGACGATCGCCGACGGATCACCTGCCGGGCTCGGGGTATCGGGCGGACGGGCGATCGCGCGGACGCATGGAGCGGCATCCAGCCGGAGTCGGGACAGCGCCATGCCCCGCTCCTCGTCCGTCGCGTGGGGGCTCACCGCGACCTCGACCGAGCCGGCGGCGTCGGGAGTGCGCCGCGCCGACGTGATCGCCAGGGCGATCGCGAGCCGTTCCAGCACCATCGCGTCATTCGCGTGCGCGGCCCCCGATCGTTCGATCCAGACGAGCGCGCCGTCCCCGGCCTCGCGGGACGGCCAAGGCCTCCGGCTCCCGGGATCGGCATCCGCGCGCCGTCCGTCGGGCTCGACGCGCAGCGTGCGCTCGCCGGCGTGGAAGCCCACCGGCACGCCGGTCAGTGCGGCGGCGCTGCGCACGAGACCCTCCGTGCCGACACCCGCGGCGACGAGCGCATCGAAGTACGAGACGACCTTGAGTGTCTCGCTGGCCTGGGGGTCGAGCGCCGTGAGGCGCCCCAGAAGCTCCTGCATGGTTCGGGCTCCGTCGCGCGTGTGGCTCCACTGTATCCGCGCGGATGATCGACGCCGGGGGCCGACGACGATGCGGCGGCCCCCGGCGTGGGTCAGGACGCGAGGATGCGGTCGATCCAGCTCTCGCGCGCTGCGACGGCCGAACGCGAGACCGCCGCGTGCGCGACCATCTCGAACCCGTGGAAGCCGCCCGCCCAGACGTGCAGCTCGGCCTGCACGCCGGCCTCCCACAACCTGGTGGCGTAGGCGACGTCCTCGTCGCGGAACACCTCGGCGCTCCCGCAGTCGATGTAGGCGGACGGGACACCCGAGAGGTCGGTCGCGCGGGCGGGAGCGGCGTAGATCGACACCTCGTCGCCACCCTTGCGCTCACCCAGCAGGGCGGTCCATCCGGTGACGTTGGATTCGCGGTCCCAGATGCCGATGCCATCGATCTGTCGCGTCGACACCGTCGCGTCGCGGTCATCGAGCATCGGGCACATGAGCAGCTGGCCGACCAGCTGCGGACCACGGCGGTCGCGGGCCAGCAGCGCGGTGCCGGCGGCCAGCCCTCCTCCGGCGCTTCCGCCGCCGATCAGCAGCCGCCCGGGATCGATCCCCAGCTCGGCGGCGTTCTCTGCGGTCCAGACGAGAGCCGCATAGCAGTCCTCGACCGGATACGGGTCGGGGAATTCCGGCGCGAGCCGGTACTCGACGCTGACGATCACCACGTCGTGTCGCTCCACGGCGCCGAAGAAGCCCTCGACGCCGTCGAGCCGGCCGCCGATGATCATTCCGCCCCCGTGGGTGTGGAAGATGCCGGGCGCGAGGCCCGTGCGGCCCTCCTTCCCGATCACCGTGACGAGGATCTCATCGCCGAGGTGACCGGGGATCGTCACGTCGCGCCGGGACAGGCCGAGCTCGCGCATGCGCTGCTCGAGGAGGGCCGGGTCGGTGAACGGCTGCGATCGCAGCAGCGGGATCATCTCCGGGGTGAACGTCGGCGGCAGCTGCTCGCGCAGGACCGTGAGCGCGGCCTCGAGCTCCGGGTCGAAGGGCGGGCGCCGGGTGAGCGTGTCTGTCATGGTGAACTCCTTCGTCCTCAGCCACTCTGTCATGGCTGCTTCCGACCATGGTCGCCGCCGAAGACGGATGCCGGCACCCGCCGATCGGGGCCGATCCGGGGCCGCGCACCCGCCGTTCGGCGGTCGCGGACGCCTACAGTCGCGCGATGCCCATCCCGACGATCACGGCACCGATCAGGATCACGATCCCACTGGCCAGCAGGGCGCCGTGCCGCTGCATCCAGTCCGCTGTCCTCTGCAGGCGCGGCTCCATCCGCGTCGGCGCGGCGATCGTGATGATGATCGGCGTCGCGACCGTCGACGCCGAGATCACCGTGTAGAACAGCACGGCCGCGATCGCCGCCTCCGGGGAGCCGGAATCCGCCCGGATCACGAGGCCGGCGGCGACGGCGAGGAGCAGGCCCTTCGGCCGGATGTTCAGCACCAGACCCATGCCCAGCGCCGCCCACGGGCCGAGCCGAGACGCGGACTGCAGCCATGCCGGCAGCGGCTTGGCTGCGCGGCCGCGCGCCCGCAGCACCGAGATGATTCCCAGCACCATCAGCAGCGCGCCGACCGCGATCTGCGCGATGCCGATCGCCGTGTCGGTGCGGCGCCCGAAGCGCGGTGTCGGCACGGCCTGAGCGAGCAGGGCGCACAGGGTGACGGTGATCAGGATGCCGACGACCCAGCCGATCAGGAAGGGGATCGCCGATCGCGAGCGGTTGGGCGAGAGCAGGATGAAGATCATCACCATGATCGGCACCGAGCTGAGCGCCACGCCGATGGCGATCGGCAGCAGGTGGATCACGACCTCCAACGGCGCTCCCCTTCACCCCTGGGCGGCCCCCGACGGGCCGGGAAGATCCGGTGGGGCAGCCTGCTCGCTCCGCTCAGTCTGCCCGATCGGCGGGGTGCGGCGGGTCGGCGCGCGACTCCGCTCCCGGTGCCTGCACACCGGGAGCGGAGGGATGCGTCAGCGCAGGAAGGTCTCGGCGAGGCCGTCGGGCCCGCCGTGACGGCGCCACGAGTCGGCGATCACGCGGTAGGCGCGCTGGCCCGCGTCCTTGCAGACGCCGCGCACTTCAGCGTCGCGCACGACCTCGGTCGCGGCGCGGCGCACGGCGGGCTTGCGCAGGAGCATCGCGGCGGACAGAGCCGCTGCTCCGAGGGGAAGCACCAGGAGCCAGGGGCTCGCGGTGTTCGGGGTGCGCGCGTCGCGGGAAGCGTTCGCGCCGGCTTCGGCATCCGGTTCCGACGTGGTGGACCAGGTCGGCAGGGCGCTCATGCTCATGACAATCTCCCTATAGAGTAGCTACACGAGTGCTAAGTTAGCCCTCGTTAGCCCGAGTATAGGCATGGATGAAGGGGTGGTGTCAAGAGTGGCGACCGAGCGAGCTGCCGCAGACCCTCGCCTGGCGGCCCAGGCCTCCGTCCTGAAGGCGTGGGGCCAGGAGTGGCGCCGGCAGAACGGCACGAGTCAGCAGGACCTCGGAAGACGCGCCGGCTACGGCAGCGACCAGAGTCCCAAGAGCGCCGCCGTCGCGATCTCGCGGATCGAATCCGGGAAGACCGATCCGACCGGCAGGTACCGGGCGCAGCTGCTGGACGCTCTCGGGCGTACCGAAGCCGAGCTGGAAGAGGCGACCGCGAAGACGCTCGCGGCGCCCCCGCGCGCGCAGGCGTTCGCCGCCCGGGCGATGGGCGGGCCCATCTATCTGGAGAACGAAGCCCGCCGCGCGCAGATCATCGCCGCCTCGAACCTGCTGACCGAGCGCGTGACGTTCGAGATCCGCAATTCCGAGCGTGTCCTCGAACGCGCGCGCAGCGCGTTCATCCTCCCGTTCCTGGAGACCGCGGCGCGCGTGGACTGGACGCCGGCGCTGGATGCGCGACGTGCGCAGACGCGCAACGTCACGGCCCGGCCGCTCGAGACGGAGATCCGGAGGCTCCGCGACCAGACCGAGACCACCGTCCTGCGGACGGTCGACGCGACCGCAGCAGCAGGCGCCCCGGCAGGCGCCACCGCGGCCGGTGTCCTCGTGGCCGTCTCGGCCGCCGGGACCGCATCGACCGGCGCCGCGATCGCATCGGCATCCGGATCGGCCGGCTCGAGCGCGACTCTGGCGTGGCTGGGCAACGGCTCCCTGCCGGCCGGCGCCGTCGGTGTGGCCGGCGGCACCGCGCTCCTCGCCGGCGTCGTCGCCCTTCCCGCGCTGCTGGCCATCGGCGGCGTCCTCATGTGGAAGGGGCGCAGGCTCCGGAAGGAGGCGGAAGCGGAGGCGGAGAAGCTGGATGCCGCGCAGCAGGCGCTCGAGGACATGCAGGAGGCTCTCCCGCGAGCCGAGCGATGGAACCAGGCGCAGCAGGCGATCATCCAGCGCGCCGAACTGATCGGCCGCACGATCCAGTCGCTGACTGCGAACCCGGCCGACGTGCTGACGCCCGACGGCCACGCGGACACGAGGATCGGATGGGACGCGCTGTCCTCCTCGACGCAGCAGTCGCTGGATGTCCAGCTGCAACTCCTCGGCATCGTGCTCGACATCCAGGCGCTGCCGGTGTGGCTCGGAGTCACGACCGTCAGCCAGCCCGACCTCACCGCGTCGCAGGCGAAGACGGCGAGCGTGTCCGAGGAGTGGATCGATGAGAGTCTGGCCTCCGCCGACTCCGACCTCGACGGGCACGAGGAATGGGTGCGCGGGCTCCTGTCGCGCTCGAATTAGACCCCGCTCGGTCAGGTCGGCGCCGAGGTGACGCGAAGTGTCGTCTCGCGGGTCGGGAGGCGACGATTCGCGTCGCCTCGAGCGCCGCGACGCCGTCCTCAGGCGCCGCGCAGGCGCTCGGCGAGGTAGGCGTGCAACCTGTCGAGCGGCACGCGCTCCTGCGCCATCGTGTCGCGGTCGCGCACCGTGACGGCGCGGTCCTCGAGCGAGTCGAAGTCGATCGTGACGCAGAACGGCGTGCCGATCTCGTCCTGCCGGCGGTAGCGCCGGCCGATCGCTCCGGCGTCGTCGAAGTCGACGTTCCACTCGCCGCGCAGGTCAGCGGCCACCTCGCGGGCGATCGGCGAGAGCTGCTCGTTGCGCGAGAGCGGCAGCACGGCGACCTTGACGGGAGCGAGGCGCGGGTCGAGCTTGAGCACAGTGCGCGTGTCGGTGCCGCCCTTCGCGTTGGGCACCTCCTCTTCGCGGTAGGCGTCCACGAGGAACGCCATCATCGCGCGGGTGAGTCCGAAGGACGGCTCGATCACATACGGCGTGTAGCGCTCGCCGCTGGCCTGGTCGAAGTAGGACAGGCTCTGGCCGGACGCCTCGGAGTGGCTGTTCAGGTCGTAATCGGTGCGGTTCGCGATGCCCATGAGCTCGCCCCACTGCTTGCCGGGGAAGCCGAACTCGTACTCGACGTCGATCGTGCCGGCCGAGTAGTGCGCGCGGTCCTCCTTCGGCACGTCGTAGCGGCGCATGTGGGAGGGGTCGACGCCGAGGTCCACGAACCAGTTCCAGCACGCTTCGACCCAGTGGTCGAACCACTCCTGCGCCTCGGCGGGCGGCACGAAGAACTCGATCTCCATCTGCTCGAACTCGCGCGTGCGGAAGATGAAGTTTCCGGGCGTGATCTCGTTGCGGAACGCCTTGCCCACCTGGCCGACGCCGAACGGGGGCTTCTTGCGGGCGGCGGTGACGACGTTGCCGAAGTTCACGAAGATGCCCTGAGCGGTCTCGGGGCGAAGGTAGTGCAGACCCGACTCGTCGTCGACGACGCCGAGGTAGGTCTTCATGAGGCCCGAGAAGGCCTTCGGCTCGGTGTACTGACCCTTCACGCCGCAGTTCGGGCACGGTACATCGGCCAGGCCGTTCTCGGCGGCGCGGCCCTTGCGCGCCTCGAAGTCCTCGATCAGGTTGTCGGCGCGGAACCGGCGGTGGCAGTTGAGGCACTCCACCAGTGGATCGGTGAACGTCGCGACGTGACCCGAGGCCTCCCACACGCGCTTGGGGAGGATGACCGAGGAGTCCAGGCCCACCATGTCGCCGCGCCCGCGCACGAAGGTCTGCCACCACTGACGGCGGATGTTCTCCTTGAGCTCCGTGCCGAGCGGGCCGTAGTCCCACGCCGAGCGGGATCCGCCGTAGATCTCGCCCGCCTGGAAGACGAACCCGCGGTGGCGGGCGAGGGCGATGACTTTGTCGAGGCGGGACTGCTCGGCCACGGTGGCTCCAATGGTCGGGTGAGGTGCGGGATTCCGCGAGCAGCCGCGGGGGGCGGCATCCGTAAAGTCTAGCTAGCGTGGTGCCCAGCACCTTCGCACTCGCATCGAGGAGGCCCCATGCCCGTTCCTTCGCCCCACGTCGCGACGCTCACCACCGGAGCATCGGTGTTCGAGAGCGAGCTGGGGAGCATCGACCAACTCACGGCCGACAGCTTCCCGATCCTGAAGCGCCTCTCGATCAAGCGGATCGTGCTCGAGCCCGGCGCGATCCGCGAGCCGCAGTGGAACGTGAACGCGAACCAGCTGGCGTACGTCGTCTCGGGCACCGTGCTCGTCTCGATCCTCGGCAACGCCGACGCGTTCTCGTCGTTCGTGGTCGGCCCCGGGCAGATGTACCACGTCGAGTCGGGCGCGATCTATCACATCGAGAACGTCGGCCATGGCCGGGCCGAGATCATCGCCGCACTGCGCTCGAGCCGCCCCCGGCACTTCTCGCTGCAGAACAGCGTCACCGCGATGACGGATGCCGTGCTCGGCAACACCTACGACCTTCCGGCATCCGCTTTCCAGGCGTTCGACCGCCATGCCGCGACCCAGCTCGTGCGACGCGACGGGCCCGCCCGGATCCCCGACACGGCGGGTCTGCCCAACGCGAAGCTGTTCGACCTCGGCGGGCAGATCGCCCCGCTCGCGTATCCGTACGGCAGCGCGAAGCTCGCCCGCAGGCAGTACTGGGCGGCGCTGGAGAACCTGTCGATGTACTCGCTCACGATCGGCGGCACCGGGATGCGGGAGCCGCACTGGCATCCGGTCACCGCGGAGCTCGGCTACGTGCACCGCGGGCACGGACGCATGACGGTGCTCGCGCCGGACGGCACGCTCGACACGTACGAGCTGACGCCGGGGCAGGTGTACTTCATCCCCCGCGCGTACCCGCATCACATCGAGGCGCTCGAGGATGACGGCATCCACTTCCTGATCTTCTTCGACCAGCCGACCCCGGGCGACATCGGCTATCGTGCGACCGCGTCCGCCTTCTCGCGCGAGGTGCTGTCGGCGGCGTTCGGGGTGCCCGAGCGGGCGCTGCCCAGCTTCCCGTTCACGCCGATCGATCCGCTGATCGTCGCGCGCGGGAACCCCCGCGACCCGGTGGACTGACCGCGCTCAGACCTCGCGCAGCGCGTCGCGGGTCACGTCGGCGATCGCCGTGTGCCCGGACAGGCCCAGGGTGATGTCGAGCTCGGCGAGCACGTTGCGCAGGACCTCGCGCACGCCCGCCTCGCCGGCGATCCCGAGCCCGTAGGCATACGGCCTGCCGAGAGCGACGGCCGTCGCGCCGAGCGCGAGCGCGATGAACGCATCGGCTCCGCCGCGCACCCCGGAGTCGAACACGATCGGCACGCGCCCCTTCACCCGCTCGACGATCTCGGGCAGCGCGGCGAGGGTTGGGACCGAGGCATCGATCTGGCGCCCGCCTTGGTTGGACACCCACACGCCGTCGACGCCGGCGTCCAGCGCGCGCGACGCGTCGTCTGGGTGCACGATGCCCTTGAGCACGAGCGGCAGCCGGGTCCACTCCCGTGCTTTCGCGAGGTCGTCCCACGTGAGCGCGGGGGTCGAGAACACGTCGAGGAAGGTCTCCACCGCGGCGCGCGGCAGCGGCGAGCGCAGGCTCTCGCGGAGGCCGGCGCCCGTGAGGGCCGACCCCTTGCGGGCGATCTGAACCCCCGCCGCGATCGCTTTCGGCGTCAGCTTGACCGGCGCCGAGCTCGGGGTCGCGGCATCCGGCGTGCGGCGTGCGCGCTCGCGCACGAGCTGCTGGAACACCGGGTCGCTCGTGTACTGCGCGATTCCCAGCCCCCGCGTGAACGGCAGGTAGGCAAGGTCGAGGTCGCGGGTGCGCCAGCCGAGCAGGTGCGTGTCGAGCGTGACGACGATCGCTTCGCAGCCGGATGCCTCGGCCCGGCGCAGCAGCGACGCGTTCAGCTCGTCCGACGCCGACCAGTACAGCTGGAACAGGCGCGCCCCGCCCGGAGCGGCGGCGGCGACCTCTTCCATCGGGACGGACGCCTGGTTGCTGAGCGTGTACGGCACGCCGAGGGATGCCGCGGCCCGCGCGACGGCTCGGTCGGCGTCGTCGTGCGCCATCTCCATCACTCCCAGGGGCGCGAGGAGCAGCGGCGTCGGGCGGCGGCGGCCGAAGAGGTCGATCGACAGGTCGCGCTCGGACACGTCGCGCAGCGGGCGGGGCCACACCTGCCACCGGTCGAACGCCGCGCGATTCGCGAACACCGTGCGCTCGGCGCCCGCGCCGCCTGCGATGTACGCGAACGCCTCGGCGCTGAGCGCCTTGCGCGCGGCGGCTTCGAGGGCGGCGGGATCGACGGGCACCTCCGGCTTCGTGCCGCTGATGCCGGCGCGGTAGATCTCGGACTGCGTGCGGCGCGAGATGCCGCGCGCGGCGGCGGGGTCTTCGGGAGCGACGGTGCTCATGGTGTCAGCCTAGGCGTGGCCTTGCGGCTGGTCCCGCGCGCTCACCCCGACCCGAAGCCGCACCAGTTCGACACCCACGTGAGGATGCTGCCCCGCATGTCTTCGGACGCGGCGAGCTCGATCTCCCCGGGCACGCCGTCGAGCTCGACCTCAAGGGTGAAGATCGTGCCGCGCTTGTCCTCCTGCACGGCATGCGGGTCGCAGCGCAGCGGCACGAGGGGCAGGTGCACCTCGGTCGTCTGCGTGTGGCCCTCGGCCACGGCGACCCCGATCGGATACGTGTCGGCGGTGTCGCCCGCGGCCGTGCCGAAGGTGAGGAGGTTCGTGGTCTGGATGCCGACGACCGTCGCCGCTCCCGCACCGGTCGGTGCGATCGCGAGCACGAGGTCGGCGGGCTGCCCCGCGGGCGAGGGCGTGAACGATGACAGGCTGAGGGCCGCGGCATCCGCCACCGCTGCCGCCCGGCATTCGCGTTCGTGGAGCGGGCCGAGCACGTCGAGCGGGTCGACGAGGGGGGCCTCGGCGGTCGCGGACCCGGCATCGCCCACGGTGTACGTGAGTCGCGCCGTGCTCTCGCCGGTGTCGGGCGCGTCGCAGTTCATCGCGGGCAGCTGGATGCGGATGTCGACGGTGCCGCCCGCCTTCACGAGCGACTCGCGGTCGAGCACACGGGCCGCCGGCTCGGCGAAGCGCGGGTCGCTGACGGTCAGCGCGCCGACCGAGAGGTCGCTCTCGCCGTCGTTGCGCACCTGCACCTGGGCCTGCCGCGCGGCGACGTCGGAGCGCAGCTGCACGAGCTCGATGCTCACGCCGGCGGGCAGGCCGTCGGGAGGACTGTCGGAGGGGCCGTCGGGGGCGGTGGTGCCCGGCGCGCAGGCGACGATCGCCGCTGCCAGGGGGAGGGTCAGCGCGACCGCGTGTGCACAACGCAGGAGACCCGGGCGCTCAGTGCCGGCAGCAGCGGCGTGTCGCGGCATCCCGAGTCCTTTCTCCTGCATTGCGCACCGGCGGGAGCGCCGAGCCCGCGCGGGCGGCTACCGCCGCACCGTCTCGCGGGCCACGGTGAAGTCCTCGAGCGCCACCGGGTCGATCTCGACGCCGATGCCGTGGCCGGTGGGCACGCGCACGTGTCCGTCCTCGAGCACCGCGGGCTCGGTCACGATGTCGCGCACGTAGAACCGGTTCGACGCCGACACGTCGCCCGGAAGGGTGAAGCCCGGCAGGGCCGCGAGGGCGGCGTTCGCCGCGCGGCCGATCCCGGTCTCGAGCATTCCCCCGCACCACACCGGGATGCCGGCATCCCGGCACAGGTCGTGGATCGCGACCGCCTCGAGGTACCCGCCGACGCGTCCGGCCTTGATGTTGATCACCGACGCCGAGCCCAGCCCGAGCGCGTCGACCGCGGCCTTGCGCGACACGATCGACTCGTCGAGGCACACCGGGGTGCGCAAACGCCGGGCCAGGGTCGCATGATCGACGATGTCGTCTTCCTGCAGGGGCTGCTCGATCAGCAGCAGGTCGAACCGGTCGAGCTCGGCGAGCGTGTCGATGTCGCTCAGGGTGTACGCGGAGTTCGCGTCGACCTGCAGCGGGATGCCGCCGAACGCGTCTCTGACGGCGGCGGTCTCGGCGACGTCGCGTCCGGGCTTGATCTTGATCTTGATGCGCACGTACCCCTCGTCGAGGTAGCCGCGCACGACGTCGACGAGCGCGGCAGGATCGCGCTGGATGCCGACGCTCACCCCGCTGGGCACGCGGTCGTGCACGGCACCGAGGTACTCCCCCAGTGCGCGACCCTCACCGCGCAGTGCCGCGTCGAGCACAGCGAGCTCGAGTCCGGCCTTCGCCATCCGGTGCCCGACGAACGGCTCGAGGGTCGGCGCGACGCCTTCGGGCGCGAGGGTGCCGCGGTCGAGGAGCGCCGGGATCAGGAAGCGCAGCGCGACGTCCCACGCGCCCTGCGTGTACTCGCTCGAGTAGAGCGGCGACGCGCCTGTGACCACCTCGCCCCAGCCGTCTCCGTCGGCCGTGAGGGCACGGGCGATGATGACCTCACGGACGGTCTCGGTGCCGAAGCTCGTGGTGAAGGGGGCGACGAGCGGAATCTGCAGCACGCGCAGCTCGAAGCCTTCGAGCGCAACGGGAGCGGCGGGGCGGGCGACGGGCATGCGCCCAGGCTAGTCCCGCGGCCGGTGCCCGCGGCCGGTGGGCGCGGTCAGTGCGAGAGCGCGGCGCGGGCCGAGACGGCGACGAAGGTCGTGCGGGCGCGACGCGGGACGCCGGCGCCGGGCACGAGGCGCACGCGTCGGTGCGAGGTGCGGGTGATCGCGACGAATCGGTCGATGTACGTGCGCATGGCGTCCTCCTCGGGGCGCGCGCCCGTCCGGCGCGTCACGGAGGAGGAGAGGCGGCCCCGGAGCCTGATACATCGGCATCCGAATTCGCGCCCCGGCCGTCAGGGCAGCTGCGCGAACGCCCGCACGGGGAACGTGCCGAAGCCCTCGACCGCCGGGGGCGCCGCGGTGAAGAGCGCGCCGCGGGGCGGCAGCTGACCGAGCCCGGTGAGGTGCTCGACGACGTGCACCCCCGCGGCCAGCAGCAGCGAGTGCGCCGGACGCTCGCCACCCGACTCGGTGTCGTCGATGTTCAGCGAGTCGATGCCGACCAGGACTGCGCCCGCGTCGATGAGCCACTGAGCGCCGTCGCCGGTGAGGAACGGCGCGCCGCGGCCGTACTCGGGCGCGCCGAAGTGCCGGTCCCATCCGGTGTGCAGCAGCACGGCCGCGCCCCGCACGTCGCGGTCGGCCAGAGACTGCGAGCGGATGCCGCGGCCGTCGGCATCCCACGCGTCCTCCAGGTGGAACACCTCGGCGCGCAGCCCGACGAGCGTCGCCAGATCGAGCCCCGCGAGATCCGGGCCCTCGGCGTAGCGGTGGAACGGGCTGTCGAGGTACGTGCCGGTGTTCCCGATCATCGTGATGACGTCCATCGCGAACTCCGTGCCGGGCGCGTACTTCGCCTTCGAGTCCTCGCGGGTGAGATGCGGCGTGATCGTCGGCGCCGGCAGACCGGGGTAGGTGACCAGCCCCGCACGGATCGGGTGGCTGAGGTCGACCACGCGAGGCGTTGGGGTCGACGGGCCGACGGGAACCCCGCGACTGCCCCGATGGGTCTCCTCGACGATCTCGAGCCCGGTGATCTCGACCGACCCGACGAGCGCGAGCCCGAGGTGGGAGACCAGGAGCAGCCCGAGGTCGCGCTCGGCGATCGTCGGCGAGGGGATGTCGAGGCGGAAGCCCTCGCCGGTCAGGCCGCCGCCGTTCGCGAAGCGGATGTCGAAGTCGAAGTGGGCACGGTAGTCGGGCATGCCGGTCAGCCTAGGCTCCGCGGAGAACCGGGACGGGAGCGCACCCCTGCGCGGCTCGCAGAATGGCGCGAACTTCGCAGGATTCGGCTGAAATCGTGCGAACTCCGTGCGATTGCGCGAGCTTCGCTACGACTCAGCCCGCACGAACAGATAGCCCCGGTCGTCGTCGAAGCCCGCGGCGACCAGACCCTCGGCGAGCCGGGCGAGGAACTCCTCGCGCACGCGGACGCGCCAGGCCGCGGCATCGGCCGGCGCCTCGCGACGCAGCCGCTCGATGTCGCGCGGCACCGCGACCGTCGCGACCACGCGGTCATCCGGGGGCGTTGGGGCCGGCGGGGCGGCGAGCGCCCACGAGACCGTCACCCGATCGGTCTCATCACCGCGGTTGACCCCGTCGTCCATCGGGCCGTAGTGGTCGACGAGGTACTCCGTGATCCGTGCGCCGAGCACGCGGAGGTTGAAGTGCGCGTTGCGGGACACGAGCGGATCGAACGTCCAGGTGATGTGTCCGACCTCGCGCGCGAACGCCCACTCGCGCTGATGCTGCTTGAGCAGCCGCCCGAGGCCCTGACTCTGGAGTCCCGGCAGCACCCCGGTGATGTGCGAGTGCATCGAGCGGGATGCCGGAGGCCCGAAGAACGCGATCGAAGCGCCCACCATGCGCTCGCCGTCGTACATGCCGACGACGTAGTTGCCGGAGTGCGCGAGCGCGCGCATGAGGTTGGGCGGCATGGCATCGCGGTCGCCGACCCACACTTCTCGAAGCACGTCGGCCGCCTCGTGGATCTGCGCGATCGACTCGAGGGGGCGGATGTCGATGCGCGTCGCGTCGGCGGGATCGGCCATGCGCTCCACGGTACTCGCGGCGCGGGCGAACGGGGGTTCGGCGAGGGGGTACTCGCAGGGCCGCCCGAGCCCGCCGCGGACGCCGATAGCCTCGAAGGATGGGATCACGGGACGAGGACAGACGAAAACGCCTCACCCGGATGCCGAGCCAGGGCGCGATCATCGCCGTGCTGGCCACCGCCGGCCTGTGCTCGTCGTTCATGTTCACGCTCATGGTGCCGATCCAGTCCAAGCTGCCGGAGCTGCTGAACGCGAGCCGTGAGGACACGGCGTGGGTCGTGACCTCGACACTGCTGGCCGCGGCGGTGATCACCCCGATCTCGGGCCGTCTCGGCGACATGTACGGCAAGCGCCGGATCGTGCTCGTGCTGACCGCGGTGATGGTCGTGGGATCCGTGATCGCGGCGCTCTCGCCCGGGATCATCGGCATCATCGTCGGCCGCACGCTGCAGGGGGCGATCGTCGGCGTCGTGCCGCTGGGCATCTCGATCATGCGTGACGTGCTGCACGAAGACCGCGTGGACTCGGCGATCGCGTTCATGAGCGCGACGCTCGGCGTCGGCGGCGCACTCGGACTCCCCATCAGCGCGCTGGTCACCGAGCGCAGCGACTGGCACGTGCTGTTCTGGCTGGCCGCCGGACTCGGAGTCGTCGTCTTCGCGCTCGTCCTGTGGATCGTGCCGGTGAGCGTGCTGCGCACCGCCGGCCGATTCGACTACGTCGGCGCGGCCGGCCTGGCACTCGGGCTGGTCGGCATCCTGCTCGCGATCTCGCGCGGCAACGAGTGGGGATGGGCTTCGCCGCTCGTGCTGGCGTGCGGCCTAGGCGGCCTCGCGGTGCTCGCTCTGTGGGGCTGGTACGAGCTGCGGATCGACGCGCCGCTCCTGGATCTGCGCGTCGCCGCGCGTCCGGCCGTGCTGCTGACGAACATCGCCTCGGTCGCGATGGGGGTCTCGCTGTTCGCCTCGAATGTGGTGTACCCGCAGCTGCTCGAGCTGCCCGCAGCGACCGGAGTCGGGTTCGGTCTGTCTCTGCTCGTCGCCAGCCTGGTGATCATGCCGTCGGGGCTCGTGATGATGGTGCTCTCGCCCGTCGCCGGCCGCATCGCGTCGCGCACCGGCCCGAAGCTGCTGCTGCTGCTCGGCGCGATCTCCTTGATCGCCGCTTACGGGTTCACGCTCCTGTTCTCGTCGGAGGTCTGGCACATCCTCGTCGCGAACATCCTGATCGGCGCCGGCATCGGCTTCGGGTACGCCTCGATGCCGATGCTGATCATGCGCTCGGTCCCGCAGAGCGAGACCGGCGCGTCCAACGGCCTGAACGCCCTGTTCCGCTCGCTGGGCACTTCGACCGCGGCTGCGGTGATCGGGGCGGTGCTGGCCACCTACTCGGTGGAGTACTCCGGGATCCAGGTGCCGACCTCGACCGGATTCACCCTCTCGCTCATCCTGGGCGGAGTCGCCGCGCTCATCGCGCTGGTCGTCGGGCTGTTCATCCCGGCGAAGCGGTGGCCGCAGGAGCGGCATCCGTCGCTGCCCGAATAGCGCTCGGGCCTGCTCCGGACGCGCTCCCGCGCCTTCCGCGTCCACGGGTGACGGATGGACCCCCCTCCGCAGTACTGTTCGGGTGGGCCGCGCTGAGCGCGGGAACGAGGTCGGGATGCTGCTGATCATCGTTTGCGGCGCACTCCTCGCCGTTGCGATCGCCCTCACCGTCCGCTGGGGCGGCGAGGCAGTCGTCGAGCCCGCGTTCCCGGAGGACACCGGCGGTCGGGGCCGCGTGCACCGCGACGGCCTGCGGTACTTCGTCTGGTGGGCGAGCGTCTTCACCATGATCGGGACGGCGACCGGCGTCGCGGTGCTCGGTGCGGGCGGCCGCCTGGCGATGCGCCTGCTCGCCGCGACCTCGCCGCAGGCGACGGGCCGGCTGACCGAAGCCGACGCGATCGTCGGCGACATCACGGTGATGGGCACGCTCGGCTTCGTCGTCTTCAGCGCCCTGCCGTTCGCGTTCGTGTCGGGTGGGCTCTACCTGCTCGCGGCTCCGTGGCTGCCCCCGGGACGATGGGCCGGCCCGACGTTCGGCGCGATCCTGCTCGTGACCGTCGCGCCGTTCCTCGACCCGCTCCGTGCAGACAACATCGACTTCGACCGCGTCGGTCCGGGGTGGCTGTCGGTCGCCGTCTTCGCCGCGCTCGCGATCCTTCAGGGCGCGGCGCTCGCCGCGGTGGCCGGGCGACTGAGCCGCAGTCTGCCCCTGATGACCCGCCGCAATTGGCCACGCACCGGCGCGCTCCTCCTGCCTGCGATCGTGCTGTTCCCTGTCGGCGTCGTGCTCGCCGTGGGCGCCCTCGTCACCGCCGCCATTCCCCGGCTGCTCCCCTGGTTCCTGCGCGTCCGCTCGTCGCGTGTCGGCGTTGTCGTCGGTCGGATCGTGCTCGGCCTGGCCGTGCTCGCCGCGCTGCCCGCCTTCGTGCTGGCGGTGATGTCGATCGCGGGCCGATGACCCCGCTGACCGGGCAGAGCGCCAGGGTCAGAGCGACACGGTGTGCTCGCTGCGGCCAGGCGGCAGCACGACCGACCTGCCGCCCGCCACCAAGGTCGCCGCGACGCCGGCCGGAACCACCGCGATCACCACCGCCGCGTCGCCGTCGCGCGTCCACTCGACGCCGAGCGGTCCGTACGGCGTGCCGACGTGCGCCGCGACGCGCTCGAGACCGAACGCGAGGTCGGGCTCGATCACCGCCGTGCGATACCCCGGCGATGTCGAGCGGATGCCGGCCACCCGGCGGTACAGCCAGTCATCCACGCTCCCGGGTGCGTAGTGGTTGAACGACATCGGGCGGATCGTTCCGTCGGGCGCGACCGCGTCCCACGCCTCCCAGATCGTCGTCGCGCCGCGATCGACCTCGTACAGCCAGGACGGCATCTCGGACTTCCAGACGAGCGCCCGCGCCACGTCGGGATGCCCGGTGTCGCACAGCACGTCGAGCAGGTGCGGCGTCGAGAGGAACCCGGTGTCCAGCCGATCGCCGCGCTCGCGGACGAGCTCGACCAGGCGCCCCGCCGTCCGCTCCCGCACCGACTCCGGCACCATGTCGAACGCGAGCGCCAGCACGTAGACGCCCTGCAGCCGCACGGGCAGATCGCCGGCGGCGTCCACGTACTCGGCGGCGAACGCCTCGCGCACCGCGTCGGCGCGCTCGGCGAACGCCGCGGCATCCTGCTGTCGCCCCAGCGCGCCCGCGATGCGCGCCGCGAGCGTGAGCGTCTGCGCCTGGAACATCGGCGCGAGCAGACCGCCCGTCAGAGTCGGGGCGACCATGATCGCCTCGTGAACCGGGCGCCCCTCCATCGTGCTCGGCGTCAGCCAGTCGCCGAAGTGCAGGCCCGTGTTGTACAGCAGCGCCTGTCTCGCGCTCCGGGCGGCCGAGAGTTCGACGCCGACGAGCTCGTCGGGCAGCCCGGCCGCAGCGGCCGTGCGCTGATACTCGATCCAGCGCACCATCGCGTCGTAGTTCTCCTCGAGCACCCGCCGATCGCCGGTGCGCTCGAAGAGCACCCAGGGCACGGTCGCGATCGCGTCGCTCCAGCCCGCGGCCGCGACGATCGATCCGACACCCTGCGCGATCGCGGCGGCCTCGGCGTCGAACGGCGAGCGCGGCGAGAAGATCGGGATGCGGCCGTCGGCCAGCTGGTCGGCACGGAGGTTCGCGAGCCAGCGCGAGAGGAAGGGCACGACCTGCGCATTGTTCGCCGCGGCCCCGACGAACGCCTGGATGTCGCCGGTCCAGCCCGCCCGCTCCCGCTGCGGGCAGTCCGTCGGCACGGCGAGGAAGTTTCCGCGCTGGCTCCACACCACGTTCTGATGCAGCCGGTCGAGGCGGGCATCGGATGCCGCGAACCCGCCGGTCTGCTCCAGATCGCTCGCGAGCACCACCGCGACGATGTCTGACGGATCCAGCGGCGCCCCCAGCCCGCTCACCCGGACATGCCGGAAGCCGTGGAACGTGAACTCGGGCTCCCACTCCTCGTCTGCGCGGCCTGCCGCGAGGTACACGTCGGTCTGCTCCTTGTTGATGCCCACGATGTTCGCGAACCACGCTCCGTCGGCCGCGAGCGTCTCGGTGTGCTCGACCACGATGCGCTGTCCCGGCACGGTCTCCCGGAGCCGAAGCCGCACGCGCCCGACGACCACCTGGCCGAAGTCGACGATCGTCCCCTCGGGAGTCTCCGTCGTCCCCACCGCCGGCAGCTGCATCACGCGGCGGATGGGTTCGCCGGTGAACGGCGTCAGCACCGCGACATCGCGGTCGACCTCGGCCACCGGCATCCATCCGCCGTCGTCGAAGCCGGCGCGGTCCCAGCCGTCCGGAACGGCTCGGCGGTCGAAATGCTCGCCCACGAACAGGTCCGCGTACGCCCACGGACCAGGCGCGCTGCGAACATCGGATCCCGACGCGAACACCTCCGTGGTGCGGTCGACGTACTCGAGGTGCAGCTGCCAGATCGCCGACGTGCGGGTGCCGAACTGCGCGCTCGAGCCGGTCAGGCCGATCCGGCCGGCCCACCAGCCATCGGCCAGAGCGATGCCGAGCACGTTCTCGCCTTCGACGAGCGCGTGGGTGACGTCGTACGCCTGCACGCTGATGCGGTGCTGGTACGAGTCGTAGCCGGGCGCGAGCACCTGATCGTCGGCACGCACTCCATTGACGTACGCCGAGTACACGCCGCGCGCCGTCGCATAGAGCGTGGCGCGCACGAGCTCTTCGCGCACCACGAACTGCTGGCGCAGCAGCTGCGGCGGCCGGAGGCGCTCGTCCGGAGCTGAGTCGGGTCCGAGACCGCGGATCCAATCGAGGATGCTCCAGCGCTCGACCACCGCGTCCTGCTGCGCGGGCTCGACCCACGCGGCGACCCAATCCGCGGCATCCAGCAGGGCGGTGCCGAACCGCGACGACGCCCACTGCGACCACTCGGACCCGGTCGAGCGCGTGCGCACGCGCCACTCGTACGCGGTGTTCGACGCGATCGGCTGCCCGCCGTACTCGACGAGCGACGACTCCGCGCTCTCGACCGAGCCGGTCGCCCACACGACCCGCTCGCCCGCGGTCACCTCGACCTCGTACGCCTCCTGCGGATGCGCGCCGATCCACGAGAACCGCGGATGCCGCGTGCCGATGCCGACCGGCGCGCTCAGGTACTCGACACGCAGGTCGTGCGGCACGGTCATGGCTTACGCTCCGCGGCCGCTTCACGAGCGGAGGAGATGACACGAAGGGAGGAGGAACTTGCCGGAGAAGGTCCTCCGCTCCGCGAATCTCCTCCCCTCATGACTCCCGCCAGCGGATGCCTGCCACGGTCAGCTCCTCGCGGTGAACCGGGTGGTCAGCCTGCCGATGCCCTCGATCTCGCTCACCAGCACGTCGTCGGGACCGATGAACCGCGGCGGCGTGCGGCGGTTGCCGATGCCCGACGGGGTGCCCGAGAAGATGATGTCACCGGGAAGCAGCCGGCACACCGCCGAGAGACGCACGAGCAGCTCGGGCACGTCGTACAGCATCATCGACGTGCGCGAGGACTGCATGCCCTCTCCGGACAGTGCGCACGAGATCGCGAGGTCGTCCTTGTCGGCGAACTCATCGGGCGTCACCAGCCAGGGACCGGTCGGGCCGAAGCCCGGGAAGGACTTGCCGAGACTGAACTGAGGCGCGGCGCCCTGCAGCTGGGTGATGCGCTCGGACAGGTCCTGGCCGATCGTCAGGCCGGCGACGTGATCCCATGCCTGCTCGCGCGTGAGCCGATGTCCTTCGCGACCGATCACGACGACGAGCTCGACCTCCCAGTCGACGTGCCCTTCGGGCAGCTCCACCACGGTGTCCGGACCGACGATCGACGACGGGAACTTCGTGAACGTGACCGGCATGGCATCGGGCGGGTAGCCCGCCTCCGCGGCGTGCTCGGCGTAGTTGAGGCCGATCGCGAACACCTGGCGCGGCCGCGGAACCGGTGCGCCCAGCTCTTCGACCTGGAACGACGCGGATGCCGCGGCGTGGGCCCCCTCCAGGGCGGCAGCCCACTCGGCGAACGCCGCCCAGTCGTCGTACAGTGCCTGGGGGTCGGGCCCGAACCGCTTGTCGGAGGCCCCCGCGATGTCGATCGCGCCCTCGCCCACGACGAGGACCGCGCGCCCGGCCAGGTTGGCGACTCTCATCGACCGGCCCTCACCAGTCCACGCGCTGCGGGGCGGGCTCGCCGTAGCGGTCCTCCCACGAGATCACCCGGTTGCGCAGCGTGCCGATGCCGGTGATCTCGGCCTCGATCTCGTCGCCCGGCTTCAGGTAGAAGTCGAACGGGTTCGGCTGCACCGCGGCGACACCCGAGATGGTGCCGGTCGTGATGATGTCGCCCGCGCTGTAGATCTGCGGCGAGTGGTACGCGACCAGATGCGGGAACCTGATGCGCGTCTGATTCGTGTTGCCCTGCTGGCGAACCTCGCCGTTGACGCGCAGCTGCATCGGCAGCTCGTGCATGTCGGGAACCTCGTCGCGCGTGACGATCCACGGGCCGATCGGGTTGAACGTGTCGATGCCCTTCGAGAACGAGAACACGCCGGACTCCATCTCCTTGCGCTGGATGTCGCGAGCGGTGATGTCGTTGAAGATCGTGAACCCGGCGATGTAGTCATCCGCTTCGTCGGGGCCGAAGAACTTGTCCGACTTGCCGATGATGATCGCGAGCTCGAGCTCGTAGTCGAGCTCTTTCGTGAGGCCCTCGGGGTAGACGATCTCGTCGTCGGGCCCGATGATCGCGTCGACGTTCTGGAAGAACACGATGCCCTTGTGCACGGGGTGCGACCAGTCGACGGCGGTGAGCTCGTTGTGGTGGTCGGCGAAGTTGCCGGCGGTGTGGAAGAACTTCTTCGGGCGGATGGGCGCCTCGAGGGTGACGTCGGCGTAGTTCAGGCGCTCGCCGGTCTCGCGCACGTCGCCGCCGCGCTCGAAGTACTCGCGCGTCGAGGGGACGTCGAGTTCGATGACGGTGCCCTCTTCGAGCTCGAGTCGGCCCACGCGGCCGCCGTCGAAGGTGATGAGCTTCATGGGTTCTCCTTGGTCTGCCGTCGACGCCTACGCGCCGACCATGTTGAAGCCGCCGTCGGCGAGCAGGTAGCCGCCGGTGAGGTGCGCCGACTCGTCGGTCGCGAGCCACAAGCATGTGCCGGCGACGAACTCCGGCGGCGGGATGACGCCCATCGGCGTCTGCGAGATCAGCACTTCGCGCCGTCCGCTCTTCCAGTCCTCGCGCTGCAGGAGCCGTTCGGTCTCCATGAAGCCGGGCGCGAACGTGTTCACGCGCACCGCGGGAGCGAGCACCTTCGCGTAGGACTTCGTGATCCCGAGGATCGCGTACTTCGCGGCGGCGTACTGCGGGGCGCGAGGTGACCCGCGCACGATCACGGTCGAGCCGACGTTGATGATGTTGCCGTGCCCCTGCTCCAGCATCCGTTCGCCGAACTCGTGCGTCATGAGCAGCGTGCCCTTCACGTCGACGTCGACGACGGCGTCGAGTGCCTCCTGCGTGAGGTCGCGCCACGACATCTGCTCGCTCGAGACGTCGCCGACGTTGTTGACGAGCACGTCGAGCACGCCGAACGCCTCGAACACCTCATCGGCCATGCGCTTGATCTCATCCCACGAGCCGATGTCGGCCTGCACCAGGATGCCGTCGCTGCCGGCCTCGCGGATGCGGGCGAGCGTCTGCTCGGCGCCCGCCTTCGACGAGCGATAGTGCACCGCGACCCGTCCACCCTCCTGGGCGGCGCGCACCGCGATCTCGGCGCCGAAGCCGGTGCCGGCGCCCGTGACGAGCACGGTCTTGCCTGCGAAGCGGGGGTAGATCTCTGCCATGGGGTCCTCCTCAGACCAGTGTGCGTCCGCCGTCGATGTACAGCACGTGCCCGGTGATGAAACCGGCGTGCCGCGACGACAGGAAGAGTGCGGGGCCGGTGAGCTCGTCGGGCGTGCCGAGTCGACCGGCCGGGACCAGGCTCTCGAGATCGGCGCGCTTGCCGGGCTTGGCGAGCTCGCCCGCTGTGAGGGGCGTCTCGATGTAGCCGGGGGCCAGAGCATTCACGGTGACCCCCGCCTCGGCCCACTCGCGGGCCATCACGCGCAGCAGCTGATTGATGCCGCCCTTGGATGCCGCGTAGGGGCCGTGCGAGTGGTGGGCCAGCAGGCCCGACACGCTCGAGAGGGCCAGTACGCGACCGTGCCGCTGAGCGACCATGTGGCGCCCGGCCGCCTGCGCCAGCCCGAAGAGCGTGGAGAGGTTCACGCGCAGGATGTGATCCCACTCGTCTTCGGTGAACTCGAGGATCGGCCGGCGGTCGTTGATCCCCACCGCGTGCAGCAGCACGTCGAGCCCGCCGAGTTCGTCGACGACCTCGGCGACCACGCGGGGACCCGAACCGTGTTCGGTGAGGTCGGCCTGGATCAGCTCGTAGCGGGCGCCGGATGCCGCGAGCTCGGCACCGATCGCGTCGAGGACGCGCTGGTCGCGGTCGACCACGGCGACGGAGGCACCGGCTTTCGCATACGCCAGCGCGCACGCGCCGCCGATGCCGCCCGCGCCCGCGACGAGCACGCGAGAGCCGTGGAGGCCCAGCCAGTCCTCGCCGGTCCGGGCGTCGGCGTCCTGCGCGAGTGCGGTGTCGGTCGCCATCGACGCTCCTCCGACCTTTCGATGCAATTCATTCTGCGAAAGTAGCTTTCGTTGAATGAATCTAACCGATAGGCTGGGCGGTGTCAACGTCGGCACGGCCGACCGCAGTCGAGGAGTACCGATGACGCGCCGAACCCGCCCGCTCCGCCCCGCCGAGCTGACGCCCGAGCAGTCCGCGCTGTACGAGGCGATCACGGGCGGTCCGCGTGCGCGAGGACCGCAGCACTTCGCCCTGACCGACGGCGACGGCGCGCTGCGCGGGCCGTTCGATCTGATGCTGCGCTCTCCCGCGGTCGGCACCGCGCAGCAGGAACTCGGCGCCGCCCTGCGCTATCGCACCGGCATCTCCGATCGCATCCGGGAGATCGCGATCCTCCTCGTCGCCGCGCACCGCGACAGCGCGTTCGAGCGCGAGTCGCACGAAGCGACCGCCCACGCCCTCGGATTCGACGACAGCGAGATCGCGGCGCTGCGCGCGATGGACCCGGCTGCCTTCGACGGTGCCGAACGCATCGCCGCTCGCACCGTGGTCGAGCTCCTGGACGGCGACGTGTCGGACGAGACCTGGGATGCGGCATCCGCCGCCCTCGGCGGAGCAGGGGTGTTCGAGCTCACGGCGATCGTCGGGTACTACTGGACCCTCGCCCTGCAACTGCGGGTGTTCCGTGTCGAGTGAGATTGCGGCGCGTACCGCCCCGGGATACGGTTTCACTCTATGAAAGCCGATGAGTCTGCCGACGGCGAGAAGGCACCCAGTCGCTATCGCATCGAGGCGCTCGCGAAGGGACTGGACGTGCTCCGGCTCTTCGATGAGTCGGTGACCTCGCTCAAGCTCCGCGAGATCTGCGACCGCACCGGCATCCCGATGCCGACCGCTTTCCGCGTCGTGGCGACCCTCGAAGAGGGCGGCTACCTCGAGCGGCTCCCCGACGGCAGCATCCGCCCCGGAGTCGCGGTGCTGCTGCTCGGCTCCGCGGCGCTGCGCGGATCGAGCCTGGTGCAGCTGAGCGAGCAGCCCTTGCGCACCCTGTCGGATGAGACCGGCGAGACCGTGAACCTCGGGGTGCTGGTGGGCGACCAGGTGCTCTACCTCGCCCGCATCCGCAATTCCGATCTCGTGACCGCGAACATCCAGGTCGGCTCGACGCTGCCGGCGGCCTACACGTCGATGGGCAAGCTGCTGCTGGCCTACCTGAGCGATGCGGAACTCGCGTCGGTGCTCGGCGGCCACGCGTTCCGTGCGGATGCCGGCGTCGGCCCGAATGCCGCGACCTCGCTCGCCGAGCTCAAGACGCGCCTCGCCGAGATCCGTGCGCAGGGCTACTCCCTGCAGGACCAGGAGGTCGCCGCCGGGCTGCGGTCGGTGTCGGTTCCGGTGTTCGGGAAGGATGCCGCCAAGCCGGCCGCCGCGATCAACATCGCGGTCGCCACGTCGCGACACGACGTCGCGGCGCTGCGCGGCCCTCTCCTGGAGCGACTGCGCGCGACGGCCGAGGACATCTCGCGGCGGTTGCGCGCCGGCTGACCCCGCCGCTCTCTCAGCGCCCGGCGACCGCATCCGCGAGCAGTACGAGGGTGCGCTCGGCGGCGGGATGCCCGACCTCGTTCAGGTAGCCGTGCATCGCTCCCCGCTGGCGCTCGACCCGCACATCCACGCTCGCGGCGGCGAGCTCGGCGGCGAACGCCTCGCCCGAGGGGCGCAGACTGTCCAGTTCGGCGTTCACGATCAGCACCGGCGGCAGGCCTGCCACGTCGTGCCCACCCGGGAACGCGTAGACGGCGTGCGGGTCACCGGCGTCCGGCAGGTAATTGCGATTGATCGCATCGCGACTCTGCGGCGTGAACAGCCGGTCGGCCGGCACGTCGCGCAACAGGACCGCCGTCTCGCCGTTGGGCTCGAGGATGCCGTCGTGCAGGGATGGGTACACGAGGGTCAGCACGCTCGGGGCGGTGGCACCGCGGTCCCGCAGGCGCATCGCCGCGCCGGCGGAGAGGTTCGCCCCCGCGCTCGCCCCGCCGAGGGACACCCGCGCGGGGTCGGCGCCGTAGCGCTGGGCGTTGTCGACCGCCCAGTCGAACGCGGCGACGATCTGCAGGGACGCCACCGGGAATCGAGCGCGCGGACCGGCGGCCTCGGCTTCGGCGCGCAGCTGCTCGGGCGAGACCTCCATATCGGCCGGCGGCGGTCCGAGCGCCTCGAGCGCGTCCAGCGGAGCGAGCGTGTAGTCCACCGACACCACGGTGACGCCGTTCTGGCTGAGTCGCTGACCGACCTGGTCGGCCTCGGGCATCTCGAGCGTGCCGAACATGAAGGCGCCGCCGTGCAGCCAGACGAGCATCGACCCGTTCGGATCCGCGGCCGGGTACACGCGAACGCGGAAGTCGAAGTCCGCCGCCCGAAGCGGGATGTCGTGGGTCTCGGTCACCGGTACTCCTCGGGAATGTCGCGGGTGACACGCTCGGCAAAGACGAGCGCGCGATCGAAAAGCGGGCTCGTGTCACCGAGCCCCTGCCAGAAGTGCCGGCCGCTGGCGACCGCATCGAACTCGACGTCCACTCCCACGCCCCGCAGAGCCGCGGCGAGCGTCTCGCTCTGCGCGAACGGCACATGTTCGTCATCGGTGCCGTGCGCGATGTGGAACGGCGGCGCACTCGCGTGGACCTGCAGTGCCGGGCTCGCGAGGCGTGCGGCATCCGGCAGGCGCGCGGCCGGCGCGCCGAGCCACCGCGCCTCCCGGGTCTCCTCGGCCTGCTCGCCCAGGTGGTGGTCGGCCATCGCGAACAGGTCGGCGGGCCCGAACCAGTCGACCACTCCGTGCACGTCGCTGCGACGCAGCCCTGCCAGCGCGGCCAGCGTGGCTCCGGCCGAGACGCCCCAGAGTGCGAGGCGACCCGCATCCACCCCGTACTCCGCGCCGTGCGCATGCAGCCAGTCGATCGCCGCATCCACGTCATCGAGCTGCGCCGGGAAGCGGGCCTCGCCGCTCAGCCGGTACTCGCATGACGCGACCGCGAACCCGGCCCCGACGAGGCGATCGAACGACTGGGCGTCGGTGATCCCCGGCGTGAACACCTTCCGGCTGCCGCGCAGCCAGCCGCCGCCGTGCAGGAACACGATCAGCGGCGCACCGTCGTCGTCGGGCGTGCGCAGGTCGAGAGACAGCGGCCGGAACCCCTCCGGCTGCGCGTAGTCGAGGTCGCGGGCGACGCGCACGGAACTCAGTCGCGGAACTGGAACTCGGGCATGAACTGCGTCCAGTACTTCTCGCCCGCAGCGCGCATCGTCGGGTAGTCGGGGACGTACACGCCCTGGGGCTCAGTGAGGTCGGTCTTCTGCCCCATCGCGTGGAAGAAGCGCTCGAAGCCCGCGGTGCCCACGCCGAACACCTTCGTGGTGTTGTGAATCTGGAACGCGTGCACGACGCCCGCGGGAATGAACGCGAAATCGCCCGTCGTCAGCGTGGACTTGGTGTGATAGTCGGCCTCATCGTCCATCCACACGGAGATCTCGCCGTCGACGACGTAGAAGATCTCGTGGGTCTTGAAATGCTTGTGGGCGGGGATGCGGTCACCCTTGGGCCCGACCATGGTGAACGCGCCGTACTGGTCGTCGGTCTCGTCGGCGGACAGCAGGATCGAGAACAGCTGGTCGAACACGAGAGACTTCTCGCCCTCACCGTTGCCGAGCACGAACGGCTTGGGCGCGGCCGGAAGGATGCCGGCGAACGGGACCTTGTCGGGGTCGTCAGCGGGGAACGTGGTCATGCCTACCTCCATGTAAGACAGTGATGCCGTTAGGCAATGGGAACCCTCGGTCCATTCCGAGTCCTCCCGATGTCCTCAAGTCTCTGCGGAAACAGAGCCCGCGTGAAGTTCGAGCTTCCTACTCGGCATTAGTCGCAGACTAAGATCGGGCCATGGATGTCCCAATCCACGTGATCCGCTACTTCTGCGTGCTCGCCGAGGAGCTGCACTTCGGAAAGGCGGCCGAGCGCCTGAGCATCACCCCGCCCTCGCTGAGCCAGCAGATCAGCCGGTTGGAGCAGCAGCTGGGCGTGAAGCTGTTCGATCGCAGCCCCCGGAAGGTCGAGCTCACGGGCTACGGTCGCGACCTGCTGCCCCTCGCTCGACGGGTTCAGGACGACCACGACCAGATTCTCGCCTGGGCGCGATCCGTCCACCGAGATCAGCGCACTCCGCTCCTGCGGGTGGGGGTGGTCGCCGCCGGCGCCGGCGCGCTCACGACGGCAGCCATCGCCGCCACGATGCAGGCGATCCCGCAGGCGCGGATCGAGATGCGCCGGCTCGGGTTCTTCGACGTCGATGCGGAGCTGGAGGCGGGTCGTGTGGATGTCGTCTTCGCTCCCTCGCCGATGCTCCTGCCCCCGCGCATCCGCATCGAGCCGCTCTGGCGCGAACCTCGGGTGCTCGTCGTGCCCGCCGATCACCCGCTCGCGAACCGCGAGTCGGTCACGATCACCGAGACGAACGACGAAGTGTTCGTGGCGGTGGCGGGTGGCGTCCCGGATGTCGTGGACTGGTGGATCGTCGATCCTCGCCCCGACGGATCCCGACCGCGGCGCGGCCCGACGGCGGACAGCGTGGACGGCCTCTTCGAACTCGTCGCCGCCGGCGCAGGAGTCAATATCGCCGGGCAATCGGCGTCACGGCAGTACCGGCGCGATGAGCTCGCCTTCGTCCCGGTGTCCGACATCGAGCCGGCGACGATCGTCCTGTGCAGTCTGAGCGACAGCCGCAACCCGATGGTCAAGACCTTCCGAGAGACTGCGCAGGAGCTCTCCCCGCTCGTCGACGCGACGCTGCACTGAGCACGGATCAGCCGGCGGCGACCGCCTCTGCGCGCAGGGCGCGCCACGCCTTGCGCCGTCGCGCCTGCTCGTCAGGGTCGGGAACCGGTGATGCGGCCATGAGCACGCGCGTGTAGTGCGCCTGCGGGTTGCGGAGCACCTCTGTCGTGGGGCCCTGCTCGACGATCCGTCCGCGATTGAGCACGACGACGCGTTGCGCGAGGAACTCGACCACCGCCATGTCGTGCGCGATGAACAGGTAGCCGAGGTCGGCCCCTGTGCGCAGCTCCGCGAGGAGATTCAGCACCTGCGCCTGCGTGGAGAGGTCGAGAGCGCTGACGGCTTCGTCGCAGACGACGAGACGAGGGTCGGTGACCAGGGCGCGCGCAATCGCGATCCGCTGACGCTGGCCACCCGAGAACTGGCGCGGATACCGATCGGCAGACCCGGCGGGAAGCCCCACGGCGGCGAGAACCTCGGACGCGCGCCGGTCGCGCTCGGTCCGCCCGACACCTGCGACCCGCAACGGCTCGGTGAGTGCGTCGCCGATCGGGCGCCGGGGGTTCAGTGACGAGAACGGGTCCTGGAAGACCGCACGCAGGTCGCCCTGCAGCGCCCGCCGTTCGGCGACGCTCGCTCGCGTGATGTCGCGACCCTCGAACAGGATCTGACCGCTGGTCACACGCTGGAGCCCCAGGACGGCGCGGCCGATCGTCGTCTTGCCCGACCCCGACTCACCGACGAGCCCGAGGGTCTCACCACGGGCGATCGTGAAGGACACGTCTTCCACCGCCGGCGCACCCTTCTTGCCGTAGCGGACGACGAGGTCGCGCACCTCCAGCAGCGGGGTTTCGCTCGGAGCGCTCGAGCGGGTCTCCGGGGTGCTCATCGTGCGCCTCCTGACGTCGTGGGCTGGCGCCACTCCTCCTGCCGGCCGAGGACGTCGTCGCGGCGCACGCACCGCACGAGTCCATCACCGTCGGCGCGCGGCTCCAGCGGCACCGGGACAAGGCACTCGTCGCGAGCGAAGCGGCAGCGGTCGGCGAATCGACACACACTCGACCACGAGCCCGGCAAGGGCACCTGCCCCGGAATCGAGGCGAGTCGCGCAGTGCCCTCGAGATCGATGATCGCGTGGGGGTCGGCCGAGAGCAGCGCCATCGTGTACGGGTGCTCCGGGCGGGTCAGCACGTCGCGCACGGAGCCGGTTTCGACGATTTCTCCGGCGTACATCACCGACACGTCGTCGCAGATGTCCGCCACGACGCCGAGGTCATGCGTGACGAGGATGATCGACATGCCCCGCTCGGCGATGAGCCCGCGCAGGAGATCGAGGATCTCGGCCTGAATCGTGACGTCGAGCGCCGTCGTGGGCTCGTCGGCGACCAGCAGACTGGGCGTGCCGCTGAGCGCGAGGGCGATCGCCACGCGCTGAGCCATGCCACCGGAGATCTGATGCGGATAGCTCTTGAGCACACGCGGCGGGTCGACGATTCCGACGTCTGTGAGCAGCTGGGTCGCGATGCGCTTGGCCTCGCCCGAGCCGACATGGCGCAGACGCCTGATCGCGGCCGTGAGCTGGGCGCTCACGGTGAACATGGGGTCCAGCGCGCGAGTGGGCTCCTGGGAGATGAACGCGATCTCGTGCCCCCGGATCTTCTGGAGGGTCTTCTCGTCGGCGCGCGCGAGGTCGTTCCCGCGCCAGCTGATCCGCCCGGAACGCACGGACAGCCCCGGTGCGAGCAGGCCCAGCAGCGCGTACGAGGTCACGCTCTTGCCGCAGCCGGACTCCCCCACGAGTCCCATCACGGTGCCCGGGCGAACGTCCAGCGACACGCCGGTCACGAGCGCAGGGCCACCGTCGACGCCGATCACGAGGTTGTCGACGATCAGACCCTCACCGTCCGCGTGCCGCGCAGGGGCGATGGATGGAGCCGAGAGTGCCGTCGGCTCCTCCTCGCCCGCATCCGTGGTCAGACCGTCGAGCGAGACGACCTCGACCGCGGCATCCGCGTTGCGCATCGGGTCGATGTTCGAGCCGGGCAGCGACGCATCCCCGATCATGCCGAGCGACTCCGGTCCCGCTTCGGCGAGCTGGTCGCGCACGGGAAGGTCGTCGGCGACAGCGGCCGCGGAGAGTGCCGTGGCGCGTCGCCTGTTGCGCCGGCGACGCAGTGCGACCAGCGGCGGGGGTACCGCCGTCCCGCCCGCGAGGGCGTCGGCGAGGGTGTTGGCCGCGATGATCGTGAGGGCCAGGATGCCTCCGGTCGGGATCATCATCCAGGGCTGCTGGAAGATGAACCGCGACGCGGTCTGGATCATGCCGCCCCACGTCGGCTCCGGCGGCTGCGGACCGAGGCCGATGAAGGCGAGGGCGGCCTGCATCCCGATGCCGACACCGAACAGCAGGACGAACTGCACGATCACGGTCGTCGACATGTTCGGCAGGACGTGACGGATGCTGGCGGCCATCGGTCGAACACCGTCGATCGCGGCCGCCTCGACGTACAGCTGCTGGTGCAACGACTTCGCCTGGCCGAAGAACACCTTGTACATCGCTCCGAAGAGCAGAAGCCCGAAGGCGGCCATCACGAGCGGCATGTTCGTGCCGACCGCGGCGATGAACGCGAGGATGATCACGGTTCCGGGCAGCGAGAGCACGATCTCGCTCACCTGATTCATCACGCCTTCGCCGCGACGACTCCGGGCCGCCCACAGCGTGACCGGGATCGTGACAGCGACGGCGATGATCGGCACGACGAGGCCGATGAAGATCGTGGGCGCAGCGGCGGTCACCAAGCGCGACAGGATGTCGCGGCCCAGCTCGTCCGTGCCGAGGAGATGCGCGAGCGAGGGACCCTGCAGGACGACGGAGAGGTCCTGCTCGAGCGGGCCGTAACGCAGCCACAGCGGCGCGGTGAGTGACGCGATCACGAGGCCGACGAGCCAGATGAGGGAGATGACGGCGGCGGGAGAGCGCAGGACCCGCAGCCGCAGCCTGCGGTCGCTGCGCTTGGGTCGGACGATCGAGGTCGTTGAGACGGTCATGAGGCACGCAGCTTCGGGTCGAGGGTGCGGTTGAGGAGTTCCAGCGCGACGTTGACCAGCACGACGACGAGCGTCGCGACGAGGACGAGCGCCTGGACGAAGGGCAGATCGGCGGAGCCGACCGCCGCCTGCATCGCCTGACCGATGCCGGGAAGCGCGAAGAGCACCTCGATGACCACCGATCCGCTGAACAAGACGATGAACTGGATCGCGACACTCGCGAGGATGGGCAGGCTCGCTCCGCGCAGCGCGTGCACGTAGACGATCCGATTGGTCGGTGTGCCGACGGCGCGAAGCGTGCGGATGTGCTCTTGAGCGAGCGACTCGGACATCGATGCCCGCGTCTGCCGGGCGATGCCGGCGGCAGACGTGATGGCGATCGTGAGGACCGGAAGCACCAGGGAGCGCGCCCACGCCTCGGGATCGACGGTGAAGGGGACGAAGCCGGTGGCGGGAAGGAGGCGCAGTTGCACGGCGAACACGTAGACCAGCAGCACGCCGACCCAGAACGCGGGCACCGAGAGCAGGATGCCGGAGGTCGCGGTGATCGCCCGGTCGGTCGCACCGCGGCGCACAGCCGCGACGACTCCCATCACGATGCCGACGACGGCGCTCACCAGCGTTCCGAACACGGCGAGCGCGGCTGTGACGGGGAGACGCTTGGCGATGTCCGGGCCGATCTCACGACCGTCGATGAGCGAGACCCCCAGGTTGCCCTGCAGCACCTGGCCCACCCACGCGAGGTATTGGACGATCCACGGGTCGTACCAGCCGATCGACTCGTTGTAGGCGACGACCTGTTCGGGGGTGGCGGATTGACCCAGCGCCACGCCGCCGGGGGTCGATCCCGACAGGTGGACGAGCATGAACGCGATCCACGTCGCCACGATCAGCGTGAGGATCGCGAACAGAACGCGCTTGAGGATGAAGGTGAGCATGTCTGACTCCCGGGTGCTCCGCGGTGCCGACTCGCGAGGAGTCGGCACCGCGGAGATGGATCAGGACGCGGGCTGCAGCGTCGCGAGGATCGGGAACGGCTCGGCACCCGGGAAGGTGGGCTCGACGAGCTTGCCCGTGCTGTACGCCCACGGCGACAGCTGGTTGTACAGCGGCAGGAGCCAGCCGTTGTCGACGATCGCCCGGTTGAGGTCGGCGAGCGCGGTCTCCTGAGCTGCGGCGTCGTCGCCTGCGGCGGCGTAGGCACCGGCGGCACCCTGGATCTCGCCGTTCTCGGCACCGTGGAAGTTCGCGAATCCGAACAGGACACCGAAGACGTTGCCGGCCGGGTTGGTCCAGGTCAGCGGGATAGGACCGCCCATCGGCTCGGTCTGCACCACTGCGAACAACTCCTCGGTGGATGCCGCGTTCTTGAGGTTCACGGTCACACCGATCTCCGCCCAGTACGGCTGGATCGCCTCGAGGTCTCGCTGGCTCCCCTGGTTGATCGTGAAGTCGAACGAGAAGCCGTCGGGGTAGCCCGCCTCCGCCAGGAGGTCCTTCGCCGCCTCCGGGTCGTACGCGTACTCCTCGTCGAGCTCCGGCAGGAATCCGGGGCTGTCCGTCGGCAGCGCGTTCGCCGTCGGGATCTCACCCGGGTGCACGGCCGCGACATAGGCTTCTCGGTCGATCGCGATCGACAGAGCCTTCCACACGTTCGGGTCGCCCCACTGGGGCGCGAGGCTGCCGTTCTTGTCGAAGGGAAGCAGATTGACGACCGTGCCCGCGTTCGCCACGAGACCGGTGCCGGCCGATTCGACCTGAGCCTGCGTGTCCGCGGTGATGTTGGCGATGTCCACCTCGCCCGAGATGGCCGCGTTGACGCGGGCCTGGGGGTCGAGGATCGGCTTGAACTCGTAGGAGTCGAACGGGTAGTCGTCGGCCGCTGCAGCGCCCTCCTTCTTGACCAGCAGGTAGGAGTTGCCCTTGACGGTCGCGTCCGTGTCGATCTCGAGCGGTCCCGAGCCGTCCGCCGTGGCGTCGAGGCTCGCCCGATCGGCCACGCCGGCCGGACCGACGATCACACCTGCCGGGAAGACGAGGTTCGCCTCGAACCCGGGCTTGGGCGCCGCGAACGTGAGGGTGACCGTGTCGTCGTCGACGACCGCGACGTCCACGATCTCGTTCTCGCCACCCGTCGCGAAGCCGTTGTAGGCCGACAGATCGGGGTCGCCGCGGAAGTCGAGGTTCTCCTTGACGAGGTCGGCGCTCACCGTCGTCCCATCGGCGAAGGTCGCCGAGGTGTCCAGGTCGAGCGTCAGCTGCGTCTGGTCCGCGTTGTACTCGAAGCCCGTGACGAGGTCCGGGGCCACCTTGCCTTCTTCGTCGATGACGAAGAGCGAGTCGTAGAGCCCCTCGAAGAACATCCGCTGTCCGCTGCCGTATCGCAGCGGGTCGTAGCCGAGGGCCGCCTGGTCGGAGTCGAGGCCGATGACGAGCTTCGAGGTGTCGGCCGCGCCGCCGCTGGCCGATCCCCCGCCCCCCGAGCCGGTGCAGGCGGTGAGGGCGAGCGCCGTTGCGGCGACAGCCGCAAAGACCGCGGCTCCGCGTGCTGTGGTGAATCGAGACATCTGATCTCCTGTGATCGGTGTGCTGTTGGTGGACTTCGGTGTCGTGGATCGGCATTCGGGACGCGATCCTTCGCTCCAGAGTGACCGCATGACCCGCGGTTTGGCCATTCGGATCCGGTCCTGGGGCCGTTAGCCAGCGCCTAATGTGCGCTGGGATCCTGCTTGCTTCTAGTGAAACATGCTTTCATCCAATGAACAAATGCGGCATGATGAGATGACGAGTTCAGAGAGGACCTCCATGCCCGATGCATCTGCCTTCCCCACCGACTTCCTCTGGGGCGTCGCCACCGCCGGCCACCAGAACGAGGGCGACAACGTCGACAGCGACACCTGGTTCCTCGAGAACGTGACGCCGACCGTGTTCCGCGAGCGCTCCGGCAAGGCCGCGAACGGCTGGGAGCTCTGGGAGTCCGATCTCGACCTCGTCGCCGGCATGAACCTCAACGCTTACCGGTTCTCGGTCGAGTGGGCGCGCGTCGAACCCCGCGAGGGCGAGTTCTCCGACGACGCCCTCGCGCACTACGAAGCGCTCGTCGACGGATGCCGCGCCCGCGGCCTCACGCCGATCGTCACGTTCAACCACTTCACGTCGCCGCATTGGTTCGCCGCGCGCGGGGCATGGCTGGACTCCGAGGCGCCGGAACTGTTCGCGCGATACTGCGGCGTCGTGATGGACCGCTTCGGCGATCGCATCGGCCTGGCCGTCACCTTCAACGAGCCCGATCTGCCCGAGATGCTCACGTGGGCAGACCTCCCGCCCATCGTCGCCGAGCTCGAAGCCGCGACCCTGGCCGCGGCATCCGAGGCCGCCGGCGTCGAGCGCTACCGGGCCGGCAACGTGATGATGCATGAGGATTTCGCCGGCATGCGGGCGGGCATGACCGCGGCGCACCGGGCCGCGAAGGCGGCGATCCACGCGCGACGGGCGGACCTGCCCGTCGGCCTCTCACTCGCGATGTGCGATGACGTGGCCGCGCCCGGCGGCGAAGAGGTGCGCGACCGCAAGCGCGCGGAGGTCTACGACTACTGGCTGCGCCTCGCGCAGGCCGACGACTTCGTCGGCGTGCAGAACTACGAGCGCCTGGTCTACGGGCCGGACGGCCTGCTCCCCCCTGCGGAGGGCGCGGTGCTGAACGGCATGGGCACGGCTGTGGATCCCGACTCGCTGCGCGGTGCGGTGGCCTACGCGCACGAGGTCAGCGGAGTGCCCGTGCTCGTGAGCGAGCACGGTGTCAGCACGCCGGATGACAGCATCCGCGCGGCCTTCCTCGAGCCCTCGCTCGAGGGCCTCGCCCAGGCGATCGCCGACGGCGTGCCCGTGCTGGGGTACTGCCACTGGACCCTCATGGACAACTTCGAGTGGATCTTCGGCTACGGCCCCAAGCTCGGTCTGCACGAGGTCGACCGAGAGACCTTCGCGCGCACCGCCAAGCCCAGCGCCGGCGTCTACGCCGAGCTCGTGCGCGCAGCGCGCGGGCTGTAGCGGCATCCTCGACCCCGTCTCCTTCCGCGAGACTGCAACGGGGCGCCGAGACTGAGGGGAATCCCCTCCGTCTCGCGTTCCGGTTGCAGTCTCGCGGTCAGGGGGACCGCAGGAAGTCCGCCAGACCGTCGAGAAGGCGATCGATGTCGCGGGCGTCGTTGTACGCGGCGACGCCGACGCGCATGCCTCCGTCGCCCGGCACATCGAGGGCGCGGAACGGCTCGTACGCGTAGAAGTTCCCCGCGGGAGCGAGCACATCGCACTCCGCGAGGAATCGCGCGGCGTCGGCGGCATCGTGCGCGGGGAACGTGAAGAACAGCGTCGGGGTGCGCTGCGCGGCGCGTGAGTGCAGGACGACCCGCTCGCCGAAGCCCGCGAGCGCCTCCTCGATCCGCCGGCGGAGCCCGAGCTCGTACTCCTCGAGCGACTCGTTCGCCGCGGCCAGGCGCGCGCGGCGCGTGCCGCCCTCCGGCCCGAGACCGGCGATGAAATCGACCGCGGCGGTGACGCCCGCCAAGATCTCGTACGGCAGCGTGCCGAGCTCGAACCGCTCGGGCACGACCTCCGTCGATGGCAGCAGCTTGTCCGGATGCAGGGATTCCAGCACAGCCGGGTCGGCCACGAGCGCCGCGCAGTGCGGCCCGAAGAACTTGTAGGGCGAGCACACGAAGAAGTCCGCGCCGAGCGCCTGCACATCGACCGCGGCGTGCGCCGTGTAGTGCACGCCGTCGACATACACCAGCGCGCCGACCTCGTGCGCCCGCGCGGTGATCGCCGCGACCGGCGGGATCGTGCCGAGCAGATTGGATGCCGCCGCCACGGCCACCAGCCGCGTGCGAGCCCCGATGATCGAGTCGAGATCGCTGAGGTCGAGCTCGGCCGTCGCCGGGTCGAGACGCAGCCAGCGCACGGTCACCCCACGCGATGCAGCCGCCTGCACCCACGGACGCACGTTGCAGTCGTGGTCGAGCTGGGTGACGACGATCTCGTCGCCCTCCGACCAGGTCTTCGCGAGCGCCCGCGAGAGGTCGTACGTGAGCTGCGTTGCGCTGCGACCGTAGACGACGCCGCGCGGATCGGCGGCGAGCAGGTCGGCGATCGCGTCGCGGAACGCGTGCACGGCGGCATCCGCGTTGCTCTCGCTGGCGACCGAGGTGCCCCGGTTGGAGAGCGGGCCGGTCAGCGTGCGCGCGATCGCCTCGCCGACGACGGCCGGCGTCTGCGTGCCGCCCGGTCCGTCGAAGTGCGCGATGCCCGATGCGAGCGAGGGGAACTGCGCGCGGAGCGCTTCGACGTCCAGAGCCACGATGCCTGCCTTCCCGTGCGCGGCGCGCGCTCAGTCGGAGATGAGCGTACCGCCGTCGATCACGATGTTCTGTCCGCTCACGAAGGCTCCGGCGGGCGAGGCGAGCCACACCACGGCGCCGGCGACCTCGGCCGGTGTGCCGAAGCGACCGAGCGGGGTCTTCGCCAGCCGTGCCGCTGCGAGGGACGCGTCACCCGTGATCGGCGTCGCGAAGTCGGTCGCGATCACCCCCGGCGAGATCGCGTTCGCGCGAATACCGCGCCCGCCCCACTGCACCGCGAGATTGCGCACGAGCTGGGCGTTCGCGGCCTTCGTCACCCCATAGCCCGACAGCACCCGGTTGCCGCGCAGGCCCGAGAGGCTCGACATCACCAGGAACGCTCCCCCGCCGCCGTCGGCGATCACCGGCAGCGTCAGCTCCGCCAGCGCCGCGACGGCACGGACGTGCAGCGCGTACATCCGGTCCATGCGCTCCAGCGCGTCGCCGGCATCGGGCCGGTCGAGAGCGGCGCCGGCATTCGCGAGCACCGTGTCGATCCGACCCCAGCGCTCCCGCGCGGACTCGACGAGGGTGCGCAGCTGCGCGGCATCCGCCACGTCGCACGGGATGCCGATCGCCTCGGCGCCCCGGTCGACGAGCTCTGCGGCGGCGCGCTCGGGCTCGGAGTCGGCGAGCCCCGCGAGCACGACCCGCGCGCCCGCGGCGGCGAGGGCCTCCGCGCACGCTCTGCCGATGCCCGTGCCGGCGCCGGTCACGACGGCGACCTGACCGGCGCACGAGAACAGGCGGTCGGGCGCCAGGTCGGAGGAGCTCATGCCTCCATCTTGGCGCGGGCACGGCTCTGGGCTCGGCGAATGGCGCTGCAGAGCGCCCCGGAATCCCTGATGCCCGGCATCAGCGACCCCCGATTCCCCCGGGCGGATGCCGCGGCTAGCGTCGAAGCGCGGGCCGGCGTCGCCGCACCCCGCGCGAACGACGGGAGCACGCATGGCCGACGAAGCACTCCGCGATCGGACGATCGTCGTGACCGGCGCCGCGGGCGGCCAGGGCCTGGCCGCCGCGCTGCTGCTCGATGAGGCCGGCGCGCACGTGATCGCGACGGACATCGCCGAGGCCGCCCCGGCGCTCACCGGCACACGCGTCAGCTACCGCAGGCTCGACGTCGCGGACGAAGGCGACTGGGCGGCGCTCGCGGCGGACCTCGCCGCCGACCTCGACGGCACGCCTCTCCGTGGGCTCGTGAACAACGCCGGCATCACGCACCGGACGCGGCTCGGGCAGACCGACCGCTCGGACTGGGATCGGGTGATCGGGGTCAACCTGACCGGCCCGATGCTCGGCATCCAGGCCCTCGCCCCCCTCATGGCTGAGGGCTCGTCGATCGTCAACATCGGCTCGTCGGCCGCCCTGACGGCCCACTATCCGGTCGCGTACACGACGAGCAAGTGGGGCCTGCGCGGGCTCACGCACGTCGCCGCGACCGAATACGGGCCGCGCGGCATCCGCGTGAACATCGTGCATCCGGGGTTCATCGAGACTCCGATGACCGCGAACGCCCCTGCGGCGATGCGCGACGCGCAGCTGGCTCTCACGCCGCTCGAGCGGTTCGGAAACCCCGATGAGGTCGCGCGCGTCGTCGTCTTCCTGCTGTCGGATGCCGCGGCTTACGTCACGGGCGCGGAGCTGCCCGTCGACGGCGGCTCGACGAGTTCGGCGGGCGTCAAGTTCATAGCCGACCGGATCGCCGGCAGCTCCTGACCCCACGCCGGCGTCAGGTCCGCGAGACTGCATCAGAGCCGCGAGACAGAGGCGAATCCCCTCAGTCTCGCGGCGCCACTGCAGTCTCGCGGAAGAAGCGCGAGACCGAGACCTAGCCCGCGAGCTCCTCCGCGATCTTGCGCGCGCCGCGCACCGCGATCGCGGTCGACATCAGGGTCGGGTTCATCGTGTTCGCGGTCGGGATGAGCGCATTGCCGCCGACCACGAGGTTGTCGAAGCCCCACACGCGCGAGTACGGGTCGGCGACCGACGTGCCGTCGTCGGAGGCGCCCATGCGCATCGTGCCCATGTAGTGCAGGCTCGAGCCGTTCGGCATCAGCCGCGGCTCGGCGATGAACGGACCGAGTGCCCCGGCGGCCCGGCGCAGCAGCACGGTCGCCTGGGCGATCTCGTCCTCTTCGCGCTCGGTGAGGGCGTACTCGATCGTCATGTTCGGGAAACCGCGGTAGTCCAGCTCATCGTCGTCGAAGCTCACGCCGTCTTCGACGCGGGGGAACTTGCGCACGCCGTAGCCCATGTTCACGTACCCCCACTTGTTGCCGGCGGCCGGGTGCTCCGGGTCGAGCTGGAACGGCGGGGTCTCGGCGTACATGACCTGCAGCGAGAACGGGTGGTCGGGTTCGGAGTACGGGATGCGGTTCACCGCCGCGACCGGGTCGGCGGGGTTCTGCGCGCGACGCGCGAGCTCGGCGGCGAGCTGCTCGTCGGTGACGCGCCGCGCCATGCGCTCCTCGTCGAGCGCGACGGTCGTGATCACGACGTGGTGCTCGGTCAGGTAGCGGCCGAGGGCGGCGGGGCGGATGCCGGAGGCCCACAGCAGCTGCGGCGAGCGGAACGCATCCGCGGCCACCACCACGACATCGGCCGGGAAGAACGAGGTCTCCCGCGTGCGCAGGTCCTCCACCTCCACGCCGGTCGCCCGCGGGCCGTCGGTCTCGATGCGGCGCACGAGAGACAGGTCGCGCAGCTCGAAGCGCTCCGACAGCGGCGATGCGGGATCGATCAGCGGGCCGAGCACCATGTCGGCTCCGGTCCAGCGCATCGAGCCGTCCGGCTGCGGGTCGCCGGCAACGGGCAGGGTGCTGACGCCGGCGCCTTCGGGCAGCTCGCCGGCGTACTCGTCCGCGATAAGGTCGCGGATCGCGCCGCCGATCGGCGAGTCCGCGAAGGCCGCGCTCTGCGCGTGCAGGAGGCCCTCCGCGGCGTCGATCAGGTCGTCCCACTCGGCGTCGTCGATGAACTCGACGCGCTCGCTGCCGCTCGGCCGCGGGATCGCGCACGTCCAGTGCGCGCCCTGACCGCCCACGTTCGTCGCGGCCGCGGCCGCCGGGAACGTCGGCGCGTGGCCCGAGCCCGGGCCGCCGAAGTCGATCAGGTGGGTGCCCTGTCGGGCGGTGAACATGCCCTCGACGACCGCGCCGGCGGGGATGCCGAGCGTCTCGCGGAACGCACCCGCCTGGGGCCCCTGCGACATCTCGCGCGCGCGGGCCTTCTCGACGGGGTCGGCGATGTTGCGGACGCTCTCGCCCGGGATCGCGGTCAGTTGCGGGCCGGCCTCGAACATGACGACGCGCGCGTCGGGCACCGTCTCGAGGAGGACGCGCGCGTAGGCGGAGCCGATCGGTCCGCTGCCGACGATGGCGATGGTCGGGGATTCGTGGGACATGGCGTCTCCTCTTCGAGTGCGAGTGCGGGTTCGGGTTCGGTTTGCGGGGTGCGGGTTCGGGCTTCAGACGGCGGCCGGTTCGGCCTGGGGCAGCGGGTCGGCCTGACGCTCGTCGGACAGTCGGCCGTCGGGCAGGAGCAGCGCGGCGACGACGCCGACCGCGTACGCGATCGCGAGCCCGAGGAAGATCGGAGCCATCACGCTCGAGTACAGCGCGGCCACATCCGCCTGCACTCCGGTCGAGGCCGCGTGGACGGCCGCCGGAGTGAGGGATGCGGCATCCAGCCCGGCGGGGATGCCGAGCGCGATGCCCGCGCCGATCACGCCGCCGACCACCGCGGTCGCGGTCGTCGAGCCGACCTGGCGCACGAGCGAGACCGTCGCAGTCACGCTGCCGGTGTCGCTCGAGGGCGCGGCGCTCTGCGCGACCGCGATGATGATGTTCATGAACGCGCCGGTGCCGATGCCGACGAGGCCCATCGCGGCCATGGGCACCCACAGCGGCATCCCGGCCGGAAGAAGCGCCATGATCAGCAGGCCGACCGCCGCCAGCGCGGTGCCGATCACGGGGAAGATGCGGTAGCGCCCCGAGCGGCTGGCGAGCCAGCCGGTCACCAGGGTGCTCAGCAGCATCCCGAACACGGTCGCGATCGGGACGAGCCCCGACACGGTCGCCGACGTGCGGTACGCCATCTGGATGTAGGTCGGCACGTACGAGACCACCGAGAAGAGTCCCACGCCGATCACGGTCGACAGGATGATGCAGACGAGGATCGTGCGGTTCGCGAAATGGCGCAGCGGAACGACGGGCTCGGACACGCGCAGCTCGATCGCGATGAACGCGGCGAAGCCCACGATCGCGACGATCGCCGCGATCAGGACAGGGATGCCGACCCCGGACGATCCGGAGCTCGCCCAGCCGGCCGCCAGGACGAACGCCGTGACGGTCACGCCGAGGACGAGGGCACCGGCGATGTCGAACCGGCGACCCGAGCGTCCGGAGATGTGCGGCACGGCGATCACGGCCAGCGCGAGCGCGATCAGGCCGACCGGGATGTTGATCCAGAAGACCCAGCGCCACCCCCATGCGTCGGTGATGAGTCCGCCCGCGATCGGGCCGACGAGGATCGCGATCGGGAACGCGGCCCCGATGTACGACATGATGCGCGGACGCTCCCGCGGCGTGGTGACCTCGCCGACGATCGTCTGCGGCATGAGGTGCAGGCCGGCCGATCCGATGCCCTGCGCGACGCGCGCCATCGCGAGCTGCGTGATGTCCTGAGCGAGCCCGCAGAACAGCGACGCGACGATGAACAGCGCGAGGCTCGCCAGGAACACGAGCCGGGCGCCGACGAGGTCGGCGAGCTTGCCGATCACGGGCAGCAGGACGGTGCTGGCGAGCGTGTACGAGACGATGACCCAGCTCATCTGCTCGACGGCGCCGAGGTCGCCGGTGATCGTGGCGAGCGAGGTCGAGACGACGGTGTGGTCGAGCGCGCCGAGGAACGACACGGTCAGCAGGGAGATGACGAGAAGGCGGAGCCTCCAGGAAGAGAGCGGCATGTGCGATTCACCCGAACGATCGGGTCGTCGACGCGACGGTGTGTGCCCCCGCCGCCGCAGCACGGAGGGGAACGGATCCGAGGGATCCCGACGTCATGTCAATTCTAGGCCCTCTTTTGTCGAAAAACAACCTAAGCCGCTCGGGTTTTCGCTCGCGGGCTCATCTCTTCCCGCGAGACTGCAGTGGCGCAACGAGACTGAGGGGAATCGCCTCAGTCTCGCCGTCCCGTTGAAGTCTCGCGGCTGGAAAAGACGCCGAGCGCGGGAAGCGGGAAGCTACTCGCGGCGGACCGGGATCTGCTCGGGCTCGAGCTGCACCGCCCAGCCCTCGATCGTGCCGGCGTTCTCGTACTCCTCGATCTGCAGGATGCGGCGGCCGAGGTCGACCGAGTGCGGCATCGACGCCGTCACGAATGCGCTGATCGTGAGCCAGGCGTTCTCCTCGAACGCGATGCCCTCGAGCACCAGCACGTTCGCATCGACGACCTGACGCGTGTTCGCCGCCGCGCGGGGCGAGGCCGCCGACACGGCGCGGGCGCCGTTCACCTTGTTCGCGGCGACCACTCCGGCCGCTCCTTCGTCCAGCACGAGCACGCCGAACGCGTCGATGCCGGCATCCTGATCCTTCACGACGGCGGTGCCGACGCGGATCGCGAAGATCGGGTAGTCATCACCGGGGTCCAGCGACTCAGCGCCGTGCCAGACGACCTCGTGGCCGGCGGACTCGGCGCGTGCCTGCAGCGCGCGGCCGAGTTCATACCCGCCCGAATCGGCGGCGAAGTGGATGCGGGTCATGTCGGTTCTCCTGTTCGGTTCCGGTGGCGGAGACGGGCGGTCACACCGGAGGTGCGACGAACAGGCCCTTGTCGATGTCGTTGAAGGACTCGCGGGCGATGAGTTCGCTCATCTCCTGCGCGGTCCCCCACTGGTCCTGGTTGGAGACGTCCTTGATGTTGAGCCGGTGCGGCTCCCAGGTCTCCTCGTCGACCACCGACAGCTCGGTCGTGTACTCGATCGTGTTGCCGGCGGGGCTCAGGAAGTACGCGAAGGTGTTGTCGCCGGCGTTATGGCGCCCGGGGCCCCAGATCATGCGGGCACCCGATCGCAGGATCTTGCCCGATCCGCGCATCCACTCCTCGATGCCGCGCATCTCGAACGACAGGTGGTGCAGCGAGTGGTGCGGGCCCATCGCGATCGCGACCGAGTGGTGCGTCGGGTTGCAGCGCATGAAGTGCATCATGCTCGCACCGTCGGGGCGGGTCAGCGAATCGGAGATCGAGAAGTCGAGGTGGTCGATGTACCACTGGGCGGACTGCTCGAGGTTCGCGGAGTTGAACACGACGTGCGAGAGCTTCGCGGGGATCGGCTCGCGCTCCCGGATCTTGCGTGCCTCGCGGGTCTCGTATCCGGTCGAGAACTCGAGCACGCGACCGTCGCCGTCGAACACGCGGAAGCCGTAGCCTCCGCTGAAGCCGTCGAGCTCCTGCGGCTCGTGCACGAACTGCACGCCCTCCGCGCGCAGCTTGTCGGCGAGCGCGTGCACATCCGCCCGCGAGGCGACCGCGAAGCCCACCAGGTCGATGCGCTTGTCGTCCGCGCGCAGGCGCAGGATGAACGGCTCGCTCGAGCCCTCGGCGGCCAGGTAGCTGAGTCCGTCTTCGGCGTGCACCTCGGTCAGGCCCCAGTAGTTCGTGAAGAAGGCGCGCTCCTCCTCGAAGTTCGGGACCGCGAGCGCGGCGTAGCGCAGGTGCGAGACGAGTCGTTCGGTCATGTCGTGCTCTCTTCCGGGAGGAGTGTCACGCGCGGGTGCGCGCGCGGGATCGGGATGCCGCGGAGGGCAGTTCGGGGGCGGGCACGGCGGCGCCGACGCGGGCGGTGAGTTCGCCGATGCCCTCGACGACCATGCTCACCTCATCGCCCTCGTTCAGCGGCGGGGGCGTGAGTGAGCCGTTGCGGCCCCAGAGCTCGCCGAGGCAGCCGCCGTTGCCGACGGTTCCCGAGCCGAGCACGTCGCCGGCCACGACGCGCGAATTGCGCGACGCGTAGGCCACGAGCACCGGGAAGGGCCAGCCCATGTTCGAGACGAGGTCGTGGCCGATCAGCTCACCGTTGATGAACACCTCGGCGCGCGCGGCGAGGAAGCCGTCGGCATCCAGCAGCGGGGCGAGCTCGTCGGCGGTGACGATCCACGGCCCGAGCGACGTGCCGAAGTCCTTGCCCTTCGCCGGCCCGAGGCGCACCTTCATCTCGCGGGCCTGGAGGTCGCGGGCCGACCAGTCGTTCATGATCGTGTAGCCGAAGATGTGGGATGCCGCGGCATCCGGTGTCAGGTTCGACCCGTCCGATCCGTCCGCACCGCCGATGACGACGGCGAGCTCGAGCTCGAAGTCGAGGCGCTGGGTGACCGGCGGCGAGACTGGCTCGCCGGGTCCGAGCACGGTGTGGGGGTTCGTGAAGTAGAAGGTCGGCGCCTCGTACCATTCATCGGCGACGTGGCTCTTGCCCTCGACGCCGGCGCTCACGCCCTCGACGTGCTCCTCGAACGCCACGAAGTCGCGGATCGAGGTCGGCACGAGCGGGGCGAGCAGCTCGACGTCGGCGAGGGGGGTGCGGTCCTCCGGTCGTCGAGCGAGCGAAGCGAGACGAAACGCCTCGTCGACCGCGTCCAGCCCGGCACGCAGCACATCGGCGACGCTCAGCCCTTCGGCGAACGGCACGACCTCGTCCTCGACGACGAAGCCTTCGGAGACCCGACCCTCGTACCGCCAGCGCGCGATCCTCATGCGGGCACCCGGCTCTCGAGGAGGGCGGCGGCGTTCCCGCCGAGGATCTTCTCGGTCAGCTCGGCGGGAAGCCCCGCTCCGCGCACGAGCGACACGGGGTCATCCAGGCCCATGTCGAACGGGTAGTCGCTGCCGAGCACCACCTGAGAGGCGCCGGCGACCTCGACCAGCGTGCGCAGCGCATGGGGGTCGTGCACGACTGTGTCGAACCAGATCTTGCGCAGGTACGTCGAGGGCGCGTGCACGCACCCGCGCGCCTCGGGGCGCACGGCCCATGCGCGGTCGGAGCGCCCGATCGCGGTGGGCAGGTACCCACCGCCGTGCGCGGCCACGATAGTCAGGTCCGGATGCCGGTCCAGCACGCCCGCGAAGATCAGGTGCGACAGCGCGACGGCGTTCTCGGTCGGCTGCCCCACGGTGTTCGACAGGTAGAACCGGTCGAGGCGCTCGTCGAGGCTGCAGCCGAACGGGTGCAGGAAGATCACGGCACGCAGTTCGGCCGCGCGTTCCCAGAACGGCTCGAGACGCGGATCGGACAGCTCGACGTCGCCCGCGAACGACGAGATCTCGACACCCGCGAGTCCGCGGCCGAGCACGGCGTCGTCGAGGCACTCGACGATCCGTTCGGGATGCTGCAGCGGAACGAGACCGAGACCGGTGAGGCGCTCGGGAGCCTGCGCGACATGCGCGGCGACCAGGCGGTTCGCCTCGTTCGCTGCCCAGACCGCGAGGCCCTCGGGCGCCCACGGGTAGAAGTGGTTGGGCGACGCGCTGACCCACTGGCGGTCGACGCCCTGCGCGTCCATGTCGGCCAGGCGCACGGTCACGTCGGTGAGCTTGGGGATGCGCGATCCCACCATCGGGCCGGACACCTTCAGGCTCTCCGCGCCGTTGCGCGTGAGCTCGAGTGCGGCGGCCTTCTGCACGCCGTCGGGGTCGCGCCGCTCGACCTCGGCCTGGAGCGAGGGCAGCAGGACGTGCGCGTGCACGTCGGTGACCGCCTCGACAGGGAGCGAGGTCATGGCTTCTCGGCCATCTGCTTCGCCACGCCGAACATCAGGCCGGGCACGTCGGCATCCCGCACGCCGTCCAGCTGCCACTGGCCGAGCTGCACCGAGGCCTCGACGACGCGCGTCGCGCGCGGCAGGCGGCGGGCGTGGAATTCGTCCCACAGGCCCTGGTCGACGGCATCCCGTCCGGTGAGCAGCTCGGCGAGCACGACGGCGTCCTCGAGGCCCTGCGCGGCGCCCTGCGCGATGGTCGGAGGGCAGCTGTGCGCGGCGTCGCCGATGATGACGACGCGTCCGCGGTTCCACGGGCCGTCGACGATGTGCTTCGTGAACCACGTGTAGTTCGCGTGCGCCCCGCCCTCGAGGTCGGCGCGGATCGAGTCCCACGGACCGGAGTACGCGCGGGACTCCTCGAGCATGATGCGCGTGGCGTCCTCGTCGCTGATGCCGAAGCGGTCTTCGGCCTTCTCGACCAGGAACGCGTACATCGAGTCCTCGCCGGTCGGGGTGTAGCCCGCGATGAACACCGGACCGCCGTAGTAGAGCTCGCTGCGCTCGACCTCCGCCGGGCGCGAGACGAACGTGCGCCAGATGCCCATGCCGGTCGGTTCGGGCTTCTGCTCGATGCCGATGAGCTCGCGCACGGTGGAGTTGAGCCCGTCCGCGCCGATCAGCAGGTCGTAGACGCCGGCCGACTCGCCGTCGAGGAAGACCTCGACGCCCTCGTCGGAGCGCGCGTCGAGCCCGGTCACCTTCGCTCCGAACCGCACGTTGGCGCCCGCGCGCTGCGCGTGCTCGAGCAGGATGCGGGTGAGCTCGGGGCGCGGCATGCCCATGCCGGCGGGGTACTCCGGGCCGCCGGTGTTCACGTCGGGCAGCGACGCGACGATCGGCGCACCGGGTCCGGGTGCCCGCAGGTTCAGGCCCTCGAACGGGTACCCGGCCGCGCGGATGTCGTCCCACGCGCCGAGCGCGTCGAACATCCGCAGGGCGTTGCCCTGGAGCGAGATGCCGGATCCGAGCGCGGAGGGCTCCGGCTTGGCTTCGAAGACGTCGACCTCGACGCCTGCCTTCGCGAGCTGGATCGCGGCAGCCAGTCCCGCCACGCCGGTGCCGGCGATCGCGACCTTGTTCACTGCGGTCATGGTCTGAACCTCTCTGTTCGGGGGTCTGTTCGGGTGGAGGGAGCCGGATCTAGAGGATGGCGACGGGGTTGATGGGTGAGCCGACCGCGCCCGTGATCGGCAGGGGTGCGGCGGAGAGAAGGAACTCGTAACGGCCGGATGCCGCGCACACGGCGCCGAGCTCCTCGAGATCCCACATCTCGCCGATCGTGAGACCGAGGTTGGGGATCACGACCTGGTGCAGGGGCTGGAACGCGGGGACGTCGAACTCGTTCGGGCGCACCTCGAAGCCCCACGTGTCGGTGGCGATCGCCGCGATCTCGGTGCGGTGGAGCCACCCGGCCGTGGTGAGCGAGAGTCCGGGCGCGGGCCCGCCGGCGTAGTCGCCCCAGCCGTCGCGGCGGGCGCGGGCGAGCTGACCGGTGCGCACCAGCACGATGTCGCCGCGTCCGATCGTGACCCCGGCTGCGGCGGCGGTGGCGTCGAGGTCGGCCGCGGTCACGGCGCGCCCGTCGGCGAGCTCGCCCGTCTCGGGTTCGAGGTGTCGCCCGACATCCAGCAGCACGCCTCGCGAGACGATGACGGATGCCGCATGTTCGATGCCCGTGACGAGGTCTCCCTCGCTGGTCACCACGTCGCCGGCCCGGCGTCCGTTCCACGCGTTGCCGTGGTCGAAGATGTGGCCGAGGCCGTCCCACTGGGTCGAGCACTGCAACGGCATCGCGATCACGTCGTCGGCGCCGCCGATGCCGTGCGGGAAGCCCTGGTTGCCGCGCTCGGCGTCCACGCCGGTATCGGTCATGGTGTGCACAGGGTTCGTGCGGCGCCGCCAGCCCTTCTGCGGACCGTTCGTGTCGAACGACTGCGAGAGCGAAATGACACGCCCTTCGCGCACGAGCGCCGCGGCCGCCACCCGGCCTTCGGGGGTGATGAAGTTGAGCGTCCCGAGGACGTCGTCCTCGCCCCAGCGCCCCCAGTTGCGGTACGCCTCGGCGCGCGCGGCGATCTCCCCTTCGGGGTCGCCGCGGTCGAGGTCGGCAGGAAGGTCGGAGGGGGCGTTCATCGCGCTCTCCCGGTCGATCGCGTCCCGAATTCGCCCGCTTCAGCATGCGCTGAGCGGTGGAATTCGGGACATGCGTCGGACGGTCGGGACCACGACGAGACGGTCACGACGATGCTCCCGCCACGCAGCGGACGACCTGGGTGCCCAGGCCCTCGATCGTGCCGGTCATCACGTCGCCGTCGCGCAGGAACCGTCGCCAGTGCTGTCCGTTGCCCGGAGGGCTCCCGGTCAGCAGCAGGTCGCCCGGCAGGAGCGGCATCGTCTGCGAGGCGCCCGAGATGAGGGCGGGGATGTCGAAGAGCAGGTCGTCGGTGTTGCCGTTCTGCATCCGCTGGTCGTTGAGATCCAGCGCGACCGTGAGGTGACCGCCGTCGACGAACTCGGCGGGCACGAGGAACGGGCCGGTGGGCAGGAACCCCGGTGCGTTCTTCGAGCGGTACCAGTCGGTGCCGATCTCCTTCATGTCCTTGCGGAACACGAGGTCGCGCGTCGTGATGTCGTTCACGATCGTGTAGCCCGCGACGTGGCCGAGCGCGTCCTCTCGCGAGACCTGGAACGCCTCGCGGCCGATCACGATCGCGAGTTCGAGCTCCCAGTCGTGCACCTCGCTGTAGGCGGGGAGTGCGAGCGGCACGTCGTCGCCGACGACGCACGCGGGCAGGCCGATGAAGAAGTACGGCTCCCCCGTCGCCTTGCGCTCGTCCATCATGCGGGCGGCGAACTCGCGCGCCTCGTCGGGCGTACGGTCGGAGTTCTGGGTCAGACCCGCGGCGACCAGCTCGATCACGTGCTCACGATAGTTCGCGCCCGCCTGCAGCACCTGACGGGGCTGCACCGGGGCCGTGAGGGTGACCTGGGCGAGCGGCATCCACCCCTCCTCGGCGTCCGCGAGCGCCGCGACCCGGCTCCAGTCGCCCGCGGCGAGGAAGTCGTTGAGGTCGGCGGCGCCCAGATCGGCGGGGCTCACCGGGCGGATGCGGTCGCCCGCGACCACGCCGAGGCTCGTGGCTCCGCCGTCGCGGAACCGCGCGAGTGCGTAGGGGGCGTCGATGCCGGTCGTCATCAGTTCTCGATCCTGTCTCTTGCTGGGACTCCGCCCCAGACCCTGGCTTGCTGACGCGCGCCGTGTCTCAGCCCTGGCCGTGCTTGGCGTAGGGGTTCAGCAGCGCGTCCTTGATCTCGTCGGGCACGCCCTCTTCGGTCGCGCTCGGTCCATCGGCCGGCGGGAACGACTCGGTCATCGACATCGGCATCGCGCTGTTGCGGTAGAAGTTGTTCGACCCCTGCGACGGACGCCACGTGTTCGGCTCCCAGTCGGGCACGTAGTTGCGGTAGCCGCCCGTGTTCAGCTCGATGCGCAGGCTCGACGGCTCGCGGTAGTAGAGGAAGTTCTGCTCGCCGATGCCGTGGATCGACGGCCCGTACTCGATCGGGTAGCCGTTCTCCATGAGCACGTCCGCCGCGATGAGCAGCTCTTCGCGCGTGTCGACCCAGAACGCGTAGTGGTTCACGCGTCCGGCGCGGCTCGAGCCGTCGAGCACCACGCCGAGATCGTGCGACTTCTCGTTCGTGGTGAGCACCGAGAACACCGAGATCGGCGCTTCGTCCAGGACCGTCCGGGCCATGATGCGGAACCCGAGCACCTCGCTGTACCAGGCGGCGAACGCGTCGACGTCGCTCGTGGCGATCGTGACGTGGTCGAGCTGGCGCGGCGCGCCGGCGACCTTGCTGCGGCGGTTCGGCCGGTCGGGGTAGATCGAGGCCTGGTCGCCGTCGGTGACGTGCACGCGCTCGACGTCCCAGTGGAGCGTGAGGATGTGACCCCACGGTCCGGTGAAGCGGTAGGCGCGACCGATCGACGGGCCGTCGAACCACTCGCCCTCGACCCCGGCGGCCTCGACGCGCTTCGCGGCCTCTTCGAGCGCCTCGGCGCTCGAGGTGCGCCACGCGGCCGTGACGAGTGACGGCTCGTCGCCGGGAGCGACGACGACGGAGTACTTGTAGTAGTCGCCCCAGCAGCGCAGGTACACCTTGCCGTCGATGCGGTCGACCACGGTGAGGCCGACCTGGTTCACGTAGAAGTCGACCGACGCGTCGACATCGGGCGAGGTGATCTCGACGTAGGAGAGGTGGGAGAGGAGCTTGATCATCGTTGATCCTTCGAGTGAGTCGGCGGGTGATCCCAGACAACTTTCGCCGCAATGCGGCATATCCGGGAATCCCCTATCGCCTATGGCGAGGATCAGTTGCGTCTATGCGCCGACATCGACCAGCCGGTCGGCGATCGCGGTGTCGGACGCGAGGTCGTGCAGATCCCGCGTCGGTTCGCCCGAGGCGAGTGCTGCTGCCGCGCGGCGCAGCGCGAGCCGAGACGACGACTCGAAACGGGTGGGCAGCGCGAGGCTTCCGCCGGCGCTCGCGACGGTCACCCGAGCGCTGAGTCCTTCGACCTCGACCTCGACGAGGGGGTCGCCGAGTGCCGCCGCGCGCAGCCATCCGCCGCCGGGCCGGGCGGTGGCGGCGAGGTTCACGACGACCGTGACCCCGCTGGCCCCGCGGAGTGAGCCGATGCCCCCGCGGGCGACGTCGACCGAGAGCGGGCCCCCGGCGAGGATGCGGCCCCACCCGGCCGCGTCGCGGGCGAGCGCGGGGAGTCGGGCGGCGGGAGCGGCGCCGTCGACGACGATCACGGCCGGCCGCGCGTCGGCCGTGGGCGTCCGTGCGTCGTCGGCGAGGTCGGCGCGCAGGAGCGGGCGCTCCACGATCACGGGGACGCGCACGTCGTCGGCGAGCGCGCCCAGGTCGGCCGCGCCCGTGAGGGCGGGGTCGGGCACGACGACCGCGAGGGCTCCCGCGTCGATCGCGGACCGCACGCCCCGTGCCCAGTCCGTGCCCGCGACGACGACGATCGCACCGGTCGGCTGGTCCGCGGGCCGCAGACTCAGCGGCAGTTCGGCGATCGCTGCGCCGTAGCGCGCGTCTGTCGTGAGCACCGGGATCATGAGCCGCTCGCTTCCAGGATGAGTGCCGCGGCGGCATCCGCGAGCGCGATCGCGTAGCGGGCGTCCTCGAGCAGCTCGTCATCGCCCACGACGTCCGCGCCCCCGAGCACCTCGGCCAGGACCCGCCACTCGGCGAGGTAGCCGTCTTCCGCGCTCGCCGGATACGTGGTCTCGCGACCGTTCTCGTGCGAGACGTGCACCAGCGCGCTGCCGATGTGCACGAACGCCGGCGGGAAGCGCACGTCGACGCGGTCGGTGTCGGTGGTGATGTCCAGCCGCCAGGTCGCGTCGGCGCCGTCCGGCAGCATCACGGTCGTGAGGCGCACCGGGATGCCCGACGCCCGGTAGCCGACGGCGTAACCGATCGGAGCGATCGCCCGCGCGTACAGCACCTCGTCGATCGCCGGCGCGAGATCGCGGAGCATGGGCAGGTCGTGCACGGCGAGGCCGGTGATCAGCTGGCGGACGACGGATGCCGCGATCTGCGGCACCGAGAGGTCGGGGCCGCCGCGGCCGGGCGCCGGCGCGGGGCTGCTCAGTTCGGTCACCACGTCGTGGTACCGGCCGTTCGGGGGCAGCGCGAGCGTGAGTGAGAGCGCACGCACGACGTGGCCGCCGGCGAGCAGGTGGTGCTTCGCGCGTCCCCACGCGGGGTCGTACAGATGATTGGTTCCGAGCAGGAGCGCCGTGCCCGACTCGCGGCAGGCGGCGACGACGGCCTCGGCATCCGCCACGGTCACAGCCAGGGGCTTCTCGCAGAGGATCGCGCGCTTGCCCGCAGCCACGGCGGCGAGGATCTGGGCCGCGTGCTCGGCGGGCGGCGATGCGATGACGACCACCGCGACGCGGGGGTCGTCGAGCAGCTGATCGGTCCCGGACGACCATCGGGCCCCCGTGCGCGCGGCGAGCGCCTCCGCCCGTCCGCTGCCTCCGTCGGCCACATGCACGACCGTGAAGTCCTCGCTCAGGCGCGCGAGCGTGGGCAGGTGCAGAGCGGCCACTCCGGGTCCTGCGCCGATGATTCCGACGCCGTGGGGCATGGTCGCCCTCGCTTCCTCTTCTGCATGGAGCGTACCTAAGTTCTTCAGAAGATGACTATAGATTCCGCCCAATGACCGGAAGACACCCGATGTTATGCAAAAATCGACCATGGCAAAGCAGTCCACTCTCCGCTTCGGCGCGCAGACCGACGAGGTGACGAGTCTCCTCAGGATCGTCAACATGGTGCGTTCGGGCGACGCGTCCACCCGCCCGGAGATCGGGCGGGTCACCGGCCTCGGCCGCGGCGTAGTGACGCAGCGGGTCGACCAGGCGATCGAGATGGGCTTCCTCGAGGACGGCGACTTCGGCCCCTCCTCCGGCGGCCGGGCCCCGCGCACACTCCGGTTCCGCAGCGACCGCGGGCGCATCGTGGTGTGCGCACTCGGGGGACTGCACATCCACGTCGGCGTGGCGATGCTCGAGGGCGACATCATCGACGAGGAGCACCGCGCGTGGGACATCTCGCGAGGGCCGGCCGAGACGCTCGAGGCCGCCATGGCGATGATCGACGAGGTGCTCGCCCGCACACCCGACGTGCCGGTCTGGGGCATCTCGGTGGGCGTCCCCGGTCCGGTGGACTTCACGACCGGACGCCCCGTCGCACCCCCGATCATGCCCGGCTGGAACGGGTTCGACATCCGCCGGCGCTTCGAGCAGCGCTACGACGCACCGGTGTGGGTCGACAACGACGTGAACCTCCTGGCCCTCAACGAGCGATCGCGGCGCCACGATGAGCACCACCTCGACCTGATCTACTGCAAGATCGGCACCGGCATCGGCGCGGGGCTGCTCTCGCAGGGTCACATCCACCGCGGGGCGAACGGTGCGGCGGGCGACATCGGTCACGTGCGCGTCGCGGGTTCCGAGGTCGTCTGCCGGTGCGGCAAGATCGGCTGCCTCGAGGCCGTCGCCGGCGGCTGGGCGCTGGTGCGGGATGCCGAGCTCGCGATCGCGGAGGGCGCAACGGGCGCCCTGGCCGAGGAGGCGCGCGCGGGCGAGACCATCCGACCCGAGACCATCGCGCGTGCGGCGGAGGACGGCGACGCCCTGGCGATCTCGCTCATCCAGCGCTGCGCGCGCGTGATGGGCGAATCGATCGCAGCCCTGGTCAACATGTTCAACCCCGGGACGATCGTGATCGGCGGCGCCGTGGTGGGCGCCGGCGAGGTCTTCCTGGCCGAAGTGCGTCAGCGCGTGTACGAGCTCTCCCTCCCGCTGGCCACGCGCGACCTCACCATCGTGCAGTCGGTGAACGACCGGCGCGAGCCCCTGCGCGGCGGCGCGGAGATGGTGCGCGAGCAGCTGTTCGAGTCCACGTTCCCGCGGTGGTTCGCCGACGGGCGCCCGAGCATCGCGGGAGTGCGCACGGCATCCTGACCCTTATTTCGCTTTTCGACTAAAGCGTGTAGGTTTGTGGCACAAGGCTCACGAAGGAGTGCCACGATGACCCGACCGTCCCGCTTCCCCGCTGCGCGAGGCGTCTGAGCGATGGCGCTGCCGATTCTGCGCGATGACGCGCTGGTGTCGCTGTCCGATGGATTCGCGCTCCGCGTGAGCCTGCCGTGGATCCGGTCGCTTCCGGTCGCGAGCGTCGCCGGCCTGAACGTGTGGATCGACGGCGAGGAGGTCGCTCCACTGCACGTGCGCCTGGGCGACCGAGCAGTGAGCGTCGACGCCCTCGCTGCGGAGCCCGGCTGGTGGTTCCTGCAGGACCGCCTGGTCGTCGAAGGCGCTGCCGAACCCGGCTCCGGCAGCCGTCGGGTCGGGGTGTCGCTGCACCTCCGCATCCCGTACCTGCAGGCCGGCCCCGACGGACCGCTGACCCTTCCCTTCCATGTCGAGCGCACGCTCGTGGCGGATGCCGCGGCCGCGCCGACCGTCTCGCGCGATGTCGCGTGAGCCTCACGAGAGCAGCCGGAGCACCCCGATGACCGACATCCTGACCAGCGCGGCGAGCGGAACGGTCCTTCCCGCGGGCTGGACCCTCGCGGCGAGCGGCTTCAACTGGACCCCCGACGTCATCCGCGCCGAGCGGTCGGCGGAGGACATCGCGGTCGGCATCGTGCAGAGCGGAGTCGCCTCGGTCATCGAGATCGAGCCCGGACAGCTCTGGCGCTCGTTCCCCGCTCCCGCCGAGGTCGACGTCGACTCGTTCCGCGCGCGCCTGTCGGATGCCGGCGGCACGGTGAGCATCGTCGGCGGCAGCCTCGACGACTGGACGGACGCGACCACCCGCCGCACCGACGATGAGCGTCTCGCCTTCCTCGAGCCGCAGCTGCACGCCGCGCACCGCGTCGGAGCGACCGGACTGCGCCTGCCGATCGGACAGGCCGGGACTCCCCTCCTGCGCCGGGTGCAGCCGCTGCTGGATGATCTCGACCTCGTGCTGTACGAGGAGATCCAGGGCCAGCAGACGCCCGACAGCCCGGCGGCGGCCGCGGCGATCGACGCGATCGGCGAGCTCGACGACCCGCGCGTGCGGCTCCTCGTCGACATCTCGATGCTGATGCCGGCGCTCCCCGACACCTACCTCGAGGAGCTGACCGCAGGCGGCATCCCGACCGAGCTGACCGACCGGCTGGCGCACGCGTGGCGCGACCCCGCCACGCACGCGGCCGTGATCGATCTGCTGCGCTCGGGCGGCGTGCCCCCGCAGGTGCACACGTCGTACATGAACCTGCTGGTGCGCTTCGGACGGTCGGATGCCGCCGACCTGCGCGGCATCCTGCCTCTCGTCGGCGCGTTCCACCTGAAGTTCTGGGATCTCGACGACACCGACGGACGCGTGTCCGCCCCCATTCGCGACCTCGGAGCGCTGCTCGCCCGAACCGGCTTCCGCGGCACGCTGTGCAGCGAATGGGGCGGTCACGAGTGGCTCGACGACGCGGACGCCGCCGACATGACCCGCCGGCACCTCGCCCTGGCGCGCGCCGCCCTGGCCGACGGACTCCGCACCGCACGCGCCACCGCATCCACCACCACATCGAAGGAACACGCATGACCGACGTCCTGAACGTGCTGATCCTCTCGGGTCACATGACCCGTGAGCACGACAACGAGATCCGCAGCTTCCGCCAGCACAACCAGTGGATCACCACCCTGCTGGAAGACACGGGGCGGTTCCGCGTGCGCGTCGTGGAAGACCCGCGCGGGCTCGGCGCCGAGATCATCGACAAGTACGACGTGCTGATCGTCGTCTTCGAGGGACGCGACGGCTTCTTCGAGAAGGCCGTCGGCTTCGGGCCCGAGACGGATGCCGCGATCCTGCGCTTCGTGCACGACGAGGGCAAGGGCATCGTGTGGTTCCACGGCTCCGCTGCGCAGGAGGACCGCTGGGGATACCCCGAGGAGTACAACGTCATGCGCGGCGCGAAGCTGAGCGCGTACGAGACCGGACTGCGCCCCCGCCCGTGGGGCGAGGCGCTCCTGAAGACCACCGAGCCGCGGCATCCGATCACCGAGGGCGTGAACGCGACGTGGACCGTGACGGGCGACGACATCCTCACCGGCGTCGACCTGTACGACGGGGCTCAGGTGCTCCTAACGACGTTCGACGACCTCGAGGCGTACGAGAAGGCGCCCGTGTGGCCCATGTCGCACTACCCGGTCGTGATCCCCGAGGGCGGCATCGCCGAGCTCAACGGCATGAACACCGACCAGCCGATCGCGTGGATCAATGAGTACGGCACGGGCCGCTCGTTCACGATCACGATCGGGCACGACATCGACACGTTCCGGCGCATCGAGTTCATCCAGATGTTCCCGCGCGGAGTGGAGTGGGCGGCGACCGGCGATGTCACGATCACCGGCCCCGATCGCCGCGGCGAGCGCCGGTTCCTCCCCTGGCCGTATTACAACCGGGGCGCCTGAGTCGCGCTCCGAGCGCGTGTCAGGAAGACGGCTCTCATGTCGACGATGAGAAGCCGTCTTCCTGACATGCGCGAGCGGTCTTCCTGACACGCGCCCGCGGCGCGAGCCGCTCAGCGCGGCTGCAGACCCGCCGCCCGGTACACGTCGTCGACGACCTGCATCGTGCCGACGCCGCGCGCCGCCTCGAGCTCGCTCGGCTCGCCGGAGCGCAGCACGCCCACGACGTGCTCGAGCTGCCGCGCGTAGCTGTTCTCGCCCTCGACAGCCTTCTCCTCCAGCAGCACCTCATCGCCCGCGGTGACGCGCAGCTGCGCACCCCACTGGGGCACGATCACACTGGTCGCCTCGAGCGAGGCCGCCGACCCGGTGACCCGCAGCGCCATGCTCCCCTGATCGTCGCCGATGAACGACGAGCGCACCGTCGCCGGGATGCCGCCCGGAAGCTCGAGGACGGCATCCGTCTGCATGTCCACCCGAGGATCCGCCTCGTTCAGCACCGACGCAGCCGACACGACCGTCGGCTCGCCCCACACCGCCCGCATGAGATCGACCGCGTAGCAGCCGACATCCATGAACGATCCGCCGCCGAGGTCGGCGTCGAGGCGGATGTTGCCGGGCTTGATCACGAAGTGCGGGATGCTGTAGTCGAACTCGACCCGCTCGACCTCGCCCAGGATGCCGGAGTTCAGCACGTCCATGAGCCGGCGCGTGAAGCCGTGCAGCCGGTAGTGGAACCCGACGAACGCGCGCTGCCCGCTGCCGGCCGCCGCGTCGGCGATCGCCGCGGCGGTGGTCGCGTTGGCCGATAACGGCTTCTCGCACAGCACGCTCTTGCCCGCCTCGAGCGTGCGCACCGCCCAGTCGGCCTGCACGGTGGACGGGAGCGGGATGTAGACGAGGTCGACGGCGGGATTGCTCAGCACGGCGTCGTAGTCGCCGGCGTCGGGCACGTCGAGGCGGTCGGCGAGCTCACGGGCGCGTTGCGGATCGCGCGCGCCGATCGCGATCACGCGCACGCCGTCGAGCTGCCCGGCCGGCTCGACGATCGCGCGCTCGGCGATGTTCGCCGCGCCCAGGATGCCGATCCCGATCGTCTTCTCGGTCATGAGGACCCCTCCAGGATGCGTGCGCGCGCGTCGCGCTGCACGTCGATGATGCGGTCCTCCCAGTCGCCGGGAGGAACGTCCTCCACGAGTCCGTGGGACTCGAGGTGCTCGAACGCGTCCGCCAGGCCGTCGTGCAGTGAGACCGCCGGCCGGAAGTCCGGCACGTCGCGCTGCAGTTTGGCCGCGGTGTACATCAGGTTCTTCGCGAACACGCCCGGCACCATCAGGAACCGCTGCGGGTCGAGCGCGAACAGCGTGTCGGCCGAGACGCCGATCTGTTCCACCTCGCGGCCGATCACCTCCATCGCCACCCGATGGATGTCGGTCCAGTGCATCGGACGCGGGTTCACGAGGAAGTAGGTCTGCCCGATCGTGGCACCCCGCTCGAGCACGCCGACGAAGCCGAGCGCGGCGTCGTCGACGTGCAGCAGGTGATGCAGCGCGGTGCCCTCCCCTACGCGCAGGATCGGCCGGCCCTCGCGGATGCGGCGGATCCAGCGCGTGTCGATGCCGACCTGCCGCACGACCCGCTTGCGCCCGTACGTGGTCGAGGGCTTCACGATCGTCGCCGGGAAGCCGCGGTCGAAGTACGCCGCCTGGTACAGCCGGTCGAGGGCGACCTTGTCGCTCGCGTACGGGACGGCCGGACGGAGCGGGTGATCCTCGGTGATCGGCAGCCAGTCTGCGGTCTCGCCCACGGTGGTGACGGTCGAGGTCTGGATGAAATGCCCGACGTCGCGGAACGCCTCGAGACTCGCCGCGCCGTGGGCGGGTGTGAAGCCGATGAAATCGATCGCGGCGTCGAACCTCTCGCGCTGCACCGCGGGCACGAACCAGTCGAGGTCGTGGCGATCACCCGACAGGTGTCGTGCCCCGTCGGGCTGCGACCCGGAGCCGCCGCGCGTGATGCACGTGACGTCGTGACCGCGCTCGAGCAGCAACCGCACGACGCTCGTGGAGATGTTGCCCGTGCCTCCGACGATTCCGATCCTCATCGGGCGACCGCAGTCCGCCCGACGGCGACGCGCCGGCCCTCCACGATCGGACGCAGCACCTTCTGCACGTACCAGCCGCTCACCATCGCGCTCTCGGCGGGATGCGGACTCTGATCGGACTCCACGACGATCCAGCCGGAGTAGCCCGAGTCCGCGACAGCCGCCGCGAAGGCTTCGAAGTCGACCAGGCCACCCTCGTCGGTCGGCTCGTAGAACCACCGCTGGATGCCGCGCACTCCGCCCTCCGTGCGGACGAAGTGCTCGGCGTGAGGCGTGAGGGCCTCGGCTTCGTCCACGACGTCCCGGGCGTTCTTCAGCTGGATGTGACCGACCCGGTCGGCGTGCCGACGCTGGAAGGCCGCCGGATCGATCCCCGCGATCGCCAGCTCCGCCGTGTCCAGCGCGACCCCCACGAGCTCAGGATCGGTCGCCGCGAGCAGGCGGTCGATGCCGTCGTCCAGGCGCAGCGCCGAGAGGAAGTCGATGTGCAACGCGAGTCGCACGTCGCTCTGCGCGATCCGTCGTCCCACCTCGTTCCACAGGCGCGCGAGCACGCCGATCTGCTCGTCGCTCAACGGTCCGGTCTGCCACGCCGAGCCGACGGGCCGCACGACCAGGGTGTCGCCGCCGAGCCGGTGCACGGCATCCGCGAACCAGCTCGCGGACGCGGCCCATCTCGACGTCGAACCCGACGAACGGGTCGTACACGTAGCTGCACACCGCGTCGAGGGCGCACTCGGTCAAGAAGGAGCGCAGCCCGTCGAGGGAGCCGTACAGCTTCGCGATCTCGTCGGGGCTGCCGAACGGCTCCCACGGGCCGAAGCTCACCGCAGTGAACTCGACACCCCTGAAGCCGCTGATCGAGATCGTCTTGAACGCGCGCTCGTGATCACGCCGACGCACGAAGGCATCGATGTTCGTGTCCCACTGGTTCAGCGCGTACCCCCACCGGATGCCGCTCACCGTGTCGCCTCCGCGTAGATGCCGTCGAGCACGTTCTTCGCGTACCACCGCGCGATCGCCGTGCTCTCGGAGTAGTCCCCGCCGAGCTTGTCGGCCTTGTCGTGCTCGACGCTGATCCAGCCGGAGTACCCGTGGTCGCGCACCGAGCGCATCATGGACTCGAAGTCGACGAGTCCCTCCGCGGTCCCCATCTCGGAGAACCACTTCTCGGTCGTGACGGCCGAGAGCTCGGCATCCGGCCAGAGTCGGTAGTCCTCATTCGTGTCCACGAAACGGGTGTCCTTGAAGTGGAAGCCCGTGACGCGCTCATGGTGAGCCTCGTAGACGCCCACGGGGTCGACGTCGGCGATGCAGTGCTGCGCGGTGTCGACGAAGAACTTCACGTACTGCGGGTCGGCATATCGGTAGAAGGTGTCGATCTGATCGCGCGTGCGGATGCCGCCGTAGAACTCGTGGTGGCACGTGAGGTTGACCCCGTACTGCTGGGTGATCTCGCCCACCTCACCCCACACGTCAGCCGCGTGCTTGAGACCGTCATCGGGAACGCCGGCTTCGTCGAAGTACCGCGAGCCCGGCATCACGATGATGTTGTCCAACTGGATGCCGGACCAGCGGTCCATCGTGACCTTGAAATCCTCGAGGATCGTCGGGTGCGTGGCGGGCACCTCGGGCGCGTACCGGTCGGGCGTGTAGTAGACCCCGTGGAACGTGTTCACGATTCTCTCGAGACCCTGCTCCTGTACGAACTCCTGGTAGTTCGCGACGGACCCGTACTGCTCGAGGATCTGCCAGAACCGGAAGTCGAACGTGTCGATCGCGTCGAATCCCACCGCGGCCACCTGTCGGAGGAACCGCGTCATCGCCCGCCGCGACTGCCACTGGTCGTACGGGCCTGCGGGACCGCTCGCGCGCCAGTGGTCCATGTAGCTCCACTTGATCCGACGGTCCTGTGACGTGTCGGTCATGGCTTACTTCGTCGAGAACGCGGCGTCGAACGCGGCGGCCGGCGGCGTGATCTCGGCGAGCCGGCGCACGAACGCGAGAGCCTCCGGCGCGCCGATCAGCCGGTCCATGCCGGCATCCTCCCATTCGACCGAGGTCGGGCCGTCGTAGCCGATCGCGTTGAGCGCGCGGAACAGCGGCTCCCAGCGCACCGCGCCGTGGCCGGTCGAGACGAACGTCCATCCGCGCCGCGGGTCGGCCCAGGGCCGGTGCGAGCCGAGCACGCCGTTGCGGCCGTCGAGGTTGGTGATCGACTCCTTCACGTGCACGTGGAAGATGTGCTCGGCGAAATCGAGGATGAACGCGACATAGTCCAGTTGCTGCCAGACGAAGTGCGACGGGTCGAAGTTGAACCCGAAGCTCGTGCGGTGCCCGATCGCGGCGAGAGTGTCCTTCGCCGTCCAGTAGTCGTACGCGATCTCGGACGGGTGCACCTCGAGCGCGAAGCGCACGCCGACCTCCTCGAACACGTCGAGGATCGGGTTCCAGCGGTCGGCGAAGTCCTGGTAGCCGCGGGCGATGTACTCGTCCGACGCCGGCGGGAACATCGCGACGGCCTTCCAGATCGACGAGCCGGTGAAGCCGTTCACGGTCTTCACGCCCAGCTTCGCCGCGATGCGCGCCGTGTTCTTCATGTCCTCCGCGGCACGCTGACGCACGCCCTCGGCGTCGCCGTCGCCCCACACGCGGTCTGTCAGGATGTCGCGGTGGCGCTCGTCGATCGGGTCGTCGCACACCGCCTGACCGGTCAGGTGGTTCGAGATCGCGTAGACCTTCAGGCCGTTGCGCTCGAGGATGTCCAACCGCGACTGCACGTATTCGGCGTCGTCCCAGCGGGACACGTCGAGGTGGTCGCCCCAGCAGGCGATCTCGAGACCGTCGTAGCCCCACTCGCCGGCGAGACGGGCCACCTCGTCGAACGGCAGGTCGGCCCACTGGCCGGTGAACAGGGTGATCGGACGTGCCATTGCTCTCTCCTTCGAAGGCTGGGGTCAGACGGATGCCGGAACGTCCGCGGCGACGCGGACCCAGGCGGACTCGTTCTCGCTCGAGCGCTCGACGGCGTCGAGCACGCGCTGCACCGACAGTCCTTCGGCGAACGAGGGATGCGGGTCGGTTCCCGCGTCGATCGCCGTCACGAAGTCGACGACCTGGTGGCTGAAGCCGTGCTCGTAGCCGAGCATGTGACCGGCCGGCCACCACGCGGCGACGTACGGGTGCGCGGCCTCGGTGACGAGGATCTTGCGGAAGCCCTGGCGGTCGTCCGGCGCGGTGCGGTCGTAGAACTGCAGGCTGTTGAGGTCCTCGAGATCGAAGGCGAGGGCGCCCTTGTCGCCGGAGACCTCGATCGTCAGCGCGTTCTTGCGTCCGGTCGCGAAACGCGTCGCCTCGAACGAGACGAGCGCGCCGTTCGAGAGGCGACCCGTGAAGATCGCGACGTCGTCGACGGTCACCGCGCCGTAGCCCTCGGCCGCGGTCAGCGACAGGCCCGAACCCGAGCCGAGCAGCGGCCGCTCGCTCACGATCGTGTCGATCGTGCCCGAGACCGCCTCGACACCGACGCCGGTCACGAATTGCGTCATGTCGATGATGTGCGCACCGATGTCGCCGAGCGCACCGGAACCCGCGTGCTCCTTCTGCAGGCGCCACCCGAGCGGCATCTCGGGGTCGACGAGCCAGTCCTGCCGGTACGCGGCGCGCACCTGCTGCACCGTGCCGACCACGCCCTCGGCGATCAGGTCGCGCAGGAACGTGACGGCGGGAACCCGGCGGTAGGTGAACCCCACCATCGAGCGCACGCCGCGCTCGGCGGCGCGGGCGGCGGCATCCGTCATCGCCTCGGCCTCGGCCACGGTGTTCGCGAGCGGCTTCTCGCACAGCACGTGCTTGCCCGCATCCAGCGCCGCGATCGTGATCTCGGCGTGCGAGTCGCCGGGCGTCACGATGTCGACGAGGTCGATGTCGTCGCGCGCGATCACCTCGCGCCAGTCCGTCGCCGACTCCGACCAGCCCCACTTCTCAGCCGCGGCCGCCACGCCGTCGGCGTTGCGGCCCACGACGACGGCCATCTCGACAGCGGCGGGCAGGTCGAACATGCGGGGCGCCTGCCGCCAGCCGACGGAATGCGCGGCTCCCATGAAGCCGTAGCCGATCATCGCGACCCGCAACGGGCGCCCCTCGCTCATGCAAGCACCAGTTCGCGCTCGACCGGAACGCGGTTGGTGACGTAGCGACCGGGGCCGCCGTCGATGCCGGGCATGATCTGCATGTACAGCAGACGCATCGTGAGGACGACCTCGACCGTCAGCTTCTCACCGGGCTCGGGTGCGCGACCCAGGTCGATGACGACCTCGGGCTTGTCCGCGACGAACCACAGCGTCTCGGATTGCTCGGGCAGCTCTTCGATGCGGTAGCTCTCGCCCTGCAGCTCGAAGCGCAGGGCGTCCTTCGGCACCTCGACGCCGTTGACGGATGCCGAGACATCGTCGACCGCCGAGAGCCAGAGGCTGCGGTACCACGGCAGCTGCAGCGCGACGGCGATGCCGTTGTCGGTGCGACGGACGTCCTTGTCGGCGAAGAGGGAATCGTGCGTTGCCATGGTCTCTCCTAGGCGAAGGTGTCGGTGAAGTGCTCGTGCGGCACCGGGGGTGCCGGCTCGAGCTTCTGCACGGTCTGCGGGCTGTACGGGTGGTTGGTCGAGGGCACGGGCTCGTCGGCCGGGGGCATGAAGACGGGCTTGCCGTCGTCGCCGAAGTACATCAGGTCGAGATCGAACGCGCCCTGGTTCTTCAGGCCGAAGCTGATCCAGTTCTCCTCGAAGGGAGCACGCGCCAGCTCGTAGCAGCGGAACTTCCAGAACTTCCACTCGCCGTCCTGCTTGAGGAAGTCGACCGCGTACTTGCACCACACCCAGTGGGCCCAGACCTTCTTGCCGAGCACCTCGTCGGGCGAGTACATGTCGGGGAACGCCTCGGCGACCTTGGGGTCGGTCAGACCCGACTCGGTGCCGGCCATCAGCCAGACACCCTTCGCGGTCCTGCCGTCGGCGGCGACCTCGATCACCGGCGTGTTCGTGGTGTGCAGGATGAGCTTGCCCTCGGGGTGCGGGCGGTCGCGGTGGTAGCGGGTGACGCTGTCCCACGTCGTGTACTGACCGGCGTTCGTGTACCGGGCGCGGATCCCCTCCGTGCCCTCCTTCACCCACAGCGGGATGATCTGCTCGTCTTCGAACGCGTTGTGAAGGAACATGTAGCGGTTGAACAGGTTCTCGACCTGCCCGCGGTCCTCCGCGCGCTGCGCGAGAGCGCGCGCGGCGACGACCTCCTCGCGGAGGGCAGCGACCTCGGCGGCGAGCTCGGCGACGGAGACGTCGGCGGTGGTGGTGTCAGACATTGCTGGTCTCCTTCTGGGCGACGGTGTCCTCGATGGCCTTGCGCATGAGGGTGTGCTGCTTCTTCACGAGATCGATCGGGTCGGCTTCGCCGAGGTCCTGGAAGGCGTGACCCTCCCACTCGCTGGAGAGGTAGCCCTGGTAGCCGCCCACGACGAACTGCTTCACGATGCGCGGGATGTCCATCGCGGGCTCCTCGCCGTCAGCGCCGATGTCGTAGAACTTGGCGTGCACGTGGAAGATCTGCGGCATGATGTCCAGCCACTCCTCGGGCGGCACGAGGCCGTGCATGTTGAACGCGAGGCGCGTGAACGGGCCGAAGGTGAGCGGGTCGACGCCCTCGCCCACGAGGTAGTCCTCGAACTTCTGGTTGCGCACGTGCATGGGGGTCGGCTCGTGCCAGATCTCGTCCATGACCGCGAAGTGCTTCTCGTCCATGCCCATCTTCCCCAGCTGCGCGAGCAGCGTCGGGGACAGGCTGTGCATCGTCGACGAGAAGTCGGCGGTGAAGCCCAGGCGCTCGGACTGCAGCTCGTCGTACATCTCGCGCATCTGCAGCACCTGCGGGTTGTTCGGCCCCGAGGGCGCGTGGATCTCGTAGCCGAGGTACTGGTCGTACTTCTCGGCGAGCGGGAGCAGGCCGCGCAGCAGCTCCTTCCCGTGCGAGCGGATGACGACGCGCTTGAAGCCGAGCGTGTGCGCGGTCTCGAGCTGGCGCGCGAGGAAGTCGTGCTCCTCGTCGGGGGTCATGTCGCGGTCCTTGCGGCGACCCATGTCGAGGTTCGTGCCCACGGCGCTCGGCTCGAGACCGTACTTCTCGATGCTGTCGAACCACAGCTTCACGAACTCCTGGTCGACATCGGGGTACGTGCGCAGGAGCTGGGCGATGTTGAACTCGATGCCGGGGCCGATGCCCTCGTCGTGAACGGCCTTGATCAGCGTCTCGGGCGTGTACAGACCCGCCGCGAACTCGCTGGTCATCGAGTAGAGGGTCGTTCCCAGCTTGATGCCGGTGCCGGCGATGCCGTCGGTCATGCGGATGCTCCTTGCGTGGTGGGAAGCCAGGCGGCAAGCTGGGCCCGCGCGTCGGCCAGGTCGGTGGTCATGCGCGAGCCGGCGTCGGTGGCGGCGGAGCGCTGCACGGCCTGCTCGGCGCGGATGATGTCGAACGGGGACTGCCAGTAGTTCCAGTGCCAGCCCTCGTACTCGCTGGAGATCGCGCCGTTGTAGCCGTTCTCGACGAGCAGCTTCACGAGGTCGCGCACGGGGACCGAGGGCTCTTCGCCGTTCTCGTCGATCCCGAAGAACTTGCCGTGCACGTGCTTGATCCACGGCACGATCGCGAGCCAGTCGTCCACGCGCGCCGGGCCGAACAGGCCGGTGCCGTTGATACCGAAGTCGATGCCCAGGTCGGGGCGACCGTTGCGGGCGGCCAGGCCGATGAAGGACCCGAAGCGCTGGCCGTGCTCGGTCTGGTCGGCCGGGGGGCCCTGCTGGTAATAGGTGTCCCAGAGTTCGACGACCTGGCCGAGAAGCTCTTCGGACGCGCCGCGGCGGCGGTACGCCTCGATCAGCGAGGGGGCGAAGCCGCTGACGGTCGCGCCCCAGTCCATCGTGAAGCCGAGGAACGGGGAGCCGACCTTCTCGTACCGGTCGCGCAGCGTGAGGATGCGCGGGTGCGACGCGTACTGGTCGGCGTGCACCTCGAGCGCGAGGGTGACCCCGTGCGCCTCGGCGATCGGCGCGAGCGCCTCCATCGAGTCGGGCTCGATCGAGATCTGCACGCGAGCGATCGGGAATCCGAGCTTCGCGGCCGCCTTGATCTGACGCGTCATGTACTCGATCAGCTCGTCCTGGTTGAGCAGGCGATCGCGATGGATGCCGATGTCGGCGTTCACCGCGAGCGAGGTCTGCATCAGCCCGACCTCCGCGACGAGGTCCTTGAACCAGCCGGCGTACGCGTCGTCGATCTCGGGGAACCCGCGGAAGCTCGAGAAGCCGATGATCTCCAGGCCCGGACCGAAGCCCTCGGCCGCGGTCTTGCGGATCAGGCTCTCGAGGTCGTACTCGCGGCCGTGGAAGGCCCGCGTGAAGCTGTAGAGCGTGACGCCCTGAATCGGAGTGCCCGGTCCCTGAGCCTGTCCAAGGGCATTCATGCTGCGACCGCCTTCATGGTCTTGGTGTTCGACTCCTCGATGTGCAGCGTCTCGGTGTCGGAGATGATGATGTACGGGATGTAGAGCGTGAGCCCCACGGTGACCTCGTGCTCGGCATCCGTCTCGACGGCCACGTCGCCCGACAGCACGGCCGAATCGGTGGGGAACCACCACTCGCCCGTCTCGGTGCGCAGCTGCTCGAAAGTGAACTCGCGGTCGTTCATGCGCCACCGCAGCGACTCCGCCGGGGCGGCCACGCCGTCGACGGTGAGCGTCGCTCCCGCGATGCAGGACCCGGGAAGGGCCCGGTACCAGGGCAGCCGGACCTCGACCGCGGCGCGGCCTCCGTCGGTCGTGAGCGTGCCCTGCTCGATGATGCGATCGGGGATCACGAAGACCTCCAGGTTCTGGGCCGGCAGGAACGGCCGGACTTCTTTGTCATTGTTTCTACATCCTAATGTCTGAATCAGACATAAGCAAGTGGATCACTCGGTGGGATCCGCGGGCGGGTTAGGTCAGGGATGCCGCGATCGTGCGCGCGCCGCGGACGGCGAGCGCCACGCCGGTGAGGGTCGGGTTGCACGCGGTGGCGGTGGGGATGACCCCGTTGCCTCCGACGAACAGACCCGGGACGCCCCACACCTCGCTGTCGGGAGAGCACACGCTCGTGCCGTCGTCGACCGCGCCCATGCGGGTGGTCCCCTGGTAGTGCAGCGAGGCGCCGAGCGGCATCATGAACGGGCGGTCATCCAGCGGCTCGCCGATCGCCTTGCCGAGTCGCACGATCTCGTCCTTGGCGCGGTCGAAGACGTCGTGGTCGTGCGCGGTGAGCGTGTAGTGCAGCGTCATAGCCGGCATCCCGTACCCGTCGACCGCCGTGTCGGAGAACTCGACGCGATCCGAGGCCTGCAGGTCCTTCGTGCAGAAGAGCCCCAGTCCGACGATCGAGCCCGGTGCCGCGGGGTCGTCGTCGGCGAGCTTCACCGGCGACGCGTCGAGCTGCATCACCTGGCCGTGGAAGGGCACGTCGTCGGTGAAGGGCACCCACGTGACGCCGCTGTACTCACTCAGACCGGTCGCACCGGCGCCGTCGGAGTCGTCGGTCGCCACGAGGTCGCGGATGCGCACCGCGAACACGATCTGGGCCTGGTCGTTGAGGTACCGCCCGAGCGCGTCGGGACGGATGCCCGAAGCCCACAGCAGCTGCGGGGTGCGCAGCGCATCGCCTGCGACGACGACGAAGCGCGCCCGCACGTCGGTGCTCTCTCCGGTGCGCATGTCGCGCACGACCACTCCGGCCGCCCGGCCGCCCTCGACGATCACACGGGTGACCAGCGACTCGTCGAACAGCGTGTACCGGGGGTTGCTCCGCGTCTCGTCGCCGAGCACCACGTCCGAGCCCGACCACACCAGGCGGCCTTCGTCATTGCGGTGCACCGCGAGCGGCATCCGCTGCACGCGCGTGCGCTCGACGCGGCTCTCGTCCGCGGCCGCAGCGAGACGGTCGCGCACGAGCTCGCCGTAGGGAGACGCGTCGAACGCGTCGGTCGTCACGCCGAGCAGCCGCTCACCCTGCGACAGCAGCTCGTCGAAGTCGCCGTTCTCGTCGAGGAACGGGATGCGCTCGCTCTCGTTCGGGCGCGGACACGCGCCGGTCCAGTGCGCGGCCATGCCGCCCACGTTGCTCGAGAACGCCGCGACCGGCAGGCCGTCCTCGCCTTCGACCTGGTAGCCCTCCTCGAGGAGGAAGGTGCCCGGGCGCGCGCGGCGCTGCGCGGTCTTGACGATGCCGCCGACCCGGTCGCCGTCGTCGTGCGCGGCCGGGCCCTCCGACCTCAGCTGCGCGTGCGCGCGCTCGTCGGGGTCGGCGATGTTCTTCACGTGCGCCCCGGGCGGGTCCGACACCGTCGGCCCCACCTCGAACATCGCGATCGTCGCGCCGGGCGCCTGCTCGCTCAGGATGCGGGCGTACGCCGCACCGGTCGGTCCGCTGCCGACGATCGCGACGTCGACCTGTGCGGGGTAGCGGCTGGTCATGCCTGCGCCGCGACGTCGCGGATGTAGCGCACCGACTCGGCGGATGCCGTCTGCGGGTAGTACTCCAGGCCGATCGGGCCGTCGTAGCCCGACGCCCGCAGGGCGGCCAGGGTCGCCGGCCAGTCGAGCTCGCCCGTGCCCGGCTCGCCGCGACCGGGCGCGTCCGCCAGCTGCACGTACTTGATGATCGAACCGGCGTTCGCAAGCTCGGTCTCGAGGTCCTCGCCCTCGACGGCGGAGTGGTAGATGTCGTAGAGGACGCCGAAGTCCGGCGAGTCCACGCCGCGCGCGACGTAGACGCCCTCGGCGGTGCGGTCCAGGAGCGATCCCGGGTGGTCCACCCGCACGTTGACCGGCTCGAGCACGAGCGTGATCCCGGAGCCGGCGATCTGCGCGACGGCCTTCTGGTAGATCTCGATCAGCTTGTCCAGCTGCACCTGCCGCTTCCAGCCACCGAAGCCGGTGCCGCTGCCGACGACGATGCGGGGGCAGCCGAGCTGCTGGGCGATCTCGACACCCTCATCGAGCTTGCGGTAGAACTCCGAGTGGTCCCACGGCGGGATCATGAACTGGGTGCGCGGCTCGCTCAGCTGCGCGGTCAGCCGGGTTCCGGTCTCTTCGAGAGCGGCCTTCAGCGCGGGGAGGTCCTTCGGGGTCGAGGGCGCGTCGACGCCCGTGGGGCCCCACATCTCGACGGCGTCGAAGCCGTCGGCCGCGGCGGCGCGCACGCGGTCGTGGTAGTCGCCGGCCTCGGTGTAGAGCAGTTCGATGTTGGGCGAGAGCTGGTAGCTCATGGTGTCTCCTTGGGTCAGAACATCGGATGGTCGTGGGCGGCATGCACGGGGACGGGTTGCACCACGTCCCAGTGCTCGACGATCCGGCCGCTCTCGAATCGGTAGATGTCCGCGACCGCGGCGTCGGGTGCACCGGGTCGGGAGGCTTTCACGTGCACCATCGCCAGGTCGCCGTCCACGAGGATCCGCTGGATCTCGAAGCGCGCGTCGGGAGACCCGTCGAATTTCGGTGTGAGCATCTCGATCGCCGCGGCCGGGCCGTCGCCGATCGAAGGGTTGTGCTGCACGTAGTGGTCGTCGACGAGCAGCGCGAAGGCATCCGCCACGCGCTTGTGCGTGTAGAAGAGGTCGCAGAACTGCGTGAAGGTCTCCCGGTTGCTCATGGATGCCCCCTTCCCCACCGCGCATCGTCGACACGGATGGAGCCTGCGGGCGCAATAGGCCATGTCGATAGGATGGGCTGGCCCGACGACGCCGGAAGGATCACATCGCCGTGACCGATTACCCGTTGCTGTCCCGCCTGGATCTGAACCTGCTGGTGGCGCTTGACGCCTTGCTCACCGAGCGCAGCGTGACGCGCGCCGCCGAGCGGCTGCACTTGAGCCAGCCCGCGCTGAGCGCGTCGCTCGCGCGTCTGCGCAACCACTTCAACGACCCGATCCTGGCCCGCCGCGGCAACGCGTACGAGCTCACGCCGCTTGCGCTGCGCCTGTCGGAGCACACCACGATCGCGCTGGATGCCGCACGCCGCGTGTTCGAGAGCCAGGCGACGTGGACGCCGCGGGAGTCCACCCGTGAATTCTCGGTCTACGGGTCGGATTACGGCTTCGCGACGATCGGCGCGGCGGTCTCGCGACTGGCCGCCCGCTCGGCGCCGGGCGTGCGCTTCCGGTTCATGCTGCACAACACCCCGATCGTCGACGATGCCGCGAACAGCCTGCGCTCGGTCGATGCGATGGTGATCCCGCACGGCTACCTCACCGATCTGCCGTACGAAGACCTGTGGCGCGACCGCTGGGTCGTCGTCGCCGATGAGGCGAACGAGGCCGTCGCCGGCGGGCTCAGCATGCAGCTGCTTCGCGAGTCGCCGTGGGTGTTCACCTACCGATCGCGCTCCGCGTTCACCTCGGCGGGCCGGCAGCTGCAGCTGCTCGGCCTCGAGCCCGACGTCGACGTGATCGTCGAGAGCTTCCTGGCGCTCAGCCACTTCATCGTCGGCACGAACCGCCTCGGCCTGGTGCAGGCGGCCCTCGCGCCGGAAGTCGCCCGGTTCGGCGGCATCCGCATTCTCGAGACGCCGTTCGATGCGACCCCGACGGCCAACGCCCTGTGGTGGCATCCGGTGCACGATCGCGATCCGGAGCATGCCTGGATGCGCTCCCTCTTCCTCGAGGCCGCCCGCGAGGTGCAGGCGACCGTCGCATCCGGAGACCGCTACCTCGAGCCGCTCGACCGGATCGAGACCCCGATCAGCCTTTGAGTCCACCGGCGAAGCCCTGGATGAAGCGCTTCTGCGCGAACACGTAGAACGCCAGGATCGGGATCATCGAGATGATCACGACCGCGAAGATCTTGTTCCACGCGGACACCAGACCGCCGACGTACGTGTACATCGCGACCGGCAGGGTCTGCGTCGTCGAGCCGCCGAGGAAGATCAGCGAGTTGAAGAAGTCGTTCCAGACGATCAGGCCCGCGAGGATCGCGACCGTTCCGGTCGCGGGTGCCATGAGCGGCAGCACGACCCGGAAGAAGGCCTGCGTCGGCGATGCGCCGTCGATCACGGCGGCCTCTTCGTACTCGGTCGAGAGCCCCCGGAAGAAGCTCGCGTACAAGAACACCGACAGCGGTAGCAGGATGCCGATCCACAGCAGGATCATGCCGATCGCGTTGCCGGTGAGGCCCACGCTGCGGGCGCCGATGTACAGGGGCACGGTGCCCAGCTGCGCCGGCAGGATGATCGCGATGAGCACGAGGTAGAACGTGAACGTCGTCCACCGGCGCGTGCGACGGGCGATGACGTACGCCGCGACCGAGCCGAACAGCACGAGTCCGGCGATCGCGCCGGTCGTGATGATCACGCTGTTGAGGATGCTCATCGGGATGCTGTTGCGCCCGGTCGTCGTGAGGACCTCGACGAACGCGCTGAAGTCGAGCGACGTCGGCGGCGCCACGGCGCTCGTCGTGAGGGCCTCCTGGTCGCTCTTGAGCGACGTGACGATCAGGATGTAGAAGGGCAGGAGCCCGAGGAGCGTCACCATCCACACGAGGACTTCGCGGACGGCGGTGGCTTTGGTGTAGCGGAACATGAGTCAGGCCCTTCCGGCGGCGTCGCGGTCGCGGGTGACGTACTGCTGGAGGATGGCGAACGCCAGGATGATGACGGTCAGGACGAGCGCGAGTGCCGAGCCGAAGCCGAACTGGCCGAGCGAGAACGCCTGCTTGTAGACCTCGGTCGCGAGCGTCTCGGTGGCGCCGGCCGGCCCGCCGTTGGTGAGCGCGAGGATCTGGTCGAAGATGCGGAGGCCCTGGATGATGCCGAGCGTGGTCGCGATCGCGATCGACGGGCGGATCGCGGGGACGGTGACGTTCCAGAAGCGACCCCAGATGCCCGCACCGTCCAGCGCGGCGGCCTCTTCGACCTCGACCGGGACCGACGCGAGACCCGCGAGGTAGATGACCATCACGAAGCCGGTCTGCTGCCACACGACGGTGATGAGGATCGCCCAGATCGACCAGGTCGGGTCGGCGAGCCAGGTCTTCTGGAGCTCCTCGAGGCCGATGAGGGCGAGGAAGCCGTTGAGCGGGCCGTTGAACTGGAAGATGAACTTCCACACGTACGCCACGGCGAGGGGACTCAGCACGACGGGCATGAACAGCAGCGTGCGCAGGATGTAGCGCGACTTGAGCGTGCGGTTGATCGCGAGGGCGAACAGCAGGCCGATCACGTTCGTGAGGATCACCGAGCCGAACGCGAGGAACAGGGTGTTCCACACCGCACCCAGCAGCTGCGGGTCGTTGAAGATCCGCACGAAGTTGTCGATGCCGATGAACTCCCAGTCACCGAGGCCGGTCCAGTTCGTGAAGGCGAAGAAGCCGCCGGTGAGCGTCGCGGCGTAGTGCACGCCGATCACCAGGACGATGGCCGGGAGCGCCCACCACCAGTGGCCGTAGCTGATCAGCTGCTTGCGGCGATTGCGCGGAGGCGGGGTCCGCCGAGCGCGAGGGGGCACGGTGAGGGTGCGAGTACTGTTCTCGTCGATCGTCACTATGGTCTGCTCTCTTGACCTCGTCGTCATGCGCTCCCAAGGGGCGGGGAGCGCCTCGGACCACTATCACACGCTTGCGTCGAAATCACACATTAGTAGTAGCGATATCCGCTATAAGTCCCGGTGCAACCCGGCAGTCATGCGCCGCATGCGGATCAGCGACCCTATTGCCGCACATAAGCGACTGTTATGTCGGAATGATGCAAATGGTGCGAGGGTTGATGTGCGGCCCCCGAAGCCGCAGTCAGCGAGCACCGCTGGCGACAATGACGTCACGAAAGGTTCGACATGACACAGCTCACCTCACGCCGGCTTCGCTGGGCGCTGCTCGCGATCCCCGCGGCCGGCGCACTGGTCCTCGCCGGCTGTTCCGGTTCGTCCGACAACGGCGGCGGCGACAGCACCGAGGACCCGGCCGGCACCGGCTTCTCGATCATGGTCGCTCAGGCCAACGACGCCGACGACTACTACGCGAAGATGGCGGAGAAGTACACCGAGGAGACCGGTGTGCCGATCGAGATGATCCCCTACCCCTCCGACGCGTACAACACGCAGGTCACCACTCAGCTGCAGGCCGGCAATGCCGCCGACATGATGGTGCTGGCTCCCGGCACGGGTCAGGCGATCTCGGTCGTCACGCTCGCCGAGGCCGGTTTCCTCGAGCCGCTCGACGAGGCTTCGGCCGGGGTCATCCCCGAGGGCACCGAGGCGCTGTACGAAGTGGACGGCGACATCTACGGTCAGCCCACCGCTCTGGCTCCGGTCGGCCTGATCTACAACGGCGCCGGCGGCGAAGAGGTCGGCATCGACGCGTACCCCGAGGACTTCGAGGAGATGCTGGCCGACTGCAAGACGGCCCGCGACGGCGGCAAGACCTTCACGGTTCTCGCCGGCGGCGTTCCGTTCAACACGGGTCTCATGTCGATGCTGATCTCGGCGACGCGCGTCTACGAGGCCGACCCCGACTGGAACGAGCAGCGCGCCGCGGGCGACGTCACGTTCGCCGACAGCGAGGGCTGGCAGCAGACCCTGCAGACCGTCATCGACCTCAACGACAACGGCTGCTTCCAGGACGGCGTCGCGGGTGGCACGTTCGACACGATCACCCAGGGCATCGGCGGCCAGACGTCGCTGACCGCGGCGGTCCCCGGTTCGGCCGCGATCTCGATCGGACAGGGCACCGGCCTGGACCTCACGGTGCAGTCCTTCCCGCCGGCTGAGGGCGAAGAGCCCTGGATGCTCGCTTCGGCGAACTACGCCTGGGCGATCAACGCCTCGTCGGATGACGCCGTGAAGTCCTCGGCGCAGACGTTCCTCGACTGGCTCGCCGAGCCGGCGCAGCTCCAGGAGTTCGCCGACCTGTCCGGCTTCGTGCCGATCTCGGGTGCCACGGCCGACAACGTCAACCCGGTGTACGCGCCGATCGGTGACCTGCTCGAGTCGGGCAGCTTCGTCGGACTGCCCAACGCCACCTGGCCCAACCCGGCCGTGTACGACACGCTCGGCACCGGTGTCCAGGGCCTGCTGACCGGTCAGAAGACGGTCGACCAGGTTCTCGAAGAGATGGACGCCGCCTGGGGCGAGTAAGCCCTGACGCACCACCCACCACCGCGAGACTGCAACTGCGCGTCGAGACGGAGGGGATTCCCCTAAGTCTCGAGGTGCGGATGCAGTCTCGCGGTCTCTTCTGACGAGATCGAAGGATCCCCATGACCAGTGCTCGCGTGCGCTCACTCCTTCAGCGCATGAGCGCGCAGGAGAAGCTCGGACAGCTGCAGATCGTCTTCCGGCCGAGACTCGAGGATGCCGCCGCCCTGGTGCGCGAGGGCATCGGGGCGATGTTCTGGCCGCAGTCCGCCGCCGCATCCAACGCCCTGCAGCGCGAAGCGGTGGAGAACACGCGCCTCGGCATCCCGATCCTGATCGGCCTCGACGTGATCCACGGTCAGCGCACGATCGCCCCCGTGCCGCTCGCGCAAGCCGCCTCCTTCGATCCGGAGCTCGTCGAGGCGCTCGCCCGCACGGCGGCCGCCGAGGCCCGCTCGGGCGGCGTGACCTGGACCTTCTCGCCCATGGTCGACGTCTCGCGCGATCCGCGCTGGGGCCGGGCCGTGGAGGGCTTCGGCGAGGATGTGCACCTCAACGCCGCACTCGGCGCCGCGATGGTGCGCGGCTACCAAGGCCCGGACCTTGCCGGCCCGGGCTCGATCGCCGCGACCGCGAAGCACTTCGTCGCCTACGGACAGCCCGAGGGCGGCCGCGACTACAACACGGTCGACGCGTCGCCGCATCGCCTGCGCAACCTGCACCTGGAACCCTTCCGCGCTGCGGTGGACGCGGGCGTCGCATCCGTGATGGCCTCGTTCAACACCGTGGCCGGCATCCCGATGCACGTGAACCGCGGGCTCCTGACGGGCGTGCTTAAGGACGAATGGGCCTTCGGCGGCGCCGTCGTCGGCGACGCCGACGGCGTGCCCAACCTCCTGCCGCACCGCGTGGCCGAGACCCTCGACGACGCCGTCCGCGCGGCGTACGCCGCCGGGCTCGACATCGAGATGGGCGGCACGCCGTTCTCGATCGGGCTGGATGCCGCATCCCTCGATCCCGAGCGACTCGATGACGCCGTCGCACGCGTGCTCGGGATGAAGGAGGCGCTCGGCCTGTTCGACCGGCCCTACGTCGACGAGTCCGCCGAGCTCCTCGAGCCCACGACTGAGACGCGCGCGCAGGCCCGGCGGGCGGCGGCGCGCTCGGCGGTGCTCCTGCGCAACGACGGGACGCTGCCGCTGGCCGCCCCGTCGCGGGTGCTGCTGACCGGTCCGTACGCGACGTCGACCGATCATCTGGGCGCATGGACGCAGTCCTTCGCCGCACCGGCGTCGAGCATCGCCGACGTGCTGCGCACGAGGCCCGGTGTCGAGGTGGTCGTGGAGCACGGAGTCTCGTTCTTCGGCGCGCGCTCGGACGACGTGGATGCGGTCGCCACGTCCGCCCTCGAGTGCGATGTCGTGGTGGTGTGCGTCGGCGAGCCCTCGTCGCTGTCGGGCGAGGCCGCCTCGCGCAGCGACCTGCGACTGCCGGGCAAGCAGGCCGACCTCATCCGCGCGATCGCGGGCACCGGCATCCCGTTCGTCGTCGTGCTCGCAGGCGGCAGGCCGCTGGTCGTGGCCGACTGGATCGACGACGCCCCCGCGGTGCTCGAGGTGTGGCACGGGGGCACGGAGGCGGCTGCGGCGATCGTCGATCTGCTGTTCGGCGACCAGGAGCCTGCGGGGCGCCTGCCCATGTCGTTCCCACGCTCGGAGGGGCAGATCCCGATCTACTACGCGCACGAGAACACCGGGCGCCCCGCCACGGTGCGCGGCGAGATGACCCTGCGCACGGTCGACGTCGCCCTCGAGGGACCGGGGAACGTGCAGGAGAAGTTCACGTCGAAGTACCTCGACCTCGACCTCGGCCCGCAGTTCTCGTTCGGCCACGGGTCGGGCTATGCGACGTTCGCGCACGGGACCCCGGTGCTCGCGGACGGGGTGCTCTCGATCGAGGTGACGAACACATCGGCGCGTGCGGGCGACGAGGTCGTGCAGGTCTACGTCGAGGATCTCGTGGCGAGCATCGCCCCGCCGGTGCGGAGACTGGTCGCGTTCGAGCGGCGCACCCTCGCGCCCGGTGAGACGGGCACATTCGCGTTCCCGATCGGCCGCGAGCAGCTCGGATTCCGGCTCGCCGACGGCACCCTCGTGGTCGAGCCCGGCACCTTCGTGCTGCACGTGGGCCCGACGCTGGAGCGCACCCAGCCCGTCGAGCTGCGGGTGGACTGAGCGCTGTCGGCCGAGAGCCGACGGCGCTGGTCTCAGAGAGCCGTGTAGCGGAAGTCGCGGAACCTCGCGGTACCCGACCCCGCGGCGTACAGCGCGGGACGCAGGCTCAGCAGGTCGCCCATGGTGTTCGCGTGGTAACCCGATGTCTCGTAGCGGACGTAGTGGCGCGTCCATGCGCCACCGGGCTCGCGATACCACCCCGTGACGATGTGCTCGTCGTTGCGCAGTCGCAGCTGCAGGCGGCGGACGGCCGGCGCGGGCTCGCGCCAGTGCGTGCGGATGCCGCCCGAGAAGCTCAGCATGCGCTCGCCGTCGATCCCCATGCCGCAGAAGAGTCGGTTGTTGAAGAAGAGGAGCAGCCCGGCCTCCACGTCGCCGTCGAGCTCCACGTCGACCTCGACCTCGTACGAGTGGTCGCCCGTGAGGATCGCGAGGGGTGAGGCATCCTCCGGCGACGCTCCCTTGCCGGCCAGCACGAGTCCGCCGTCCACCCGCAGCCG
>JAESFR010000121.1_pt1 | contig 75178 bp, 77 predicted proteins | sample 9266191 | NCBI WGS metagenome assembly JAESFR01 (sample SAMN14503063, study PRJNA617104) | algae metagenome | isolation source: Pleurocapsa minor HA4230-MV1 and co-occurring heterotrophs from cement on... | place: USA: Nuuanu Pali Lookout, Hawaii | collected 2009-07-20
CTCAGCGCCCGGACACGACACAACCTGCGCCCGGAACCGCGTCTCGCCAAGACCCCGCGCCCTCCAGGCGCAGCAACTGCTGAGTCAGCGCCCCGACACGACACAAACTGCGCCCGGAGCCGCGTCTCGCCAAGACCCCGCGCCCTCCGGGCGCAGTAACTGCTGAGTCAACACCCCGACACGACACAAACTGCGCCCGGAGCCGCGTCCCGCCAAGACCCCGCGCCCTCCGGGCGCAGTAACTGCTGACTCAGCACCCCGACACGACACAACCTGCGCCCGAAGGCGCGTCTCGCCAAACCCCGCGCGCTCAGGGCGCAGTAACTGCTGAGTCAGCGCCCCGACACGACACAACCTGCGACCGGAGCCGCGTCTCGCCGAATCCCCGCGCCCTCCGGGCGCAGCAACTGCTGACCCAGCGCCCCGACACGACACAAACTGCGCCCGGAACACACCCGAGGTGACTCTCGATACGGCCGCAGCCGGGCGCGTCACGTCTCGCGGAAGGCCAGCCCGTTCTCGTTGAGCGCCTCGCCGAGCACCCGGATCGCCTTCGGGCCAACGCCATGGAGGGCCTGCAGCTCCTGGGTGGTCCGCTCGCTCACCCTCTGCAGCGAGTCGATGCCCGCGGCGCGAAGCGCCGCGAGCGCCACCCGCCCGGCCGCATCGGGAAGATCGCGGGCGGGCGAGACATCCATCAGCTGCTGGGCCAGTTCTCGGGGTTCATCCGGCTCGGCTGCACTCGCGGCGGCTCACCGGGCATCTTCGGGAAGTCGGGCGGGAACGGCAGCTCGCCGAGCCCGTCGGCGAGGTCACGCTCCCACCACTCCAAGAGAGTGTCGATGCGCCCCGGCGCACCGAGAAGCCCGGCCCACGGATCGCCGATCGCATCGAGCCGCTCCGGCACCGAGCGCACCGTGAAGGTCGCCGGGTCGACATTGGCCAGCTCGTCCCACGTGATCGGCGTCGACACCGTCGCGCCGGCGAGCGCCCGCGGGCTGTAGGCGCCGGCCATCGTGCGGTCGCGGTTCGCCTGATTGAAGTCGATGAAGATGCGCTCGCCGCGCTCCTCCTTCCACCAGTTCGTCGTCACCCGATCAGGCATCCGCCGTTCGAGCTCGCGCCCGGCGGCGATGACGGCGTGGCGGACGTCGAGGAACTCCCACTCCGGCTCGATCGGGCAGAAGACGTGGATGCCTCGGTTGCCGCTCGTCTTGAGGAACGCCGTCAGGCCCGCCTCGGCGAGCACGTCTCGCAGGGCCGGCGCGACGGCGGCGGCATCGGCGAAGTCGGTTCCCGGCTGCGGGTCGAGATCGATCCGCAGCTCGACCGGGTTGTCGGTGTTCGTCGTCAGCGAGGCCCACGGGTGGAAGACGATCGTGTTCATCTGCGCCGCCCAGACGATGGCGGCCGGCTCGGTCAGCACGAGCTGCGGATGACGCCTGCCGCTGTTGTACCTCACGGTGACGGCCTCGACGTAGTCGGGGGTGCCCTTCGGGGGGTTCTTGGAGTAGAACCGCTCGCCCTCCACCGACTCGGGAAAGCGCTCGAGCGAGACCGGGCGGTTGCCGTTGGCGGCGAGGAACGGCCCCGACACCGCGATGAGGTAGTCGGCGAGCTCTCGCTTGGTGATCCCCACGGCCGGCCACAGCAAACGGTCGGGGTTGGAGAGCCGCACCTCGCGATCGCCCTCCGGCCCCGGAACGGTCAGCATCGTGAACGGACTCGCCATCCCCCGACGCTATCGGCTCGCACCGACACGCGTCAGGGCAGGATCGGCCCGAGTTCGTCGCGCCCGAGTCGGATCCACGGACCCGCGGCGTCGATGAGGATGCCGGCGAGAGCCTCGTCGGCGGCGAGCGCGCCACCGAGCCGATCGGCGGTGATGGGCGCGGCGCGGTCGCCCCGACCGATGGCAGCCACCTCCAGCGGGTGCGTGAACACCTGCAGCAGCCGCTCCCCGTTCGCGCGCGCCTCGGCGACGCCGACTCTGCCGTCGGGCGACTCGTTCACCGCGACCCACAGGCGCGCCGACGGGAGGGCGGCGACGATCTCCGCCGGTGTGGCGGCGGTGCGCTGCCCCGCGAGAAGCGTCTTGACGCTCCCCGTCGGGTCGGCCTGGTCGAGCATGCGCTCGAGGAGTTCCCGCGGAATCACCGCCCGCGCCGGCGCTGAGTTCGGATCCACGATGACCCCCGCGTACGACCCGCTGATCGCATGCCGGAGCACGGTCGTGGCGGGCTGGGCGACAGCGGATGTCTGTGAGTCGCCGTCCGCCGTCACGCTCGCCCGAAGTGCGGCTCCGCCGCTGAAGGCCAGCACGTACTGCTTGTCGCCGACCGTGGCGACGGCGAGCGGCAGTTGCGTGCCCTCGGCGAGAAGAGTGCGGGCATCGCCCTTGATGCGGAGGAACAGCTGGCCCTGCAGCAGCTGGCGCGCCACCTGTACGAGGTCGGTCGCCTCGGGCTTCTCGGCGAGCCGCGCGAGCGCCTGGATCACGAGGGCGTTGTCGGGAAGCCCCGGGATCGTCTGCGAGGGCGGTGGCGCTTCAGCCGGCCCCGGCGTACGGACGGGCGCATCGGATGTCGCGGACGCCGGAGCCGCCGCGGCGGCGCGCGGAGCCCCGTAGGTCGATACGGAGATGTTGACGTGCGGAACCGGCTCCTCCGCGGCGGTCCCGTCCGCCCGGTCGGCCACCTCCGCCCGGTCGGGATCGGTCGGAGTGGCGTCCTCTGAGACCGCGTCGACGGGCTCGGCGTCGGCGCGGTCGGGTCCCGCGGGCGGGTCGGCGGGACCGGCCAATCCGGGAGCGTCGGCCACGTCGACATCCGTCTCGGGCGCCTCGACGTCAAGGTCGCCCACCGGCTGCGAGGCCGGGTCGGGCTGCGGGTCTTCGGTCTTCTTGCGTCGCGAGAAGAGTGCCATCGTGCCAGCCTACGTGGCGGCTGCCCGCCCTCCGAGTCTGGTCGGGCCGCCGTCGCGCCGGTCGGTGTCGGGGTTCGTCACCTTCCACACCCGACAAGCCTGCAGGATCCCGACACGACGCGTCCCTCCGCCGGACCTACAGCTTCTCGATCGGCGCGATCTTCACGAGGAGCTTCTTCAGCCCCACAGTGTCGAAGCGCACGTGCGCGACGCGCTTCGCGCCTTCGCCCGTGATCGCATCGATGCGGCCCTCGCCGAAGTCGTCGTGCCTGATCCGGTCGCCGGCGACGAGCACCATGTCGCCGTTGTCGCGAACCTTCGCCGGGATGCGGTTGGCGAACTTCTCGATCGAGGTCGACTTCGGCACCAGGTCGTCGCCATAGCGTCGGCCCGATCCGCCGCCGCCGAATCCCGAGCCCGACCCCCGCCGCGCATTGAGCGCCCGCGACTGCGTACCGCCGCGCGAGTTGACGTCGCCCGGCGACTGCCGCCAGTGGAGCAGGTCTGCCGGGATCTCCTGCAGGAAGCGGCTCGGCATCGCGACCGACACCTCGCCGAACTGCGCCCGGGTCATCGCGAGCGTGAGGTACAGGCGCTTGCGCGCCCGGGTCACGCCGACGTAGAAGAGACGCCGCTCCTCCTGCGGGCCGCCCGGCTCCCCCGCCGAGATCCGGTGCGGGATGAGGTCTTCCTCCACGCCGGTGAGGAACACCGCGTCGTACTCCAGCCCCTTCGCGGTGTGCATCGTCATGAGCGACACCGAGCCCGAGGCATCCTCGAGGTCATCGGCGTCGGAGACCAGCGCCACTTCGCTCAGGAAGTCCACGACCGTCCCCTCGGGATTGTTGCGCGCGAACTCACGCGTCACCGCGACGAGCTCGTCGAGGTTCTCCACGCGCGCCTCGTCTTGCGGGTCGCGACTGGCGCGCAGCGCGTCGAGGTATCCGCTCTTCGACAGCAGCAGCTGCAACCCCTCGGCGACGGCGGTCGGCGGCGCGAGTTCTCCGGTTGCGGGAAGCATGAGATCGGATGCCTCGGCGAGCACCGCATCGAGCTGCGCGATCGACGCTTGAATCTTCGGCCCGACTCCGAGAGCCGAGGAGTTCGCCAGCGCATCGCGGAACGTGATGCCCTCGTCGGCGGCGTACCGGCTGATGGTCTCGATGGTGACGTCGCCGATGCCCCGGCGCGGCCGGTTGATGATGCGGCGCATCGCCATCTCGTCGGCGGGGTTCGCCACGGCGACGAGGTAGGCCAGCGCATCCTTGATCTCGGCGCGCTCGTAGAACTTGGTGCCGCCCATGATCTTGTAGGGCACCGCCGCGCGGATGAAGATCTCCTCGAGCGCACGCGACTGCGAGTTGGTTCGGTAGAACACCGCCATCTGGTCGTACGGCACGCCCGCTCGGTGCAGCACCTCGATCTCGTCGGCCACGAACTGCGCCTCGTCGTGCTGCGAGTACCCGGTGAAGCCGACGATCTTCTCCCCCGCGCCGACGTCGGTCCAGAGCTTCTTGTCTTTGCGGTCGAAGTTGTGGCTGATCACCGCGTTCGCCGCCGAGAGGATGTTCTGCGTCGACCGGTAGTTCTGCTCGAGGAGAACGACCTTCGCGCCAGGGAAGTCGCGCTCGAACTCGCTGATGTTGCGGATGTCGGCGCCGCGGAAGGCGTAGATCGACTGGTCGGAGTCGCCGACGACCGTCAGCGACGCCGCCTCTTCCGTCGGCGCGGTGTCGAAGATCATCATCCCGCCCGACTCGGCGATCGGGCCGCCGTCCGCCCCCGGCGGGCGGGTCAGTTCGTGGATGAGCGCGTACTGAGCGTGGTTGGTGTCCTGGTACTCGTCGACGAGCACGTGCCGGAATCGCCGACGGTACACGTCCGCCACCTGAGGGAAGGCGCGGAACAGGAACACCGTCTGGGCGATGAGGTCGTCGAAGTCGAACGCGTTCGCCCGCTGCAGCTCGCGCTGATACGCCGCGAAGACATCGGTGAAGACCCGCTCGGCCGGGTCGCTCATGTTGGCCGACCGCGCGTACAACTCCGCGTCGGCGAGCTCGTTCTTGAGCTTGGAGATCTTCCCCTGCGTCGCTGCCGGAGTGAGCCCGTAGGCATCGGCCTCGTGCTCCTTCACCAGCCGCTTGATCAGGGCCCGCGAGTCGCCGGAGTCGTAGATCGTGAACGAGCGCGTGAAGCCGAACTGCTCCGCTTCACGCCGGAGGATCCGCACGCAGGCGGAGTGGAACGTCGAGATCCACATCCCCTGTGCCCGGTCGCCGACCAGCTGATGCACGCGCTCGCGCATCTCTCCCGCCGCCTTGTTCGTGAAGGTGATGGCGAGGATCTGGCTCGGAAACGCCTCGCGGTTGCGCAGCAACGACGCGATCCGGCGCGTGAGCACGCTCGTCTTGCCCGACCCTGCCCCCGCGACGATGAGGAGCGCCTGACCCCGGTACGTCACGGCCTCCCGCTGCTGCGGATTGAGACCGGCCAGCAGATCCTCATCGGCGCGCGCCGACCCTCCCGACGCCGATGCGCCGAGCTGGGGGCCGCGATCGCCGCCGACGATGAGGGGGACGGATGCCGCGGGGCGCGCGGCCGGAGAGACGTCGGTCATTGCCCGATCAGTCTAGGTCGCCCCCCTGACACCGGCCCGAGCAGCACCACAAGCCCCGGATCCGAATCAACGCCGGGCTCTACGATCGAGCCATGACCGATGGATCCCTCGTTCTCGTGGCCAACGCCGGCGACGGCTCGATCAGCACCTTCCGTCTCGCGGGCGATCGGCTGGAGCGCCTCGCCGTCGCGGAGGGCCTCACGGGGTGCTCGACGTTCGCGGTCGACCCGGTTCGCGACCTCGTGTACGCCGGCATCAAGGGCGATGCGGTGGGCGAGCCTGCCAGCATCCTGACTCTCTCCCTCGACCGGAGCACCGGTCGCCTGGAGCCGGGTTCCGAGCTCGAACTGCCCGACGGCGGCATGAACTACCTGGCGCTGACTCGCGACGGCACCGGCCTTCTCGGCGCATCCTACGGAGGTGGCTACGGCATCAGCTGCCCGATCGATGATGGAGTGGTCGGCGAACCGGTCAGCCGCATCACCTTCCCGAATCTCCACTCCGTGCTCCCGAGCGCGGACGGGGGCTTCGCCTACTTCGTCTCGCTCGGCGCCGACCTCGTGGCCCAGTACGCCGTCGGCGACGACGTCTCCCTCACGCCACTCGAGCCCGAGACCGTGTCGGCGCCCGCGGGAAGCGGCCCGCGTCACCTGGTGCTGAACTCCGCGCAGGATGCCCTGTACGTGCTCACAGAGTTCTCCGGAGAGGTGCTGCACTTCCTCCGCGACACCGGATCGGGGGTTCTGCGCCTGCACGGCACCGCAGACGCGTACGACCCCTCGAAGGGTCTGAAGCACAGCGAGTTCGGCGCCGACCCGATGGCGGGTCACCTCATCTGGGGAGCCGATCTCCACTTCGGAGCCGACGAACGGTACCTCTGGGCCTCCGAGCGCACCGAAAGCACGCTCGGTGCCGTTGCGGTCGCCGACGACCGACAGGTGTCAGCGCCGAGCCGGTTCTACCCGACGGAGCCGCAGCCCCGCGGCTTCGCCGTGAGCGCCGACGGCCGGTATCTCGTCGCCGCCGGGGAGCGTTCGACGACCGTCTCGCTCTACGCCGTCGACGGCGGCAGTCTCGAGCTGCTGCAGCAGGCCGAGACCGGTAACGGGGCGAACTGGGTCCGCTTCGTCTGACGAAGCGTCTTCACCCGTTCGACCGGATCAGCGAGCGGAGCTCACCGGAAGAGGTCGTCGTACGCTGCGACCGGCACCACCCCCTCAGCGCCCGCGCGCAACACCGGGTCGTCGGTGATGAGAGCATCGGCCTGCAGCTTCGCCACCGCCAGGTATTCGGCCGGCGCGGTGTCGACCCAATCGCGCTCGCGCGCAAGGGCGAACGCCGTCGCCCGCGACACCCGATCCGCCAAGAGCCGCACCTTCTGCGACGCGAGCCGCTCGAGCAGGGCCTTCGCTGCGCGGTCGTCGAGCCGTCCCTCCCGGGCGTCCCGGTACACCGCGCGGAGCGCGTCGGACCGCAGCAGCGCCGGGCCGACGAGCTGGTGGGCGGCGGAGACATCCCTCCCATCGGCCAGCAGCCGCAGCGCCGTCGCCGCGTCGATCGCGTATCTCGTCATGACCTGATCGTGGCACGGGGTGCCGACACGGCTACGGTGAGAGTGCCGAGCGAAGGAGTCCGCATGTCGCCGCACACCTCAGAGCCCTCCGATACACACGAGCCGCACATCCCCGCGCCGGGCGAGCCGACGGTTCCCGAGCTCGAGGAGGACGAGGACATCGCGCCGCGCCCCGAGGAGAAGATCGCCGACGAGCTGCGCGCCGAACCCGATGTGACAGATCACACCGACCACGACTGACGTCCGCGCCCGGCACACGCCCTCACCACGCCATCGCACCCGGAGAATCGGCCCACCCGCGGACCCTTCCTCGGGAATCGCCCGCGTTTCGGCGGATACTCCGCTCCTCGCGCAGCCCCCCGACGCGCGACGCCCTACGCGATCCGCGTGCCCGGCGGCAACCGCCGCGACGGCGTGTGCGTCCGCACAGCCGCCCGCCACATCAGCAGCGCCAGCAGCGCGAGCTGCACTGCCAGCCCGACGAACCAGCTGGGCACGGTGCCCGCGACCTGCTCCTCGGCGGTGGGGAACTCCGCGCCCGGGTTGATGGTTGCGGTGTCGCATCCGTCGTATTCCTGCATCGTCTCCGGCGCGATCTGGGCACTTCGCACCCCGACCTTCAGTGCACCGAACGCGTCGACGGGATACCCGTCGCGCCACACCGTGGGCGTCGCGTCGGCGAGAATCACGAACGGATTCGCCGACAGCAGCCACCACACCCGATCGAACCGGGGCACCGAGTAGGTCGAAGTCATCCACTCGCTGCAGACGAACTCCGGCTCGGGCTGAGGGCCGAGCCCCAGGTCGGTGCACTGCGGAGGTGGAGCCGTCGCGCCCGGGTCGGCCGTCATGCATTCCTCCGGGATCGTCACCTGGTCCTGCAGTACCGGCTCGAGGAAACGCTGCCGCGACTCGATCTCCGTCGGAAAGGCGGCCCCGACCAGCCCGAACGCGATCGGCGTGCCCACCACCAGCGCGGCGACCGTGAGGTACGTCACCGCGACCGAGAAGAGCGGACGCGCGAGGATGCCGCTGAGCGCCACCCCGAGCCCCGCAACGATCCCGACTTCGGTGACGAGGATCACGAGGGAGACCAGCAGCACGTCGGCGCGGATGCCGCCCACGATCGCGGCGATGAGGAGGAACGGCAGCGAGACGAGGAGGAATGCCAATCCGGTCAGCCAGGCGGCGAGGAATTTCCCGACGATGATGTCACCGGTGGTCGCAAGGGTCACCTGCACCGGCGCGAGGGTCGCGGCGTCTCGGTCGCCGTTGATCGCGTTGCCGCTCAACGTGGGCGAGACGAGCACGACCAGTAGCAGCACGAAGTACACGATGATCGAGTAGGTGGTGGTGCCCGCCTGCTCGAAGTCGTTGCGTGGAATCGCCGCGAAGGTCAGGAGCGTGACGATGATGAGGAGCAACCCGAAGACTCCCAGCAGCACGTACCAGGCGACGCTGCGCACCCGCTGAGTGAGTTCGAGACGGATGACGGTGGCGATGCGTCCCGCGTTCATCGGTCGCCCTCCTCGGGATCGGTGGCGGGGGCATCGGATGTCGCGAAGTTCGCCGCCCCGCCGCCGTGCGCCTCGCGGAGGTCGAGCAGGGTCTGCTCGAGCCGACCGGTCGAGGGAGCGAACTCCACGACGGCGACGCCCGCCCCGATCGCAGCGCGAAGGCCCGCCGCGGCCTCCGCCTCGCCGGCGAAGGGCACCAGCACGCCGACGCGATCTGCGCTGAGATCGGAGCGGTCGAGCGCGGCGGCGAGGGCCGCGACCGAGGCATCCGGATCCGACCCCGCGACCCGCACGCGCCACAGTCGCTGCCGCTGGGCCGTCGCAGCAACCCGGTCGGCCGACACCGACTGTCCCGCGATGAGGAAAGCCGCGTCGTCGACGAGCTCTTCGAGCTCGGTGAGCACATGGCTGGAGATCAGGATCGTCCGGCCGTCATCGGCGAGCCGCCGCAGCAGCACGCGCAGATGCACGCGTGCCTCGGGGTCGAGGCCCGAGGCCGGCTCGTCGAGGAGGAGCACCTGCGGGTCGTGCACGAGCGCCCGGGCGAGGCCGAGCCGCTGCTTCTGCCCGCGCGAGAGCACACGCGCCGGCGACGCCGCGAGCGCCCGCAGATCGAGCAGGTCGATGAGCGTCTCGGCACGCTCGGCCGCCTGCGCGCGCGGGAGATCGTAGAGGCGGCCGGTGGTGACGAGCGTTTCGCGCACGGTGAGAGCGCCCCACGCACCCAGCGCATCGGGCATCCAACCGATCACCGCGCGGGCGCGCTGGGGTTCGGCGACCGGGTCGATGCCTGCGACGCGGATGTCTCCCGCGTCCGGTGCGAGCAGCGACGACAGCATGAGCAGGAGCGTGGTCTTACCCGAGCCGTTGGGCCCGACGAGGCCGGTGACCTTTCCCACCTCTGCGTGGAGACTCACGTCCCGGACCGCGTGCACGTCGCCGAACGAGCGGCGCACGTTCACGGCGACGATGCCTCTCGACGGCCCGGGGCCGGATGTCTCCAGATGCGGTCGTTCGGACTCCGGCGGGTCGGCGGGCGCGCTCACCCGCTCAGCCTAGGCACCGATGCGGGATCCGCTTTCCTGACGCGCGGGTGTCCGCCGCGGGAAGGCCAGGAGCGCCCCGACGACGCAGAGCACTCCTCCGGCTGTCGCCGCCCACCAGGCGATCGCGATGGGAAGCTCGATCCAGACGAACGGCGGGCCCGCGAGCCCGCCGAGCGGCGCGAGCGAGTCCGACCACGCTGACGCGACCCGGTCGAACCCGAGGATCCCGACGACGAGGGCAGGAACGGCGAGACCCGCTCCCATCGCGGCGAGCACGATGCCGGTGGCGGGCAGAGGCCCGACCTGCACGACGAGCGCCCACGCGGCCGCGACGAACACCCACACGAAGAGGATGGCCGCCACGAGCGCGTACCCCGCCCGAAGCACCGGCTCGGTCCACAGCGTCGACCACGCGCCGCCCGGACCGCCGATCGCGAGCGGGATGAGCGCCCACACGCAGCGGAGCACGATGGCGCCGCCGGCGGCGGCGATGACCGGCCACGGCGAGCGGCGACCGACGAGCGCCCGGATGACCAGGGCGGCGACGAGCCATCCGCCCAGCACGATCGCCAGATGCTCCCACGAGAGGAAAGACGTCTGCACGGCCCGCGTGCCGACGAGGAGCGCGGCCGGCACGAGCACGAGGAACCATCGGTCGAGCCTCAGCATGCCGAGCGTCGATTCGCGAGCGCGCCACGGGCGTGTGGAGCCCAGCCAGGTCGCCCGCGCAGCCGCGGCACCGGGTCGGCCGACGAGCGAGGTGCGCGCGGCGAGCATGCCGATCACTCCCCAGGCGAGCGCCAGCGCCAGCATGAGACGGGCGAGCCACGCCATCGCCATGACCCGCGCGGGGTCGGTCACCCCGGCGCCGGTGATCTGGATCGCGACGACTCCCGGCGCAACCTCGGGCACCTCTCCCGCCGGCACGAGCTGCAGCGTGGTGAGGAGGGTGGCCGTGACGAACCCCACGAGGAAGACCGCGGCGACCGCGGCGGCGACGGCCGCGAAGATGCCTCGCCGTGTCGCCGTCGCCATCCGACAACGCTAACGGATGACTCCTGGCGCGCCCGCACGCACGGGAATACCTCTGGCTTCCATGCGTTTGCATAGATATCATCGGCATCAACCGTCAGGAGGCATCATGACTGCCGCGACTCAGGGCCTGCACCACGTCACCGCGTTGGCGGGCGACCCTCAGAAGAACATCGACTTCTACATCACCGGCCTGGGGCTGCGGCTCGTCAAGAAGACCGTCAACTTCGACGCCCCCGGCACCTACCACCTCTATTACGGCGATGAGGCGGGGCGGCCCGGCACCCTGATGACGTTCTTCCCGTGGCGGGGCATCCAGCCGGGGCGCATCGGCGCCGGGCAGTCGACCTCGACCGCCTTCTCCGTGCCCGCCGGGTCGCTGGGCTGGTGGGTCGACCACTTCGCCTCGGTCGGCGCCGAGGCGAAGATCACCTCGACGGGCTCCACTGAGGAGCGTCTGCTCGTCCGCGACCCCGACGGTCTGCAGATCGAGCTCGTCGCGACGAACGAGGACGACCCGCGCGATCCGTGGGATTCCGCCAGCGTTCCCGCCGAGTACGCCATCCGCGGGCAGCACTCCAGCGTCCTCACGGTCCGCGACCCCGAGGGCACGATCGCCCTCATGGTGAACGACCTCGGCATGCGCGTCGTGGAGCAGGAGGGCAACCGCACCCGGCTCGCCGCCGGCCCCGGCGGCCCGGGAGCGCTCGTCGACGTCCACGCCTCGAGCCTCGCGCCCTCTGGGTTGACTGCCGGCGGCACCGTGCACCACATCGCCTTTCGCGTCCCCGACCAGGAGACCCAGCTCGCCTGGCGGAACGACCTCGTTGCGCGGGGTCACCAGGTGACCGAGATCCTCGACCGGCAGTACTTCACGAGCATCTATTTCCGCGAGCCCGGTGGTGTGCTGTTCGAGATCGCCACCGACACCCCCGGTTTCGACGTGGACGAGCCGCTCCTCGAGCTCGGCCGATCCCTGAAGCTCCCGCCGTGGCTGGAGCCGTCGCGCGAGGCCATCGAGGCCCGCGTGGAGCGCATCTCGCTGCCCGCTGAGAACAACCCCGAGGCCGCCGCGTGAGCGGGTCGGCCGTCGACCTCGGTTCATGGCCGCACCTGTTCGAGCCGGGCGAATCGGTTGCCCCGGTGCTGCTGACCCTCCACGGCACCGGCGGCGACGAACAGGAGATCGCCGGTATCGCGCCGCATCTCGTTCCCGGGGCGGGGATCCTCTCGCCCCGTGGCCGGGTGAGCGAGCAGGGGATGAACCGGTGGTTCCGCCGGATCCGTGAGGGCCTCTTCGACGTCGACGACGTGATCGCCCGCGCCGGCGAGCTCGCCGCCTTCGTGGCATCCGCTCGCGCGCACTACGACCTCGGTGACCGGCGCATCATCGCCGTCGGGTTCTCCAACGGCGCGAACATCGGCCTCGCGACAGCGCTTCTCCACCCCGAGGCGGTCGACAGGGTCGTCGCCTTCAGCGGCATGTACCCGTTCGGCGACCGCGATCCGATCGAAGACGCGACCGGCGCCGAGATACTGCTACTGAACGGCACGGATGACCCCATGGCGCCGACCCCGAGCGTCGAGCATCTCGCGCAGGTGGCGGCGTCACACGGCGCGCTCGTCGAGCGGCACGTCCGGCCCGGCGGTCACGGCCTCGCGCAGAGCGATGTGGCGGCCGCCCAGCGGTGGGTCGCGGCGCGGTAGCTACCCTGGGCGCGCGTCGGGTTCTGTTCGTGGCCGCCGCGCCGAATCGTCGTCGGACCGGTGGTGGCGCCTCACGAGGTCGCAGTCGATGCCTCCTGAGGCACGATCGCGTCGGTGATTCGGTGGAGGAGTCCGATCATGGCGTCGAGCTCGTCCGCGTTCAGCCCGTTCGCCGCAGCGAGCACACGACGACCACCTGGCCCGTAGTGGTCGGCCAACAGACGCCACACTCGCGGGGTCAGTGAGACGAGCTTGATGCGCCGGTCGCGATCCGATGAGGTGCGCTCCACGAGTTCGTGGCGGGTCAGGCTGTCGACCATCGCCGTCACCGCAGCCCGGCTGACGACAAGGCGGGCAGCGATGTCGACCTGCGACCGCGGTCCCTCCTCGAGCAGGTTCAGCAACCGTAGTTCGTTCCGCGAGATGCCGAGCCGAGAAGCGATCTCGGCGTCGCGCTGGTCGAAAGCAGCGCCGAGCGCCTTGCAAGCTGCGAGGAGCGGATGCGCCGGGTCGAAGTCCATCTGTTAGATTCTATAACAGTTAATAATTCTGACAGAGGAGCCTCTCGTGGTGAGTTGGACGGAAACCATCGTGATTCGCCGCCCGAAGACCGAGGTATACCCCGCCGTGCACGACCAGAACACGCTGATGGAATGGTCGGCATGGCCAGCCGCCACGGGCTTTCGCTGTCGGGTCGAGGGCGACGGGGTCACCCCGGGATCGCAGATCGTCTTCAGCGATTCCGACGGCGTCGAGCAGGGTCGGCAGACACTCTTGTCCGCTGACGGCACCGTCGTCCGGAACAAGATGAAGAACCGGGGCCCCGGTGGTCGCGACATCGAGCCTCAGGTTGACTTCCGGGTGGAAGAAGTCGACGCGAAGACCACACGCGTCTCGCTGGATTTCGACGTTCAGCCGCCCGTGCCCGCACCGCTACGGCCGATCGCCAAGATCTGGCTGAGCCGCAACATCCGTCCTTTGCATGTGAAGGATCTCGAGCAATTGCGAGACCTGGTCGAGGCCCGGACGGGCGGCTGAGCGCCTGTCGCGGGTTCGGCTTGACCGATCGTGATCCCTCTTGACAGGACAGCTTTCATTATGAAAGTGTCAGCGTCATGAGCCTCTTCATCACTTGTCCTGTCGAGAACGTGGAACGGGCGACCGCCTTCTACACGGCGTTGGGCTGGACGCTGAACCGCGAGATGTCCGACCACAACGTCTCGTGCTTCGCGATCGCACCCGAGCAGTACGTCATGCTCGGGAGCCGCGAGATGTACGCGCGCGTCGGCGGCGTCGAAGACCTGGTGGGCGGGCCGGGCACACCCTCGAAGGTCACCGTGTCGTTCGACCTTCCCAGTCGCGAGGCCGTCGACGATCTCATCGAGCGGGCCCGTGCGGCCGGCGGACGGATCGGCGATATGGACGACTATCCCTTCATGTACCAGCGCCAGTTCGACGACCCCGACGGCTACCACTACTCGCCGTTCTGGATGAAACCGGACGCCGACCGGACGGCGTGAGCGACCTCGCGGCCGCGCTCGACATCGTGGGAGCGCGGTGGGCCCTGCTCATCGTGGAGCGTCTGCTCGACGGGCCTCAGCGCTACGGCGATCTGCAGCGCGATCTCGGAGTCCCGACGAATCAGCTCGCCATTCGCCTCCGCGAGCTCGAGGCAGCCGGCGTTCTGTTGCGGCTGCCCCTGACACACAACACGAGGGCGTATGCCCTGACCGATCGCGGACGCGCTCTGCAGGACGCGATCGTCGCACTCGGCCAGTGGGGCGCCGAGGAGGCCTCTTCCTCGGTCCTTCGCCAAGGTGGCGACGATTAGCTCTCGTCGGGAAACTTCCCTCGGACGGTGCCGTCGATAGCGTCCGCCAGCGCGAAGATCACCGGCCAGGCGCCCTCCGAGCTGTTGCCGAGCACCGTCACGGTGGTGCGCGTTTCCGGGAGGTGGGTCGACCGGAACGACGCACCCGCGTCATAGCCCTCCAGGATCAACGACGAGTTTCGGCGCCCGAGCCAGAACCCCATCCCGTACCTCTTGTGCTCCGACTCCACGTCGAACCGCGGGCGGATCATCTCCGCGAGGGTGTCGGGCGTCACGATGCGACCGTCCAGAAGAGCGTTCCAGAACCGGTGCAGGTCGTCGGCGGTGAAGAACATGCCGCCGTCGCCGTTGCCGCGCACGGGGAGGTGAAGGACGTTGCTGCGGTCGCCGTCGGCATCGAGGTACCCGATTCCCGCATCCCCCGGCAGGTCGTCGGAGCGGAGGAATGCCGAGCCGGCGAGCTCCGCACGCTGGCACACCTCCGTGTCGACGAGCTCATGGAACCCTCGGCCACTTACACGCTCGGCGACGAGTGCGAGGACGACGTACCCGCCGTTGCAGTAGGAGAACTGCGTTCCCGGCGGGAACTTCTGCGGGAAGCCGTCGAGTGCGGGCAGGAACGCCTCGGTCTCGGCGAGGAGGTGCAACGGCGTGGAGAAGACGTAGTCGTCGATCTCGCCGTCTCCCTCCTCATCGAGGTAGTCGCCGATGCCCGAGGTGTGCGTGAGCAGCTGCTCGATCGTGACCGCATCGTCGATCAGGGGCAGGTCGTCGCCGAGGATCGGGCGCACAGGGTCGGAGAGTGACATCCGCCCGCTTTCGACGAGGCGCATGATCACCAGAGCCGTGAAGCCCTTGCTTCCGCTGGCCGCAGAGATGCGCGTGCTCGGCGTGTGCGGAATGCCGAGGGCGCGGTGGGCGAAACCTTCGCAGCGCTCGAGCGTCCGCTCGTCGCCGACGTCGATGGTGATCACGCCGGTGAACGAGTCCGCCGCGATGGCTGCGTCCAGCGCCTCGGCGGTGATGAGGGTCGTCATGCTCCCCATCTTGGCCGCCGGTCGGGGATTTCGCGCCCCTCATCGGGGCGACGCGGGAGTAGGGTGCACGACGAGGGGGCAGGCCATGGCGAAGCTGATCTACACGACGAATGTCTCGGTCGACGGCTACATCGAGGACGAGACGGGCGACTTCGCGTTCTTCCCCGTCGATGACGAGGTGTTCGCCTCTCACACCGAACTGGTTCGCTCCGTCGACACGATCCTGTACGGGCGGCGCCTCTATGAGCTCATGTCGGTTTGGGAGACGGATCGCGATCTCGCCGCACAGTCGGCCGCGAACACGGACTTCTCCACCGCCTGGCAGGCGTCGGAGAAGATCGTCTACTCGAGGACCGCCACGGAGGCCTCGACCGGCCGCACCCGGATCGAGCGCTCGTTCTCCCCCGCCGACATCGAGAAAGTGAAGGCGACCGCGACCGGGGACATCTTGATCGGCGGTGCCGACCTCGCGGCCCAGGCGATCCAAGCGGGACTCGTCGACGAGATCCAGTTGTACGTCCTGCCCGTCATTCTGGGCGGAGGCAAAGCCGGGCTCTCCCCTGGAATACGGGGCGCACTCGAGCTCCTCGGCGAGCGCCGCTTCGCCAATGGAGTCGTGCTGCTGCGCTACCGCCCGACGGCATGAGAGGGCATCAACGCCCGACTTTCACCGAGCGGCTGCTCCGGCCTTCGCCGAACTCAGTGGCGATGGCGTCTCTCGCTGCCGGGATCGGGGGCCTCGCGTTGGCGATGGGGACTCTCTTCACGTACCTCGGAGTATTGATCGCGGTGCCGGCCATCCTGACGGGCATCATCGCTGCCCTGATGGGACACCTCGGCCTGTCGCGCGCGGCACGAACAGGCGCCGGCCATCGACTGGCGATCGCGGGGTTCGTCCTCGGTTACGTGGCCATCGGTATCGCCCTCACCACCGCGCCGTTCTGGTTCGGGGCTTTCCTCTTCTCCGGCTCGGGCTTCGCCTGACGACCGCGATCCGCTACGCCGGCGATCCCCGGAGCCGCTCGAGGGCCGCGAGAATGAGGTCGAGCCCGAACACGAACTCGCCCGACGGGTCGTAGCCGGCCGCAGCCAACGTCGCGGCCGACTCGTTGAGGTAGGGGAATTCGTTTCCTGGCAGCTGGGGCAGGTAGACGCCGTCGATCGCCGCGGCGAATGCGTCCGCGGTGTCGAGCGAGAGATTGCCCTCCTGCAGCGCATACCCGTAGACGTAGCTGTCGAGCACCCAGTTCGCGTGAGTCGCCATGACGACCGAGAAACCGGCCTTCCGCAGGCAGGCGGTCACCCCTTCGTGGTGGCGCAGGTTCGCAGGCCCCGGTGACGTCCGCGTATCCAGCAACCCGATCGCCCACCGATGGCGTGCGAGCACCTGCCGAGCCGACAGCGCACGGTCACGAAGCGCCACCTGCCAGTCGACGCCCTCACGCGGCAGTTCGATCTCCTCGAAGACGACGTCGACCATGGCATCGAGCAGCTCATCCTTGTTCGCCACGTAGTGGTAGAGCGACATCGCTCCCGCGCCGAGCTCGGCGGCGAGTCGGCGCATGCTCACACCGGCGACCCCTTCCGCATCGGCGAGCCGGATCGCCTCGAGGACGACCCGCCGTTTGTTCAAACCCGCGGATGTCGCAGACCCGACTTCTTCGTCAACAGACACGGCTCTCCTTTCCGTAGTTGACAACCGTACAGCGTACGAGGGATAGTACGACGTACGACGTACGGTGTACGAAATCACCGTCGCTTCGGCCGCTCACCGAGCGGACGAACCCCTCGCAGAGAAAGAAGACCCTGATGACCGCCTTGACGACACCGCGGACGCTGCTCGACGGCCAGCCCCTGTCCGTTCGTGCGAAGCTCACCGCCGCGTGGACGAGCTTCGTCTTCCTGTACGTCTACGTCGACATTCTGAACTTCTACAAGCCCGGCGTGATCGCCGGCATCACCGACGGTTTGATCTGGCGCTTCGACATCAGCGCGACGCTGCTGACGATCTTCCTCGCATCGGTATCGATCCCCGCCGTGATGGTCGTGCTCTCGATGACTCTTCCGGCCCGCGTCAATCGCAGCCTGAACCTCGTCGTCGCCTCACTCCTCATCCCGTATTCGATCTTCAACGAGGCGGGTTCGACCTGGGAGTGGGCTGCGTTCTATGCCATCTCGATCGCCATCGAGCTGCTTATCCTGGCGTTCATCCTGCGCACCGCCTGGGCCTGGCCCCGCGCCGCCCTCACCACGGGCCCAGGTTCCACACCTGATCTCGCGGAGACCCTACGCCGCTGAGCGATAGGGGCCTCCGGCGCGACGTCCGCGCCGGAGGCATCCGGGCGAGAACACCGAGCAGCGCTCATGCCTGGCACCCGCTCGGGCGCGGGTCTACCATGCGGTCATGACGACGGAACATCGAGGTTCTGCGGATCGTCCGCGAAGCTCTCGCTCGTGGATCACGCGACTTCCGCTGTGGGCGCGCATCGCCCTCGCCGCCCTGGCCCTCGGCGTCGTCGTCGTGATCGTCGTCGGGTTGGTGTCGGTGCTCCGACCCGCCCCGACGACGGAGGAGTCGGTGGAGACGCTCTGCCGTTCGGCGGCCGAGGCGGGCCTCGAGCGGCGCGGCGATTCGGATATCGTCTTGTCGGCCTCGATGGATGTCACCCTTCTCGCCGACGAGGAGTACCGGGTTCAGGGCAGCGCGACCTACCGCGACGAGGACGACAGCGGGCACACGACCAACCTGCGATGCACCGTCCGCCTCGAGGACGGGGGCTGGCAGGTAACCGCCGTCCGCTTCAACAACTAGCTGGCGCGCCCGGTCAGCTGCTCTTCTTCATTCCCCGCACGCCGACCGCGAGGCCGACCACCGCGAGCAGCACCCCCGCGATCCAGCCCCAGAGCACCACCGGGGCACCGAGGTCGCCCGAGAGCAGTGCGCGTTCGGCCTGCACCACCCAGTTGACGGGGTTGACCGTGGCGACGGCGCGCATCCAGGCCGGCCCGTCGTCGAGGGGCAGCAGCACTCCCGACAGGATCAGCAGGGGGAAGATCAGCGTCTGCTGCACTCCCCAGAAGAGCCACTCCCGGTCTTTCGTCTTCAGCGCCAGGGCGTACGACAGCGACCCGAGTCCCACGCCGAACACGGCGAGCAGCGCGAGCCCGATGACGAGCCCCGGCAGGTTCACCCGGAACCCGAAGGGCAGTGCGATCAGCACGATGATGATCGCCTGCACGACGATCGGAACGACCTCCTTCAACGCGCGGCCGACCAGCAGCGACGCCCGCGAGATCGGAGCGACGAGGGTCCGCTCGTGCGAGCCGGTCATCATCTCGTACTGCAGATTCGACCCGGTCGCGCCGGTGCCGAAGAGCACGATCATCACGAGCACGCCCGGCACGAACCAGCTGAGGGTCTCCCCCACCGGCGCACCCGACTGGCCGACCAGCAGGGGTGCGAACAGCCCGAGGAACACCAGCGGTTGCACCAGGCTGAAGATCAGCGTGAACGGGTCGCGGAGCGTCGGCCGCAACTCGCGCGCGAGCACATTCCAGGTGTCGCGCGCCGGGTTGGCCCGCACCGTGGTGTCGGGACGATCGGATGTCTCGGGGCTGACGGTCTGCGCGCTCATCGCACTGCTCCTTCGGTCTGGGCTTTCGCGTGTTCGGTTTCAGGGGCGTCGCCCTCCCCATCGGGGTTCTCCTCTGCCGGATGGTCGGCGTCTCGGAGCGTCCGCCCGGTGAGGCTGAGGAAGACGTCGTCGAGGGTCGGCGGCACCCCGGTCGCTCGCCCTACCTGGATGCCCGCGGCATCGAGTTCCCGCACGGCGCGAGGCAGCAGTGCATCGCCGTCAAGCGCCGTGACGACGAGGTCAACAGCACCCTGGCGCCGCACTTCGCGCCCGCTCAACGCCGACAGCAGCGGGAGGGCGCGGGTCGCGTCATCCGCTGATTCGAACCCGAGCGTGATGAGATCTCCCGCCAGATTCGCCTTCAGGTGGGCAGCGGTGTCATCGGCGATGACGCGACCCTTGTCCATGACCATCACGCGCTCGGCGTAGCGGTCAGCCTCTTCGAGGTAGTGCGTGGTGAGGAAGATCGTCGTGCCGTACCGGCTGCGGAGGTCGAGGATGTGCTGCCACAGGTTGGCCCGGCTCTGCGGGTCGAGGCCCGTCGACGGCTCGTCGAGGAAGATGAGCGGGGGTGCATGCATGAGGCCGAGGGCGATGTCGAGGCGCCGCTTCTGCCCGCCGCTCATCTGCTGCACCGTGCGGTTGGCGAAGCCGGCGAGGTCGAGCGATTCGATGAGTTCGTCGGCACGAGCGGATGCCGCGGCCCGCGACATCCCGTAGAACGCGCCTTGACTCAGCAGCTCATCGCGGGCGCGCTGCGAGAAGCTGCCGCTCGTCAGCTGGCCGACGTAGCCGATGCGGGCACGGACTCCGGCGGGGTCGCGGAGTATGTCTCGACCGACCACCCGCGCCGAGCCGGCCGTCGGGGGGATCAGGGTGGTGAGCATGCGCAGGCTTGTCGATTTGCCGGCGCCGTTGGGTCCGAGGAACGCGACGAGTTCGCCGCGGCTCACCTCGAAGGTGAGGTCGGTGACCGCCGCCACGGTCTTCTTCTTGACGGTGAAACGCTTGGTGAGTCCCTGCGCTTCGATGATGGGTTCGTTCGCCATGGATTGACGGTAGATCCGCACCAGGACAGATACTGTCCGCGATGCCAGGCAGAATCAATCCATGTCCGACACGACGACCCGTGCGCTCTCGCTCCTGAACCTGCTGCAGACGCACCGGCACTGGCCGGGGTCGGAGCTCGCGGCGCGAATGGGCGTGACCGAGCGGACCGTGCGCAGGGACGTCGAGCGGCTCCGCGAGCTCGGCTACCGCATCGAGTCCACCCCCGGCGCCGCCGGCGGGTATCGGCTCGAGGCCGGGAGTGCCGTACCACCGCTGCTCCTCACCGACGAGGAGGCGGTCGCGATGGCGATCGGGTTGCGCGTCGCCGCGTCGCAGCGGCTGGTGAGTGGGCCGGAGACGACACTCACGGCGCTGGCGAAGCTCGAGCAGGTGCTGCCGGCGCCGCTCCGGCGCCGGGTGAACGCGCTCGCCGACGCCGTGCAGCCGGCGGGGATCCAGACCGGAGCGGCGGTCTCGGGAGAAGTGCTCGGCGAACTGGCGCTCGCGATCCGAGACCACGAGCGCGTCCGGTTCGAGTACACGTCGATGACGGGGGCGCTGACGAAGCGGCGGGTCGAGCCGCACGCCCTCGCGCCGGCGGATCGGCACTGGTATCTGCTGTGCTGGGACCTCGAGCGCGACGACTGGCGCACCTTCCGCGTCGACCGGCTCTCGCGCGTCGAGCACACGCGGGTGCTGTTCGAACCGAAGCCGCTCACTCCCGAGGAGATCGAGGACTTCATCCTCGTCGCAAGGTCGTGGACGCGCCAGCCCGTCGAGGCCGACGCGGTCATGGACCTGCCCTACGAGACGATGAAAGAGCACTTCGGCATCTGGGGCCAGGGCGCAACACCCGAGGATGAGACGCACACCCGCTGGCCGGTGGGCGGCGCCGACTTCCGCGAGACGATGTACGGCCTGTCCTGGATCCCCGCCGGGGTCGACTACGCCACCGATCTCGCCGAGCCTGCCCGCTCGGAACTGCGCGAAGTGCTCGAGCGGATGCTGCGCTCCCTCGACGCCCCTCCCCCGCCCCCGCGGCCCCGTCGTTGAGCCAGTGAAGCGAGACGCAACGTGGCGTCACCTCGTGAAACGGTCGTTCACACTTCAGCGCGATGTCGCGACCACCGCGTAGCGTCTCTGTCATCGCGACGGTCCGGGTGGTCCCGGGCTCCGGCTCATACCCGGAAGCGTTGCGGGTTCGACTCCCGCCGTCGCGTCCACTTCTGAAGGTTCGCTCACTCTCCTGCATGTGATCATCGACCACCCCCGAGCCCCCTTCAACGCCGAGTACCGCGGGCTGCCGCGATCGGAAATACGCTCATTGCCACGCCGCGATCGGTGCCTTAGTGTCGGCCGAGAACAGTGTGCGCGACTCGATGGGGAGTCCGCATCCCGAACGCTGCCCGTGGGTGAGCGTGCCGTGGGTGGCTCGACCCAGAGGAGCACCCATGGCCGAGACGGACGCACCGTATACGAGCGCAGCAGACGCGCGAGACGACCTCGCACCGAAGCCGGCCACCGCGCACACCGCACGACTCAATGCGAGCGCCCTGAGCACTCTCCCGATGAACGACCGTCGGGATTTCGACGACGCGACGCGGGGATTCGTCGCGTCACTGGATGACCCGGTGATCCGTCGCAACGACGGCTACGCCATCCGTGACCTGACCGACCACGACTTCCTCGAACAGGAAGCCGACGCTCCTGACACCGTCCACCCGAGCCTCTGGCGGCATGCCCAGGTCAACCGTCATCACGGTCTGTTCGAGGTGATCGACGGGGTCTACCAGGTCCGCGGTTTCGATCTCGCGAACATGACCATCGTCGAGGGCCACCTGGGCATCATCGTGATCGACCCCCTCAGCGGTACCGAGACGGCGCAGGCAGGTCTGGACCTCTACCGCGCGCATCGGGGAGATCGCCCGGTGAAGGCTCTCATCTACACGCACAGTCACGCCGATCATTACGGCGGGTCGCGAGCCGTCGTCGCCGGACAGAGCGACGTTGCGGTGATCGCTCCCGAAGGGTTCCTCTACGAGGCGGCGGCGGAGAACGTGTTCGCCGGCACCGCAGACATCCGTCGCGGCTTCTACATGTACGGCCCCGCGCTCCGGCCCGGACCGCGGGGCCAGGTCGACGCGGGCCTTTCCAACCGCCTGCCGAGCGGTGGCAGCTCCACGCTCGTCCCGCCGACCGACACGATCCGGGAAACGGGCGAGACCCGGACCATCGACGGCGTCGAGATGGTGTTCCAGATGGCGCCCGGCACCGAGGCCCCCGCAGAGTTCCTCATCCACTTCCCTCAGTTGCGGATGCTCGACGCAGCGGAAGACGTCACCCCCTTGATGCACAATCTCCTCACCCTCCGCGGGGCGCAGGTGCGCGACGCGGCCACGTGGTGGAAGACGCTGAACCGCACCATCGGGTTGTTCGCCGATGGCACCGACGTGATCATCGCCCAGCACGGGTGGCCCCGGTGGGGCACCGCCGACGTCCGCGAGTACCTCGAAAATCAGCGAGACCTCTACAAGTTCATCCACGATGAGGCGCTGCGCCTGACGAATCTCGGATACACGATGACCGAGATCGCCGAGCAGATGACCCTCCCCCGCTCTCTCGACCAGCACTGGTACAGCCACGGTTACTACGGCACCCTCAACCACAACGCCAAGGCGGTGTATCAGCGATACCTCGGCTGGTACGACTCTCACCCTGCGAACCTGCACAAGCACCCGCCGGTCGAAGGCGGCAGACGGTACGTGGAGTTCATGGGGGGCGCGGATGCAGTCGTCGAGAAGGCCCGAGCGTCGTTCGAGGAGGGCGACTACCGCTGGGTGGCTGAAGTCCTCACCCACGTCGTCTTCGCCGACCCCACTCACCGCCCGGCGGCGCTTCTGCAGGCCGACGCTCTCGAGCAACTCGGCTACCAGGCCGAGAACGCGACGTGGCGCAACGAGTACCTCATGGCAGCCTTCGAACTGCGTCACGGAGTCGCCGACCTCGGACGTATCGACCTCGCCACGCCTGATGTGTTCGCCGCGATGACGCCGGAGATGCTCTTCGACTTCGCCGGAATCAAGCTCAACGCCACGAAGGTCGACGGAGTCGACGCATCCATCGCCTGGACCGTCACCGACGCCGCCGACGGCCCCGTCACCTACCTGCTGGAGCTGCGCAACGGCGTCCTGATCTACACGCCCCTGGACTCCGGGGCCGCGGCCGAGGGAGCCGACGCTCGGGCATCGTCGACCAAGGCAGCACTCGCCGAAGCGATGTTCGGCGGGCGCTCCCTGCCCGATCTCCGCGACGAGGTCGAGGCTACGGGCGACCGCTCCGTGCTCGACACGCTGTTCTCGTCTCTCGACGAGTTTCCGCTGTGGTTCAACATCGTTCAGCCCTGAGCGTCGCGACCGTCTAAGGCCGCCATCCGCCCGATTGCTCACCAAGGCCGCCGACCGACGCTCGCGGGTCGGTATATCGCCCCCGGGCGCCGCGACGATAGGTTCAGTTCGACGCGGTTCGTGCCCCCTGTCGCCGGAGCATCGATGCAGAAACCACTCGCAGGTCTCACCCGCCACAATGTCGCGCGCGAGGCGATCGCGGGTGTCACTCTTCTGGCAATCGCGGTGCCCCTCAATATCGGGTACGCGCAGATCGCCGGGTTGCCCGCGACGGCGGGGCTCTACGCCCTGGTCGTGCCCACCGTCATCTATGCACTCGCCGTCTCCTCGCGCCAGCTGGTCGCCTCGCCGGACGCTGCGGCGGCCGCGCTCGTCGCCTCATCGATCGGCGGACTGGCGGTGGCGGGTTCCGCCGATTACGCGACCCTCGCGCTCGCGCAGGCGATCCTCTCGGGGGCGATGTTCCTGCTGCTCGCGGTCTTCAAGCTGGGGTTCCTCGCCAACTTCCTCTCCAAGCCGATCCTCGTGGGATTCGTCGGCGGGCTCGCCCTCGACATCCTGGTGAGCCAGATCGCGAAGATGCTCGGCGTGTCGATCGATTCGGGCGGGGAATTCGTCGACAAGGTCGTGGGCCTGGCCTCGGGTCTGGGCACCACCAACGTCGTGTCGGTGCTCATCTCGGCGGCGGCCGTCGCCGTGCTCCTCCTGGGCAAGCGGTACCTGCGCGCGGTGCCGTGGGCACTGATCGTGCTCGTGATCAGCACCGTCGTGGTCGTGATCGCCGACCTGGATGACGCGGGCGTCGACGTTCTCGGAGCGGTGCCGGCCGGCCCGCCCACCCTCACATGGCCGGTGATCGAGTGGACCACGTGGCTTCTCCTGGTTCCGTCGGCGATGGCTCTGACGATGGTGAGCACGGCGGAAGGCCTGCTCGTGGCCCGCTCGTACGGGGAGAAGCGCGGGTACCCCACTCGACCCAACCGCGACCTGTTCGCCCTCGGCCTCGGGAACGTCGCCGCAGGCGCGAGCGGCAGCTTCGCGATGGGCGCATCGACGTCGCGGACCGCGGCGATGGATCAGGCCGGATCGCGCACGCAGCTCCCCTCCCTCGTCCTCGCGGCCGGCACGCTGCTGCTGCTCCTGTTCGGCACCGCCCTCCTGGCCGAGATCCCCTCCCCCGCCATCGGGGCGATCGTGGCGGTCGCCGTGCTGCCGCTGCTGGGCATCCGGGATCTCATCGAGCTGTGGAACGTGGACCGGTTCGAGTTCGCGGTCGCGGCGACCTGCTTCGTGGTCACCCTGTTCATCGGCGCCATTCCAGGCATCCTGGTGGCCTTCGTGCTCGCACTCATCAACCTGGCCAAGCGCGCCGCAAATCCGGCGATCGACGTGCTGGCCTCCAACGACACCCCCACCGATTCGCTCCTCGACGAGGCACCCGCGGGTGAGACGACTGCTCCCGGCGTCATCGTCATCCGCCTCGCGGCGCCGCTGTTCTTCGCCAACGGCACCGTCTTCACTCGCGCGGTCAAGAACGCGGTCACCGGCGCCACCGGCGAGAAGGTTCGCCACGTCGTGGTCGACATGGAGGCCGTCACCGACGTCGACGTGACCGGGGCCGAGGCCTTCGCGTCCCTCAAGAAGTGGCTCCTCGACGAGCGCATCGCGTTGTCATTCAGCCGAGTGCGACCCGACGCCCGCAAGCGGCTCGAAACCTTCGGACTCCTTGCCGGAGAGCCGACCTACGCGACCAACCGCGCGGCCGTCGAGGCGCTCGCGTCGCGCGCGAGCGCCGAGGACGGTGGGCGGGCGCCGTCCTCCGCACCCGTGCGGCCATCCACCCGGGTGGACGACCCACCCACGTAGCGAGGACGAACGAGAGGACCACCATGCAAAGCGTTATCGGAGACATCCTCCCTCTGGCGATCGGGATCGCGATCAGCCCGATCCCGATCATCGCGGCGATCCTGATGCTCCTGTCGCCGAAGGCGAAGGGAACGAGCGTCGGATTCCTGCTCGGCTGGATCGTCGGCATCCTCGTCGCGGTGACGATCTTCACCCTGCTCTCATCGGTGCTGCCCGATGGCGATGACGACTCCGCCAGCCCCGTTCACGGCATCATCCAGATCCTTCTGGGGATCGGCCTGCTGTTCCTCGCTCTCCGTCAGTGGCGGAGTCGTCCGCGTCCGGGTGAAGAGCCGTCGCTGCCGAAGTGGATGTCGGCGATCGACACCATGAACGCGGGGAAGGGCTTCGGGCTCGGGTTCCTCCTCGCCGCCGTCAATCCGAAGAATCTACTTCTCGGGGCGAGTGCCGGTGTCGCGATCGGCGGCGCAGCGCTGTCGACGAGTTCGGTCATCGTCGCCATCGCCGTCTTCACGGTGATCGCCGCGGCCTCCGTCGCAATCCCGGTCATCTCGTACCTCGTCGCGGCGAAGCGAATGGCCGGCCCGCTCGAGAGCCTCCGCGCGTGGCTCGTGCACAACAACGCCACCGTCATGGCGGTGCTGCTCCTCGTGATCGGTTTCGTGCTGATCGGAAAGGGCATCGGAAGCTTCTGATCCGGACATTGGTCGCCGGCCACCGCGCTTGTCACGGCACGCTGTCGGTGCCGGTGGCTAGCCTGCGAGAATGGTTGCCACGTCTGCCAAGCCGGAGCTGCACGTCGGCACGGTCGAGGAGTGGGAACGGTGGCTGGAGTCCGACCCTGGTCCTGACGGGGTGAGGCTGCGGGTCCGCAAGACCGCCTCACGCAAGCCGGGTATCACCTACGCCGAAGCGCTCGACGTCGCGCTGTGCTTCGGTTGGATCGACGGGCAGAAGCAGTCGCTGGATGCGGACTACTTCCTCCAGGTCTTCACCCCGCGCCGGCCTCGCGGCGTCTGGTCGAAGGTCAACATCGATCACGCCGAGCGTCTGATCGCGGAGGGCCGGATGCGACCCGCCGGCCAGCACGAGATCGACCGCGCGAAAGCGGACGGGCGATGGGACGCCGCCTACCGTCAGCGGGACGGCAACGTCCCCGCCGAGCTGCAGGCGGCGCTCGATGCTGACCCCATCATCGCCGCCGCCTTCGCCGCGCAGTCGGCACAGAACCGCTTCGCGATGACGTTCCGCGTCGGCAATCTCAAGCGGCCGGAATCCCGCGCCGCGCGCGTCGCCCAGTACGTCGCGATGCTTCAGCGGGGCGAGACGATCCACTGAGGCCAGCTGCCTCCGTGGCAGGGGTTGCGAATCCCGCCACGGCCCTCGCGACCTGGCCCCCGGCCCTGCCGCGTTCCCGACGCGGAAGCGCGGTGATCACGATTCCCACGAGCGCCAGCACCCCACCCGCGGCCTTGACGAGGTCGAGCGGCTCGCCGAGCGCCACCGCGAAGGCGTAACCCAGCACCGGGACGACGGCGGCCGCCGAACCCGAGACGGCCGCCGGCACGCGCTCGGCGCCGTAGTTGTACAGCGCCATGGTGGGGGCGGTCACGATGAGCGCGAGGAAGAGAATGCTCCCCCAGCCCACCCACCCCGACGGCCACGATGCGACGCCGACGACCACCTCCCAGCCGAGCCACGGCAGCAGCAGCACTGCACCCCACACAGCGGTCGCCGTTGCGAGCACCAGGGGGTCGGTGCTGGGCACGCTGCGACGGGTGACATCCGTCCCCGATCCGATCCGGCGGAGCATCACCGTGTAGAGGGCGTACGAGGCGAGACCCGCCACCAGCAGCACCGCGCCGAGGCCGAAGGTCGAGGCGCCCGATGCGGAGATGATGATCCCGACGGAAGTCAGCAGGAGCCCGAACGCGACAGTGAGCGAGACCGGCTCGCGGATGACCCACCAGGCGAGAAGCGCCGTCAGCACCGGGAGCGACGCCGACATGAGCGCTGCTGTGCCCGGTGACGACAGGGAGAGTCCGAGGTTGCTCGGAAGATAGAAGAGCGAGACGCCGGTGAGGGCGAGGAGGATCGTGAAGGGCCGGCGCATCGCCTGAAGAAAGGGCTTCAAGCCGCGCAAGGGCGCCCGGCTGAGCAGGACGAGCGCCAGCATGGCCGGCACCGCGAGCAGCAGGCGAAGCTCCGAGAGCACGGCGGGTGAGGCGGTGATGAGAACGAGTGCGCTCAGCCCGTAGGCGGTCGACCACAGCACCACCGAGACGGCGACCGCGGCGGTGGCGCGCGCACGGCTCTCGAGACCGCTCATCCGGGGAGGGCCCGAACGCGGGCGGGAGTGATCGAGCGCATCAGCTCATTGTCGTGCGCGCTCCGTGCGTCGCCGAGCCGGTCGAAACCGAAGGAAACGGGCGTTCGGTTTTCGTGAGAGCCCTGATGGGAGCCGCCCCTCCTGCCACAGCTACTGCAGCGACGAGGTCAGCCGCGCGAGGCTGTCGAACACCTTCCCCGCCAGCGGCCGCCGCGACCACTCGTCGAGCGTCAGCTCGTCGCTGTTCGCGCGGTAGTGGTCCTCGACCTCGCGCATCCGGTCGACGAACGCGCGGCCACGGACCAGCAGCGACACCTCCATATTGAGACTGAACGATCGGATGTCCATGTTGCTCGTGCCGATGACGGCCACCTCGTCGTCGATGCTGAAGTGCTTCGAATGCAGCACCGTCGGCTCGCGGTAGAGGTGGATCGAGACACCGGCGCGCAGCAGCGCCTCGTAGTACGACCGCTGGGCGTGATAGACCAGAAACTGGTCGCCGATAGCCGAAACGAAGAGCTCCACGTCCACGCCGCGGGCCGCGGCGGTGATGATCGCGAGCAGCGTCGATTCCTCGGGAACGAAGTACGGGCTCGTGATGCTCACGCGCCGCTGCGCGCTCTGGATGAGCAGCACGAACAGCTTCAGGTTGTTGTCGTTCTCGAAGCTCGGGCCGCTCGGCACGACTTGCGCGTCGATGATGGTCGCGTCAGAGACATCCGCTCCGGCCGCGCTCTCGACCGCCGCCTCGGGATGCCCGACGAGCGGCAGCATCTCCTGCGTCTCGCTGAACCAATCCGTCACGAACACGGCATCGAGCTCGGCGACGGTCGGCCCCTCGACCCTCACCATCAGCTCCTTCCAGTGCAGCCCGCGCCGCGCGCTGACGCGCTTGTGGTAGCTGTCGGCGATCAGGTTCTGCGAGCCGGTGTGACCGACGATCCCGTCGACGATCAAGAGTTTCCGGTGATTGCGCAGATCGGGCCGCTGCCACTGTCCGCGAAACGGCCGAAGCGGCAGCATGGCATGCCACTCGGCGCCCATGGCGCGCAAAGCCTCGCGCGTCTCGCGACGGTAGGGCGCGAGGAAGCCGGCGATGTGATCTGAGAGAACGCGGACACGGATGCCTCGGGTGCACGCCCTCGCCATCGCGTCGAAGAGGGGCCTCGTGGTGTCGTCGAGCACGAGGATGTAGAACTCCACGTGCACGTAATCCTTTGCGCGGTCGATGTCGGCGACCATGGCGGCGATTGATTCGTCGTAACCCTCGATGAGCCGGGCGACGTTTCCCGAGAGCATCGGCAGAGCTCCGAGCGTGGTGTTCAGGCGCACCGCAGACGCGAGCCATGGCGGCGAGGACGGCGTCACCGCCTGGGCCAACACGTCGGAGCGGGAAGCCATCAGGCGGGAGACATCCGCTTGGACCTCCCGCCGACGTGCAGGAAGCCGACCGAACCCGACCAACAGGAAGGCCACGAGGCCGAGGAGCGGGATGAAGATGATCGTGAGGATCCACGCGATCGCGCTCGCGGGCCGGCGATTCATCGAGATGGCGACGGCGGCGATGAAACCGACGCCGAGGTGGATCAGGGTGAGGATCACGACCCAGGGATCGGTCATCGGTTGCCGCCCCTCCATCGTTAGGTTGCCTAGCGAACTCTAGCGGTCGCCCCTAGACTCCGAACACCGCGACGGAGCGGTCCCGCGCGATCATCGGTCGCGTCGCATCGCACCTTCCGGCGCCGCTTCTCGCCGAGCGATGGGAGTGCCATGAGCGTCCTCGCGTCTCCTCTCGCGCCCGAAGCAGCTGCCATCGCGGATGTCTCCGAGCGAGCGCGCCCGTGACGGCGGCTCGCACTTCGACCGATGGCGGTACCGACGCAAGGGATGGGCACATGGAGGAGTATCTCTGGGTTCTGAAGCGCACTGAGCTCGACCTCATGCGCGAGATCGAGCCCGAACGGATGAATGAGCTCGACGAGGAGCAGCTGCTCGCCCTGCACAAGCGCATCCGGCGCGCGCGCAACAAGCACGTCACGAACTACCGGCGAAAAGCGGCGAAGAGCGTCGAAGCGGCGAAGGCACGCGGCGCCGCCCGGCCGAAGGGGAGCAAGGACCGCCTCCGGGCCGAGGCGTTCGAGGAGGCGCTGTCGCGAGTGTCGGACCGTCTCGCGGTGGTCGCTCATGAGCAGGCCGAGCAGCTGAAGGCGGAGCGGCTGGCGCTTGCGCAGCAAGGGCGGTGGACGGGTCCGGAATCGGTGGGGCAGTCGTCGGGAGCGGTGACGGATGAGGGCCGCGCGCGCACGCATACGAAGACGACCGGAGGGAAGAAGCGCGACGCCTCGACCCGTTCGCAGGGGGCAAAGCGCCAGGCGAAGCGGGACTCGCGGTAGGAGGTGGTCGAGCTCGTCGAGAGCCTCTCGCGCGTGACTCGGCGAGCCGGACGGGAGGAAACGCGATGCTCGTCGGTCTCCGGACCGCTCAGTCCGCCTCGCCGTCCGACGCGGGGAACTTCAGAGCGTGGATCTTGCGGATCGTCTCCTCCACCTCCCAGCGGCCGCGCCAGTGCGGCGGCACGTGCACCGTCTGCCCGGCGACGAGCTCGGTGATCTCTCCGGCGTCCGACACGATGCGTCCCCGTCCGGCGACGACGTGGAACACCTCGTCGACGTCGCCGGTGTCTTCCCACCACGACCCGGGCTGGCACTCCCAGATGCCGAATTCGTGTGTCGGGCTCTCGGTCAGGACGAGCTCCCGAGTATTCGGACCGGTGCCACCACTGGCGATGACATAGGGCCCGGCGTCGGCGAGAGGTGCGTCGAGCGCGCGGACGCTCCGGGCCTGGGGAGTGCCGTCGGACATGGTGGGTGGAGGCCTTTCGAGGTCGCAGGGTCAGCTCGTCCGCATGAGGGCGATCCGGTTTCCCTCAGTGTCGCCGATCTCGGCGACGCTGATCCCGTCGGCGACATCCGCGACACGGGGTTCACGGCACCAGTGAATCATCCGGGGCGGTCGAGCGTCGTGCCCTGTGAACGCGATGTCGGAGGCCCCTGCCACCATTGGTACATGCGTTCGAACCCACGGCTGACAGTCCTCAGGGAAGAGGATGTCTCCGCGTTGGCTGAGATCGTTGCGGAGGTGGAGCAGACGCAGCGCGCCCTCGCGGCGGCGCAAGCGGCGCAGACGCGGGCGCTGGCTCGTGCGGGAGCGTTCGCCGAAGCGCAGGCCACCGGGTCCTCCGCCATCGTGCGCGATCGCGACATGGCGTTGCGCGGCGTCGCGGCCGAGGTCGCCGGGGCGATGCGGCTCTCCGACCGGTCGGTGCAGCGGCAGATCGACACCGCCCACGCCCTGGTCGCCGACTATCCCGTGACCCTGCGCCTCCTCGAGCAGGGCTTGGTCACGCGGGCGCACGTCGATGTGGTGACCGATGTCGGGAGGCGGTTGCCCCTCGAGGCGCGGCCGTCGTTCGACGACGTCGCCGCTGAGGTCTGTCTCGACGAGACGCCGGGCCGGGCACGGGCGAAGCTGGAGCTGATCGCCGAGCGCCTGCACCCGCGCACCCTCACCGAACGGCACCGCGACGCTCTCGCCGAGCGATGCGTGGCCCGCTCCGTCCTCGGGAACGGGATGTCGGAGCTGCGGGCGATCCACTCCACAGCGCTGATCGAGGGGATCTACGACCGCCTCACCCAGCAAGCCCGCTCGGTCGTCGAGGCCCGCGGGCCCGTGGCCGACCATGCGCCAGGCGACAAGGAAGACGCCGGCGGGTCGGCGACGACCGGCGAGGCGGATGCAGCCGATGCCCGGTCGATGGACGAGATTCGCGCTGACGTGCTGGCCGACCTGCTCCTCACCGCCGCACCGACCGTCGATCCGACCCGCGACGGCGACGGGGCCGGTGGGCTGGGTGCGATCCGGGCGAAGGTGCAGGTCGTCATCCCTGTCCTGTCGCTCATCGGCCGCAGCGACGCACCCTGCGACCTCGTCGGGCACAGCCCGATCGACGCGGCCACCGCCCGGTTGCTGGCAGGCAACGCCCGGACCGGCTGGGAGCGCGTCCTCACCCACCCGGTCACCGGAATCGTCATGGCGGTCGACAGCTACACGCCCAGCGCGGGGATGAAGCGGTTCCTCCGTGGTCGGGACCGGCATTGCCGGTGGCCGGGATGCCGCATGCCGGCGGTGCGGTGCGAGGTCGACCACACCCACGACCACGCCCTGGGCGGCACGACCGAGCTCGGCAACCTCGGGCATCTCTGCCAGCGCCACCACAGCATGAAGCAGTTCACCGCCTGGCGTGTACGACAACTCTCCGGCGGGGTCCTCGAGTGGACATCGCCGACCGGACGGATCTACAGCGACGAGCCACCCGGCTACGGCGTGCACTTCTCGCCCGAGGACGACCTCCCCGATGATCTGCAGGTGGAGTGGCTGAACCCGGGTCTCGAGTACAAGATCCGCCGCACGTCGTGGCCACCGGCGCTCACGGACTCGTCCGAACCACCCTTCTGAGCCGTCACATCGCCTGTCGGCCGCTTTCCGGGAGTTGCACGCCGCCCGGCTCCGCCTGCCGACACCGCACCGCATCACCGGTCGAGACACCAGGGCGCGGAGTGAGCACGTCGCCCCTGGCATGAAGAGCGCATCGGTTCGAGAACGAAGTCTGCGCTCACCGGAACCGCGACGCCGCCTCGATGAGAACCGCCTCGTCGCCCGCGTAGATCCCGTCGTCGCGCGGCCAATGCGAGATGACATCGGTGAAACCGAGCGCCTCGGCGCGACCCACCGCATCCTGGAACCGCCCGACGCTTTCGAGGAAGTAGGCATCCTCGGAGTCGAGGGAGAGATAGCGGTCGAGAGTACGAGGATCGCGGCCGTGCCTCTCCAGCCCGTCATCCAACCGGGATGCCAGCGTGGCAAGCGCGGCCCACCACTCCTCCTCGGGCGTCCCCTCCGGTCCCGTCGTCACCCAGCCGTCCGCGCGTTCCGCGACCATCGCGAGGCCCTTCGGACCGTTCGCCGCGAGAATCATCGGCATCCGCGGCCGCTGCACGGGCTCCCCCACCATCCGGGCGTGCCGCGCGGTGAACCACTCGCTCTCGAAATCGATGCCGCCCGACCCCGGCTGCTCGAACCGCAGCAGCTCATCGAGCGCGGCGACGAACTCGACATACCGCTCATGCCGCTGGCGGGCCGTGTACTGCGGCTGACCCAGCACGAACGCATCGAAGCCGGTGCCACCCGAGCCGACGCCGAGCAGCACGCGACCGCCCGAGATGTCGTCGAGCGTCGCGACCTCCTTGGCGAAGGGGACGGGATGGCGAAAGTTCGGCGACGCCACGAACGTGCCGAGCCGCATCGTGCTCGTCGCCACCGCGGCCGCCGTCAGCGTCGGGATCGTCGCGTACCACGGCTGGTCGGCGAGCGACCGCCACGAGAGGTGGTCGTATGTCCAGGCGTGGTCGAAGCCGAGCTCCTCCGCGGCCTGCCACTTCCGCCGGGCCTCTGCCCAGGGCTCCTGCGGAAGGATGACGATGCCGTGACGCATCGTCTGAGTGTAGAAGGCCTCGGGCTGACCCCCTCACTCGGATGGAAAACCCTCCCTCATGCGGAGGTGACGCTCACGCTCCACGTGACACCGAATCGATCCGTGAGCATGCCGAAACCGGCGCTCCAGGCCGACGCGGCGAATGGCTCGACGATCGCAGCTCCGACCGACAGCTTCCCCCAGTAGTCCTGCAGCTCATCGAAGCTGTCGGACCCGACGGAGACGAACACCGCCTGATCGGTGACGGTGGTGTTGTTCTGCCGATAGGTCGAGCCACCGCCGGCGATCGAACCCTCCGTGCGACCGGGGATGTCATACCCCATGATGCGGAAGCCGTTGTCGGCAGCGACGAGACCGAAGACGACGTTGTCGGCACCGGGTCCATCGGCGGGCATCCCGAAGTCCGCGTACGTGTTCACGGCCAGGTGGCCGCCGAAGACGGACTGGTAGAACTCGAGAGCCTTCCGCGCATCGCCGCGGAAGTTCAGGTGGGTGGTGGCCTGGATGGACATATCTGCTCCTTGAGTGACGGTGCCGGACCGCTCGCCGACAACCCCTAGCCTTCCAACCGTGTAGGTCAGCTTCGGTCCTAGACGGCGACTAATCTCGGGACATGCCATCGGCGACCACCACGCGATTGCTGCACCTGCTCTCGCTGCTGCAAACGGGGCGCGAATGGCCGGGCTCCCTGCTCGCGGACCGACTGGGGATCGCACCTCGCACGGTGCGCCGCGACGTCGACCGCCTGCGGGAGATGGGATACAACATCCGGGCGACGATGGGTCCCACCGGCGGCTACCGGCTCGATGCCGGCAGCGAACTCCCACCCCTCCTCTTCGACGACGACCAGGTCGTCGCGCTCGCGATCTCGCTCCAGGCAGCGACCGCCACCGGGGTCGGGATCGAGGAAGCGGCGCTTCGCGCTCTGACCACCGTCCGTCAGGTGATGCCCCCGCGGCTGCGGCACCGGTTGAACGCCCTCGACTTCACCGCCGTCCCGGCCCAAGACGGCGCGGCGTCGCCCGGCGCGGTCCCTCCCGACATCCTGATCGCACTGTCATCCGCCGTGCGCGCACAGCACGTCCTCCGATTCGACTACTTCGACCGCCTCCGCAGGGTCGAAGCGCACCATCTCGTCACCGTCCAGGGTCGCTGGTACCTCGTGGCGTGGGACCTCGAGCAAGACGACTGGCGCATCTTCCGCGCCGACCAGATGAGCCTCCGCGTGCCCACGGGTCCGCGCTTCACCCCGCGCCCCCTCCCCGCGAACGATGTCGCGACGTTCGTGTCGGCCCGGTTCAAGGGTTCCGCGCAGGGTGACCGCTGGCCGTGCACCGGGCAGGTCATCCTTCACCGCTCCGCCCGCGAGATCCTGCCGTTCGCGGGCGACGGCGTCGTGGAGGACCTCGGTCCCGACCGGTGCAGCATCGAGGTCGGCTCCTGGTCGTGGATCGCCCTCGCCGCAGCCCTCAATCGGTTCGACACCGCGATCGAGGTCCTCTTCCCCGACGACCTCACCGCGGCCTTCGCCGAGCTGGCCGCTCGAAACGCCGCCACGGCGAGGCACGCGAACCGTCCGGATCCGGGTGCCCAGGCGGGCGCGCACGTCGGCTCGGAGAGAGTCGGTCCGCCGATTCCGAGCGCGGGGAGTCGCGCGGCATCCGGCCTTCATCGCTTGGAATCAGCCGAGCCGCATACTCTCTAGCGACCGTTCGCGCGTAGGGTTTCGACATGGCCGTCGACCCGCCCGCATCGAAGCCGCAGATCGACCAGCGGCCGTTCCTCGAGGCGAAGTCCGAGGCGACATCCCGTTACGGCCGTTTCAACCTGGCGGTGATCGGGAACACCGGTGTCGGCAAGTCGTCGCTCGTGAACGCGGTCTTCGGGCGCGACTGGGCCGAGGTCGGCAAGGGTCTACCGGTCACCAAGGGCGTCAAGTACTACCACGACGACTCGCTCGGCATCTGGGACATCGAGGGGTTCGAGATCGGCTCGGCCGTGCCGCCCCGCGAGCAGCTGCGCCAGCACCTGCAGGCGATCGCGTCGCACCCGCGCAACGAGCAGATCGCCGTCGTCTGGTACTGCGTGAAGGCGAACGACGATCGCTTGACGCGCGCCGACATCGAGATGATTCAGGAACTGGATGCCCGTGGGCTTCCCGTCATCCTGGTGCTGACCAAGGTCGACTGGGAACGCAACCCGGTTCGGGGGTCGCGGCGGCCGACCAAGGGCATCCGCGAGTTCCTCGACTGGCTGGAGAACCCCGTCGACGAGACCGGTCGACCGATCAGCATCCCGTACCGCCGCGTCATGCCCACCTCCACACGCGAGAAGGATGGAAAGGGAACGGGCCACGGGCTCGGTGATCTCGTCGCGGAGACCCTCGCACTTTCTCCCGCCGACGCGAAGGACGCGTTTCGCATCGCCCAGCGACTCAACCTCCCCTGGAAACGCGAGATGGCCCGACCCATCATCACCGGAGCCTCCGCCCTCGCCGCCACCGTCGCCGCGACGCCGATTCCGGTTACCGACGCGTTCGCCCTGGCGCCGATCCAGCTGACGATGATGGGCCGCATCGCGGCGATCTACGACCTCGAACTGAAGACGATGATGTCAGCCGGCGCTCTCGCGCAGCTCGGTGTGCAGATCTCGGGGCAGGCGCTTGCCCGGAGTTTCCTGAAGCTGATCCCCGGTGCCGGCAACGTCGTCAACGCCAGTGTCGCGGCAGCTTTGACGGCCGCGATGGGCGAGGGATGGATGCGCCTGTGCGAACAGGTGCACACCGGCAAGCTCGACCTCGCCAAGGTGAGCGATGCCTGGAGCGACTACGTGCCGGGAGTGCTCGACGTGGTGCGGAAGATGGCGCAGCAGCGGGTCGGCAAGTCTTGAGTCATCCGGCGGTGGACGGCTCGCGGAGGCGCACTCCCGACGCCTGAAGCTCGAGCGCGGCGAGCCGGCGCATCACCGCGGTATCGCCGCGACGCCAGGCGCCCGCCGCGTCGGCGTCGACGTCGGCCAGCGCGGTCACCTTCTGGTGGGCGAGGGCCCGGAGCGCGAGCAGGTCGAGGCCGGCACCGGCGCGCAGCACCGTGCGCGCGTGGCCGGCGCGCAGCGCGAAGCGCAGGCGAGGGATCAGCCAGAGCGCGAGGATCATGAGGCTCGGAAGCAGCGCGATGCCGATGCCGAGGGTGAGCGCAACCTGTTCGACGAGCACCTGCTGACTCTGCCCCGCGCTCTCGAGAGCACCACCCGCGCTGCTCGCGCCGTCGAAGGGCTGACGGATGCCGCCGCCGATGAGCGGCACGCCCGCAAGGTTGTCGCCCACCTCGGTCATGGTCTCGCGGAAGCCCGCACCCGCCTCCTCCATGCCCTGGCCGAAGTCTGCGAGGGCGGCGATGCCGTTGTAGACCGTGACGCCGAAGGTGACCCAGAGGATGATGCCGAGGAGCGCGACCACGTCGGCGATGATCTGCCGGGTCCGCTGCGCCGCGAAGTCGGAATAGAGTTTCACAGCCTCACTGTGCCACGCGTGGGGCCGTTTCACGGCCCCACTGTGCCACGCGTGGGGCCGCCCCGGTGCGGGCGACTCAGAACGCGTACCTGACCCGGCAGTACGGCAGCTTCTCGGCGATGAGCGCTTCGAGCTGCGCGACCGCCGCGCTCTTCAACCCATAGCGGTACCGCACGTTCACGGCTCCGTTCTGGGACAGTTTCGGCTCCTGGTTCTGCGGAGTCCACAAGAGCTCCTCCGCCTTCGGGTGCCAGCCCAGGTTCACGTCGTGGAGCTGCTCGTTGTGGGTGAGAAAGATCACCTCGCACGCCAGCTGCGCCTTCGCCCGCGGGTGAAGGGTCGCGTCGAGCTCGTCGAACAGCGCCGTCCACTCCTCCACCCAGCCGGGCGTGAGGATGACCGGTGAGAAGTTCACGTGCACCTCGAAGCCGGCGTCGACGAAGTCGTTGATCGCCGCGATGCGTTCGCTCATCGGCGAGGTGCGGATGTCGGTGATCTTCGCCACCGCCGAAGGCATCAGCGAGAATCGCACCCGCACGCGACCGGCCGGATCCCAGTCGAGCAGGTCGCGATTGACGAACTTCGTCGCGAAGGACGCCTTCGCCGTCGGAGACATCCGGAACAGCTCGCACAGATCGCGGACGTTCTCGCCGATCATCGCGTCGACAGAGCAGTCGCTGTTCTCGCCGATGTCGTACACCCAGGCATCCGGATCGCACTGGTTCGGCGTCGTCTTCTCGCCCTGCTTGCCGATGTGCCGCGCGACGTGGCGCGTGATCTGATCGATGTTCGCGAACACCGTGACCGGGTTGCTGTACCCCTTGCGGCGCGGCACGTAGCAGTAGGCGCACGCCATCGCGCATCCGTTGGCCGTGGACGGCGCGATGAAGTCCGCCGAGCGGCCGTTCGGGCGCGTCACCACGCTCTTCTTCACGCCGAGGACGAGCGCCTCGGTCTTGATGCGCACCCAGCGGGCGACGTTCGTCTCGTCGCCGTGCACCTCGGGGATCTGCCAGTGCGAGACGACCGGCACGATCTCGGCGTCGGGCCACCGCGCTACGATCTCCTGCCCGCGCGGCAGCTCGAGCGCCGCATCTTCGGCGTAGATGCGACTGATCTGAAGGAGGGGTGCCTGGGTCTTGGGCATCCTTCCTTTCTACGCCGGGGGTCCGACATCGGGTGTTCAGCGGTCACGCCACCACGGCGAGCGGCGCGGTCCGAAGGAGCGCCGCCTCGGAGTCATCCGATCCCGGTCGCTCCCGGCTGCTGTCGATCACGGCGACGGGCGTGAAGGGCCGGCCGTTGAATCGGCTCGCAGTCACGGACGTGTACGCGCCCATCACGGGGCTGATCAGGAGATCGCCGGCGGTCAGCTCGGGGAGCGCGCAGCGCCGGGCGATGACATCGGAGGAGTCGCAGGTCGGGCCCGCGAGCGTGGCCCGCCGTCGCGGACGCTCGGAACCGCGGAGGTCGGGCTCGGCGAAGACGAGTGGGTGCACGTCCTCGGTGAGCACGTTGGAGTACGAGCCGTAGAGCCCGTCATCCAGGTAGTACCAGCGCCCGTCGGCGCGCTCGGCGAGTCCGTCGACGCTCGTCACGAGCGCGGCCGCCTCGGCGACGAGGATGCGGCCGGGCTCGGCGAGGATCTCGTACCGCTCGGCGAGCGGCTCGAGGACGGGCCGGATGCATCGCGCCACCTCCTCGAGCTCGGCGACGGGCTGGTCGTAGGCGACGGGGAATCCGCCGCCGATGTCGAGCACCGAGAAGCGCCGACCCCGCGTCCGCTCGAGCCGGTCCATCAGGGCCGCGGTCTCGCGGATCGCCTCGGCGAACCGCGGCGGGTCGTCGAGCTGGCTGCCGACGTGGAAGCTGAAGCCGGCGACGGTGAGGCCCCACTCGTCGGCGAGGGAGACCAGCTGGGCGGCCTGGCGCGGGCCGACGCCGAACTTGCTCGACAGGTCGCTCTTGGCGTGCGGGCTGCGGTAGGCCAGGCGGACGAGGAGACGGATGTCACCGGGCGCACCGACGAACTTGTGGAGCTCGGTCTCGTTGTCGACGACGAAGGTGCGGATGCCTCCGGCGAGCGCCTCGCGGATCTCTGCAATCTTCTTGATGGGATGCGTATGGATGACCCGCGACGGCGCGACGCCGTGATCGGTCACCAGCGCGAACTCCTCGCCGGTCGCGACGTCGAAACCGCACCCCTCGGCGGCGAGGGCCGCGAGCACCGCCGGATGCGCGCAGGCCTTGACCGCGTAGTGGAATCGCACGAACGGCAGCGCGGCGCAAAGGCGCGCGTATTGACGCTCGACCAGCGTGGGTTCGAGGAGGAGCACGGGGGTGCCCTGGACGGCGATGGCGGCGCGTGCGGCATCCGTCGCCAGCAGCGCGGCGCACTCGCGCCGGCGGTTCTCGACGAGCTCGCGCTCCGTCATGCGGGTGATCATGCGTGCACCCCTTCCTGGTCGGGTCGTCCTGCCGCGGTCGGCTCCGCCGGGCGGCGCAGGCGGGTCTTGGTGGTGAGGACGAAGGCGACGGCGGCGAGGGCGTAGAAGACGAGGTCGGCGGCGACCTTGCCGATAAGGAGCGCCCACACCGGGTCGGGGATGAGCCAGACGGCGAAGGAGATCGCAGCAGGCCGGATGAGCAGGGTGTCGAGTACCTCGGCGCCACCGAACTCGGCGATGAGGAGCACGGCAGTGGCGGCGACGACGCGGAATCCGGTGCGTCCGAGCCGGCGCTGCTCGAGCAGGACGACGGTGGCGAGCACCCCGTAGAAGCCGATGTTCTCGCCGACGACGGCGGCCGCAGCCACCGCGAACGGGTGATCCGTCCACACCATGACACCGAGTCCCGCGACGAGGAGCACGGCGGTGCCGATGAGTTCGGCGGGCAGGTAGCGGCGGACCCAGAAGAGGATGCCGCGCGGGCGGGCGGCCGTGGCCGGTATTGGGACCAGCGGGCGAGCGGTGGTCTGCAGTGTGGACATGCTGCCCTCCTCCCCCTTGTGGAGGGCGAAGGAGGGTGAGGTGATACGCCGCAGGCGGGGAAGAGGCGTGGGAGGCCGCACCCGGGAACGGCGTACCCCTGCGTCGACTAGCTCAGGTCGACGACCGGACCGCTCGATCCGAACCGGATGGGCGCGAGGTGCAGCTGGCGCTTCGTCCCGTCGGCGTTCCACGCGTGAAAGGCGATCACGTCCGTGCCATCCGGCCCTGTCAGCAGCGAGTTGTGCCCCGGGCCGACGAGGTCGGGCGTGGTTGCGAGGAGCGGCGGCGTGCCCTCCGGCGCGTGCTGCCACGGACCGAGCGGGTGGGGCGCCGAGGCCCACGACACCGCGTATCCGGGTCCCGTCCACGCCCCACCCGAAAAGGTCATCCAGTACGTTCCGTCGCGCAGCACGACCGACGGACCCTCGAGGGTGTGCCAGTCGAAGACGCCGTCGTACATCTCTCGCTCACGCTCGTAGATCTGCCAATCGGCGTTCGGCGCGAGCGCCGGCAGGATGCCGGTGAGAACCTCGGGCGCGTCCAGCCGGCCCACCGCCAGGTGGGTTCCCGGCCGCTCGGCGTCGAGCACGTCGCGCGCGAAGAACAGGTACCACTGCCCGTCGTCGTCCTGGAAGGGGTGCGGGTCGATCGCGAAGGTCTCGCTCGGCGTCAACGACAGACCCTGATCGATGAAGGGACCCGCCGGATGATCGGCGCGCGCGACGCGGAGGTGATGGCCTGTGATGCCGTGACCGACGGAGTAGTACATCCACCACGCGCCGTCGCGCCAGCACACTTCCGGAGCCCACCACTCGTCGCCGAGCGCCGGATCCGGTCGCTCGAGCACCGGCCCTTCGCTTCGCCATGTGACGAGGTCGTCGGAGAAGAGCACCTCGAACACCCGCCCGGTCGGCGACGGCTCGGGCTGCGTTCCCCATGCCGCGTACCAGCGATCCGGGAGGGCGAGGACGAACGGGTCGGCGAAGTAGCCGGGCCATGCCGGCGTACGCCCGGCCTCTCGGGGACTGCTGCCCTCGGTCACTGAGCGGCGCTCGCGTCGCTGAGGACGGGCGCAGGGGACGATCCGGGTCGAGGCATTCCCTCACCGTACGCGCCCGCAGGAGTGCAAGGAAGGAAGAGAGCCTTCGCCCCGCTCGTCGGGAGGCCGAAGTCGCGGACACAATGGGTCATGCTCATCGTCGTCTCGGGGCTCCCCGGCACCGGCAAGTCTGCTGTCGCTGAGAGGGTCGCGCGCCGGCTCGGCGCCGTGCAGCTGTCGATCGACGACATCGAAGACGCGCTGCTCGGGGCGGGGCTCGCACCTGGATGGACGACGGGGGTGGCGGCCTACGAGGCGGTGCGCGCAGCCGCCGAGCAGAACCTCGCGCTGGGGCGCGTGGTCGTGGTGGACGCGGTGAACGACAGCGAGCCGGCGCGGGAGACCTGGCGGCGGGCGGCCGATGCGACGAACGTGCCGGTGCTGTTCTTCGTGCTGACGCTGGACGATGACGCGGAGCATCGGCGTCGTCTGGACGGACGCCGGCGGAATCTTGCGCACGTGCGCGAGCCGAGCTGGGAGGATGTGCGGCGACGAGCCGAGAGCGTCGAGCCGTGGGTCGGGGGGCACGAGGTCATCGTCGCGACGCCGGCTGTCGATGAGATCGCGGCACACATCGCCGCGAGCGCGAGCGCACATCCGTCCCTCCCGACCGACTCACGGTAGCGCCGCCTGGATCTGGCGGATGGTGGCGGCCAGGTCGCCGCGCGCGAGGAGGCCGCCCCCGAGCGGCCCCGCGGGATTCTCTCCGAGCGGCGGAAGTCGGCGCAGGGCCACCCGAGCCTCTTTCGAGAGGAGCGCGAGCTGGCTGCGGATCTCGGCGGCGGAGGCGGCAGGGTCATCGGATGCCGAGAGGCCGGCGGCCATCGCCGCGTATGCCGCCACGCCGAGGGCGTGCGCGCCCATGTGGGCGACGCCGGCGGCCTGGGCGGCGGCCCGCGCGGCGGCCGCTGCGGCCGGGTCGGAGACATCCGCCGCCGCTCGCCCGGCCACGAACCGGCGCCGGATCTCGCCGGCCGCATCGAGCTCGCCGCGTGCGAACGCGCGAGCACGGGCGATCGCGTCTCGCGGCCGGGCATCGTCGGGCGAGACCCGCTCGAACAGCGGGAGGACCCGCTCGGCGCAATCCGCCGCCCAGGCCGCGACGATGCGCCGGTCGTCCTCACTCAGTGTCTGCGGTGATGCCATCTCCCCCTCCGACGGTCCTCGAGCGGCGGGTAGCGCGCTCTCGCGCCGCGTCGTGTGCGTCGCGGAGGAGCGCCACGACCTCCGCGGAGGTCGCTTCGCCAGGGTTCACGACGCAGATCCAGCCCGCGGCGCCGTACAGCGGATGGAGCGCGAAGGTGTCCGTCGCGGCGGGGTTGACACCGGGACGGGTCAGTCGAGCGGCGCGGTCGGATCCGACGTGGATGTTGACCCGGAAGCGGCCGGGTTCGTCGAGCCTCGATCCCGTGTCATCGGGGTAGTCCTTCGTCACGATCGTCGCGTACGGCTGAGTGCGCGCAGGCATCACCCCGTCGGGGGCGTAATAGAGGAACGCGTCGCCCCATGCGAGTTCGGGAAACCCGCTCTCGGCATCGGGAACGACGACGAGCACACCCTCGAGGGAGCGGGCGACATCGAGGATCTGGTGCATCTCCATTCCTCTATCGTCCGGTTCACGTGCTTATGTGGACTTCCGGGCACGGAGAGCGAGGATTCCGGTGATGAACCCTCCAGAGCGGGTGCTTACCACGGCGTCGATCGGTCGCTTCGTCGGATACTCGACCCAGCAGGTGCGGGATCTCGAGCGACTCGGAGTCATCCCGACTGCCGATCGTGCTCCGAACGGATACCGGCACTATGGGCAGGATCATCTCGTGGCACTGCGGGCCTACCGCGCACTCGCCGCAGCGATCGGACCCGTGACGGCGCGGCAGACCATGCCCACCCTCCTCACGGATCCGATCGATGAGGCCGCCGGGCGGATCGACGACCTCCATGTTGAGATCGCCCGCGCGCGCACGCAGGTTCGCGAGGCGCTCGACGGCCTGGACGCGGTCCTCGCCGACAACGCCGGCGCGTTCGACGAGCACGACGTGATGATGATCGGGGAACTGGCGGAGGCGCTCGGTGTGAGGGCGACGGCGCTTCGGCACTGGGAGCGGGAGGGACTCGTCGCGCCAGACCGCGACACCGGAAGCGGGGCCCGGCGCTACGGCGCGCGCGCCGTCGCGGAAGCCCGGATCGTCGCGGCCCTGCGCGGAGGCGGGTACCCGATCCCGGCGATCATGAGGGTCGTCGAGGAAGTGCGGAAGGGCGGGATGACCGGCGACGCGAGGACGCTCCTCACCGCACGCCTGACCGATCTCACGAAACGAAGCGTCGCGCTCCTGGAGGCCGCGGGCCACATCCATGCGCTTCTCCGCGACCGCCTCGACCAGCACTCGCCGGCTCAGCGGGCATAACGCGCCGCCATCGTCTCGGAGGCCTCCTCGACCACTCGGCGGACCTCCTCGTCGGTGACCGCCCACTCGCCGTGGACCAGCCGCGGCCAGAACACGACGGTGGCGATCATGCCGAGGAACTGCGTGGCAGCCGTGTCGGGGTCGTCGACCTGCGACGTCCCCGCCTCGGTGGCACTCACGAAGAACCGGTGGAGAGCGGTGAGCACCGGAAGCGTGCCGAAGTCGAAGGTGCGTGCGCGCAGCTCGGGGAAGCGCGGGGACTCGGCGATGATCGTCCGGAGGAGCTCCTCGATGCCGGGTCGGCGGAGGAGGTCGGCGTAGGCGCATCCCAGGATGACGAGGCCGGCGCGGAAGTCGTCGGTGGCCGGCACGTCGATCTGGTCCGCGGCGGTGGCGCCGGCGGCGAGCACTGTGGCTTCGAACAGGGCCGCCTTGGTCGGGAACTGCTTGAACAGGGTCGCCTTCGACACGCCGGCCCGCTCCGCCACGCGAGCGAGCGACGTGCGGTCGTAGCCCGAATCGAGGAAGAGGGCGGTTGCAGCCTGGAGGATCGCGGCACGGTTGGCGGCCGCGACGCTGCGGTGGTAGGCGGGGACATCCGGAGTCATTCGTCTCAGTATCGCAGATGGTGAGTCACTTGACTCACCACGATCGTCGGCGTAGCGTCGGCGTGGTGAGTGAGTCGACTCACCACTAGACGCAAGGGAGTGATCATGAGCCTCGTCTTCATTCATGCGACGCTGACCCTCGACGGATTCCTCGCGGGGCCCGGCGGCGAGGTGGACTGGATGTTCGACTTCCCCTCGGCCCCCGAGGACCAGGAGGTCGTCGACCAGGTGTGCGCGAACATCGGTGCCGTCGTCGGCGGAGCGAACCGGACGCGGACCATCGAAGACGACGAGATCCCGTACGGCGGAATGGTGAAGGCGCCGGTCTTCCTCATGACGCACACGCCGGCGGAGCCGGTCGAGCGGGACGGGGTCACATACACCTTCGTGGTGGATGACATCGCGCTGGCCGTCGAGTCGGCACGGCACGCGGCCGGCGAGAAGTGGGTGAGCCTGCTTGGTGGGTCGATCTCGCGGCAGTGCCTGCAGCTCGGGTTGGTCGACGAGATCCATCTCGACGTCGTGCCGATGCTGCTCGGCGAGGGCATCTCCCTGTTCGGCGGACTCGGCATGCGCGTGGATCTCGAGCGGCTCGAGACCTCTGCCTACGCGAGCGAGACGCACCTGCGATTCGCGGTGAAGAAGACGAGTGGATGACGCGCCCTTTGACCCGAGCCCGCGGCGCGGTGCGATCAGGCGTCGCGCGACCGCCAGAGCAGCCAGACGAAGTACGGGGCCCCGATGAGCGCGACCACGAGCCCGGCCGGCAGCTGCGCCGGCGCGATGACCGTCCGGCCGATCGTGTCGGCGAGGCCGACCAGGAGAGCGCCGAGCAGCACCGCGACGGGAATCGACCGGGCGTGCTTCGCCCCGACGAGCGCACGCGCCGCGTGCGGCGCCACGAGTCCGACGAACCCGATCACACCGACCGCCACCACGCCGAGCGCCGCGAGCACCGCCGCGGTGACGAGCAGCGACAGGCGGGTGCGCTCGAGACGGATGCCGACGAGTCTCGGGGTGTCTTCGTCCATCGCGAGGATGTCGAGGTCGCGCCGGCGGGTCAGCGCGAAGGGCAGGGCGATGGCCAGCACGATCGCGAGCGGGATCACCTGCTCCCAGATCCGCCCGTACGTGGTGCCCGAGAGCCACGTGTAGATGCGCGGGGTGTCCCAGGGGTTGGCGCGCAGCAGCACGAAGGTCGTGAGCGCGACAGCGCCGTACGAGACGCCGATGCCGATGAGGATGAACCGGTCGGCGCTCAACCCCCCGCGCCAGGCGAGGGAATAGACGAGGGCGAACGCCAGGAGCCCGCCGATCACGGCGGCCACCAGCATCCCGAGGTTCGACGCCGTGGCGCTGGTGACGACGAGCACCGCACCGAGGCCTGCCCCGCCCGTGATGCCGAGGAGGCCGGGCTCGGCGAGCGGGTTGCGGCTGACGGCCTGGGTGATGCTTCCGGCGAGGCCGAGCGCTGCTCCGGCGACGACGGCGGCGACGATCCGAGGGGCGCGCTCGTCGAGAGCGAAGGCGATCGGCGGCGGCGCGGTGCCGGCGAGCCAGAGCAGGATGTCGCCGGTGAGAAGCCTCGTGCTTCCGAGGAGCATCCCGGCCAGCACCGTCACACCGAGGGCGAGGGCCGCGACCGCCACGACGATGACGAATCGGCGGCGGGTACGGACGCCGATCCGCATGGTGGGGGGCCGGCGGCTCGGGCCGGAGTCACGCAGGCGCCGCGCCATCACGACGAGCACGATCGCCCCGAAGACGGTGGTGGCGACCCCGGTCGGCACGGCGATCGCTCCCTCGGCGCCGATCAGGGCCCGCAGCAGCGCATCGGCGAGAACGACGACGATCGCGCCGATGATGCCCGCCGAGGGGATGAGCAGCAGGTGTCGGCCGAGAGCGGGGACGACCCGCACGAGCAGCCGCGCGAGCACCGGGGCGCAGAGGCCGACGAAGCCGATCGGACCGGCGAGGGTCACCGCCGTCGCGGTGAGGAGAACGGCGATGAGGATGCCGCCGACCCGCGTCGACCGGATCGGCACGCCGAGCGACGACGCCGTGTCATCGCCCAGGGCGAGCACGTCGAGCCGGCGCGAGAGCACCAGGGTGATTGCGACGGCGACCACGACCACGGGGGCTGCCCGAAGGAACGCCTCGAGGCCGAGCTGCGAGAGACTGCCGCTCCCCCATGCCAGCAGTCCCTTGGTCTCTTCGGCGAAGAGCACGAGGAGCGCCGACGTACCGGCCTGGAACGCCAGCGCGAGGGCCGAGCCGGCGAGCACGAGCCGGGTGGTCGACGTCCCCGCTCCCCCCGCGAGACCCAACACGATCGCGGCGGCGGCCAGCCCGCCGAGGAACGCCACGACTCCCGACGCCCAGATCGGCACGACGATGCCGAACGCCGCGACGGCGGTGATCGCGAGATACGACCCGGCCGTGACACCGAGGGTGTCGGGCGAGGCGAGGGCGTTCCGCGAGAGCGACTGCATCAGCAGCCCCGCCACGCCGAGCGCGACGCCGACGGCGATCCCGGCCGCGAGGCGCGGGATACGCGACCCCCAGAAAACGTCGGAGTCGGCGAAGATCGCGCCGCTCGTCCCCTGCGTCAGATGCCATCCGGCGGAGAGGACGAGCACCGCGAGCAACGCGGCGAGCACGCCGAGCGCGGCCCCAGTCGAGGAAGCCCTCGTCGACGTGCGCTGGGCGACGCCCGTGGTCACTGGGTGATCGCTGCGACGTACGCGTCGATGATCTGCTCAGCCGAACGCGGACCCCCGAAGGTCCAGATGCCGGCCGGGAACGCCGCGATTCGCTCGTCGGCGACCGCCGGGATCGACGCCCACGCGGGGTTCGACTCGGCGGCGTCGATGAAGCTCTCGGAATCGGGGTCTTCGGTGCCGGTGTAGAACAGGTGGGCGTCGCCGACGGTGGTCATGCCCTCGATGTCGGTCTGACCGAGGCCGTAGGCGGGGTCGACCTCGCCGGTCCAGGCATTCGTGAGGCCGAGCTCCTCGCCGAGCTCGCCCACGAGCGAACCCTGCCCGAACGGACGGATCGACACGTTGCCGCCGTCGACCCAGCCGTCGAAGTAGACGAAGTCGGTGATCTCGGGGGTGGTGCCGGCGATCTCCTCCTTCGCGTCGGCGAGGTGCTCCTCGAACTCGGCGGTCACGACGTCCGCGCGCTCGCTGCGGCCGGTCGCCTCGGCGATCAGGTCGAAGGTGTCGAGCATCTGCGCGATCGGGTCTTCTGCGTCGGCACCGATGGTGGCGAGCACGGGCACGCCGTACTCCTCGAGCTGCGCGATGATCGCGTCATCCCGGGTGTAGGCCTCCACGATCACGAGGTCGGGTTCGGTCGCGAACAGGGCGTCGAGGTTCGGCTCCTGGCGAGTGCCGACGCTCTCGACGCTCTCGGGCAGCTCTTCGGCGGAATTCCAGGTGCGGTACCCCTCGGCGTCGGCGACGGCGACGGGGGTGAGGCAGAGCGAGAGCACGTCTTCGATCTGCTGCCACTCGAGCACGGCGACCCGCTCGGCGGGCTGGTCGAGGGTCACGGTGCGGCCGAAGGCATCGGTGAGCTCGACCGGATCGGTCGTCGTCGTCGTGGCGTCGTCGGCGCAGCCCTCGCTCGTGGAGGTCGAAACGGAGGCGCTCCCCTCTGCCGCCGGCGTGGTCTGCGTGGTGCCGCAGCCGGTGATCGCCAGGGCGAGGGCGAAGGCGCCGGCGAGCGCGGCGAAGGGCTTCTTGGTCATGACGGACTCCATCGAGGGGTGGGGGTGCTGTGAGAGGGGTGAGCAGATGCCGGCGCGCGGCGCGTCAGGCGGGCACGGCGTGCAGGTGCGGACGCGCGCCGGCGCTGCTGCGAGCCTGCGCGCGGGCGGAGTGGCGACCACGCGGCATCACGCGGACGCGCCCCGTCGCGTCATCCACCGTCGTGCCGATCGGGAACTCGTAGACCTCGGTGAGGTTCTCGCCGGTGAGCACGTCGGCCGGCGCCCCCACGGCGTGCACCCGGCCGCGGCTCATGAGCACGACCTCGTCGGCGATGAGCGCGGCGTGATCGAGGTCGTGCAGCACGACTCCCACCGCGGTGCCGTGGTCGGCGAGGTCGCAGATGAGGTCGAGGGTCTCGACCTGATAGCGCAGGTCGAGATGGTTGGTGGGCTCGTCGAGAAGCAGGATGCCGGTGCCCTGAGCGAGCGCGGTGGCGAGCCAGACGCGTTGCAGTTCACCACCCGAGAGCTCGTCGATCGGACGGTGCGCCATCGCGATGAGGCCCGTCAGGCGGAGGGCGTGGTCGATGGCGGCACGGTCGGCGTCGGTCAGGCCGGCGAACCGGCTGCGATGCGGGTGACGACCGTGGGCGACGATGTCGCGCACCTCGAGACCCGAGGGGTGCGGGCGCGACTGCGAGAGCATCGCGACGGCGCGGGCGAACTCTTTCGCCGAAAGGGCGGCCGCGTCACGAGCGCCGTCCGAGCCCTCGAGGTGCACCGAGCCGGCGTCGACGCGGTGCAGGCGCGCCAGGGCACGGAGCGCGGTGGACTTGCCGCTGCCGTTCGGGCCGATGAGTGCGGTGACGACACCTGGGCGCAGGTGCAGCGACACGTCGTGCACGACGCGGGTGCGCCCGTAGCTCAGCGCGAGCGCGTCGCCGCGGAGCTCGTCCGCCGCGCGCCGGTTCTCCGTCTCGGTCCTCACGTTAGGTGAGCCTAACCTAGGCTGGCGGTCGCCTCAAACGGATTTCTCTCGACGGTGAGAGACAGCAGGAGCGAGACGGCCTACGCCGTCGGTGCCGGGGCGCTCTCGCGGACGACGAGCCGGTAATCGACGATCTCATGGCGGCCCATGCCGGTGAAGCCGTTGATCCGCTCGATGAGCATCTCCACCGCGCGATGCGCGAGACCCTCGAGGTCGGGCGCGATCGTCGTGATGTCGGGGAAGGTGACCCGGCTGAACTCGATGTTGTCCCAGCCTGTGACCGCGACATCCTCGGGTACGCGCAGGCCCCGCTCCTGGAGCGCACGAAGCGCGCCGATCGCTGCCAGATCGTCACGACAGACGATCCCGTCCAGGCGCGCCCCGGCATCCAGAGCTCTCCCCACACCCTCCACGGCCCCCGTCGGGGAGATCGCGCTACTGGCGAACAGCAAGGAGGGGTCGGGCCGGAGGCCGTGCTCCTCGAGCGCCTGCTGGTACCCGGCGATGCGCAGCTTCGACGTCGCCGACAACTCCGTCGGTTCGTGACCGGCGAACGCGATCCGTCGCCGTCCGAGCCCGATGAGGTGCTGGGTGACATGGCGTGCGGCGGCGATGTTGTCGACCATCACGCGGTCGAGCGTCACCGGCGCCGGACCCTCCCCCAGAATGACGATCGGCAGCTCGCTGCGATGCTGCGAGATCTCCAGCGACGACATCATGGCCGGCTGAAAGAGGATTCCGTCGACGAGGCCCGCCTCCGAGCTCGTGATCACCGCGCGCTCCCCTTCGAGCGTGCCCTCGGTCTCCTCCAACAGCACGCGATAGCCCAGTTCGTTCGCCGCAGCGGACACCGTCCGCGACAGCTCGGCGAAGTAGGGCAGGGTGACCGCCGAGAACGACAGGGCGATGAGTCCGGTGCGACCCGTCGCGAGACGGCGACCCATCATGTTGGGGCGATACCCCAGCTCATCGATGGCCCGCTGGACGCGTGCGCGGGTGTCGACGCTGACGTGCTTGTACCCACGGACGACGTTCGAGACCGTCTTCATCGAGACGCCGGCGAGCTCGGCGACATCCTGGAGGCGAACGCTCATTCCGCCGCCTGCACATTCGTTGCGGACACGAACGAAGGCTACACGTTGACAGGCAATTTCTAGCGCTGTAAATTTCTCGCGTCTGGCCGACCACTCGAGGGAGAGCACGCGCATGGAAAAGTCACGGACCATCACTGACACTGTCCGGCGCGCGACGCCGGCGAAGCCCTCGATCGACGGCCTCGACCCCGACACCGCTGCCACGGTGCAAGCGCTGTACGACACCGGCGTCGACGGGCGGAAGGGCCTGTTCAGCGCTGAGTGGGCCGACCGGCTCCGGGAAGACATCGAGGTCGCATATGCCGAGGCTCTCACGCGCCCGGGCGGTGCGGTGGGCCGCGGCACCAAGCGGCACTACGTCGAGATCCACCCGGAACAGATGCGGGGATGGCTCGAGCTCGTCGATCACCCGTGGGTGCGGTCGGTCTGCGAGGCGGTGCTGGGCCCGGACTACCAGATCATCGAGCTCGGCTTCGATGTGCCGAACCCGGGGGCGAAGGACCAGCCGTGGCACCGGGACTTCCCGATGCCCGAAGAGACGAAGGAGACCGGGCGCCTGACCTCGCTCGCGTTCAACGTCACCGCGGTCGATACTGACGAGGACATGGGGCCGTTCGAGATCGCGCCCACGACGCAGTGGGACCTTCCCGACGACTTCGACCACGAGATGTTCCCGCAGAAGCACCTCTACGAGCGGTTCGCCGAGCTGGCGGTGCGGAAGTACCCGCAGCGCGGTGACGTGTCGGTGCGCTCGGCGCTGACGATCCACCGCGGGACCGCGAACACGTCGGAGAAGGCCCGCCCGGTGCTCGTGCTCGGCGTCGACGCCCCGGGCGCCGGCAACGCCGAGCATCACGACATGGCCGTCACCCACGGGTTCTACGACTCTCTGCCGGAGCGCGTGAAGGAGCACCTGGTGTGTCCGGTGGTGGATGAGCTCGTGCCGATCACGCAGAAGCACACCATCGAGGGCCTGATGATGGGCGACGCATAGCGCTCGTCAGAAGATCAAGCTGGCGAGGAACGCGAGGACGAACGCCAGGGTTCCGATCAAGGTCTCCATCACCGTCCAGGTTCGGAGGGTGGTCTTCACGTCCATCTCGAGGAATCGGCCCACGAGCCAGAAGCCCGAGTCGTTCACGTGCGACAGCACGGTCGCGCCGCCCGCGATGGCGATGACGACCAGGGCCGTATCGATCGCCGACAGCCCTTCGGCTGCGACGACGGGGGCGATGAGTCCAGCGGTCGTGGTGAGGGCCACCGTGGCGGAGCCCTGTGCAACGCGGAGTGCGGTGGCGATGAGGAAGGCCGCCACGATGACGGGGAGACCGATGGCGTCGAGACTCTCGGCGAGCGCATCGCCGATGCCGGTCGCGCGGAGAACGCCGCCGAACGCACCGCCCGCGCCGGTGATGAGGATGATGGAGCACACCGGGCCGAGCGAGGAGTTGACGATCTTCTCCGTCTCCTCACGGGTGAACCGCTCGCGCCCGAGCACCACCATGGCGACGAGCACGGTGATGAGCAGAGCGACCGGCGTCTGACCGAGGAGCCGCAGGGCGCCGATCACAGCGGTGTCGCCGTCGACCACGCCCGCGGTGGCGAGAGTCGTCAGGCCCGTGTTGAGGAGGATCAGCACGAGCGGCAGCAGCAGAAGCAGCAGCACCGTGCTGAAGCGGGGTGCCGTCTTGCGACGAGTCAGCGTCGAACCCGCGGGCTGACCGCTCCCCTCGCCCCCACCGGCGGCGTTCGGCCCGCCGTCACTGTCGGAGAAGGTGTTCGGCACCGGCACGAAGATGCGGCGGCCGGTCCACGTTCCGAAGAGGTACGACGCACCGAACCAGGTCGGGATGCCGATGATCAGACCCACGACGAGAACGAGTCCGATGTCGGCGCCGAGGATGCCTGCAGCACCCACCGGACCCGGGTGCGGCGGAACAAAGGCGTGCATGACGGCGAAGGCGCCGGCGGCGGGAAGCGCGTAGATCAGTACCGAGCCGCCGAACTGCCGAGCCACCGACAGGATGATCGGAAGGAAGACCACGAAGCCGGCGTCGAAGAAGATAGGGAAGCCGAAAAGGAGGGATGCGACGCCGAGAGCCAGCGGCGCGCGTCGCTCGCCGAATCGCCCGATGAGTGTGTCGGCGAGCACCTGAGCACCGCCGGTCACCTCCAGGAGCTTCCCGATCATCGCGCCGAGCCCGACCAGGAGGGCGACGCTCGCCAGCGTCGTGCCGAAGCCGGAGAGGAGGGTCGGGACGACGTCTGGGAGAGGGATCCCCGCGACGATGGCCGTCAGCAGGCTGACGAGGATCAGCGCCACGAACGCGTGCAGCTTGAACACCATGATGAGCACGAGCAGTACGGCGACCGCTCCCGCGAGGATCAGCAGCAGCGGCAGCGTTCCGTAGACGGGCTCGAACTCGGCGGCGGCGGAGACGATCATTGTCCCGCTCCTTTCCTTGCGGTGGGGGCCGGCCCGTCAGGTGCGTGCTGCGCGGGCGGCGGTGAGGTAGTCGTCCACCAGTTGGTCGACCGAGCGGGAGACATCCAGAACCAACCCGTTCTCGTCGTCTTCCAGCGGCTCCAGAGCGGCGAACTGCGAGTCGAGCAGGGTGGGCGGCATGAAATGGCCGGGCCGGACGAGCATCCGCTGTCCGATCAATTCCCGGCTGCCGTCGCAGTGCACGAAGAGTTGCGACGGCGCATGCGACCGCAGCACGTCGCGGTAGCGCTTCGCCAGCGCCGAGCAGCTCATGACGCCCCCGGTGGCGATATGGTCGGCGAGCCACGCGCCGACGATCTCGAGCCACGGACCGCGGTCGTCGTCGGTCAGGGGAGTGCCGGCCGCCATCTTCGCCACGTTCTCGGGCGGGTGGAAGTCGTCGGCGTCGGCGTAGGGAACCCCGAGTCGTTGCGCCAACGCCGCACCGACGGTCGTCTTCCCCGACCCCGACACTCCCATGACGGTCAGCAGTGGCGGATCGGGTATCCGAAGGTCACCCATAAGGGAAGCATGGCGGGAGCGTAGGCGCGGGTCAACGATTTCCGGGGACGGCGTCAGCACTCAGGGTCGACTCGAGCGAGTTCAGTACGAAGGTCCAGCCCTGCCGGTAGTCCTCTGCGGCGGTGGATGTCTCCCAGGGCCCGCGGTGGCTCAGCCTGAGGCGAGTGCCTTCCGGCACGGACGTGAACCGGACATCCACCACCTCCCCCTCCTGCACGCCGTCGGCGTCTTCCCATCGCCAGGTGAAGGCCAGGTGCTCCGTCTCCCTGATCACCACGTAGGTGCCCGAAACCTCGATGCCGGCGTGAGGAGCTGCGAAGCGATATCGGCCGCCGACCACCGGATCGAGCTCGATCTCGACATCCGCCCAATGGCTCCACCACCATCGCTTCAGGCCCGTCTTCGTCGTCCACGCCTCCCAGACGGCGGCCACCGGCGCGCTCACGATGCGGTCGAGGTGAAGCTCGGCGGGCTGCGCGGTCATGACGCTTCGCCCGAATCGGCTGCGGAGGTCTGGGCGATCGCGGCGTCGAGCGCGTCGAGTTGCGTGGTCCAGAACCGGCGCTGCCGAGACAGCCACTGCTGGATCGCGTCGAGCGGCTCAGGATCGAGTGTGTAGAGCCGACGCGACCCCTGCGGCGTCACCCGCACGAAGCCGGTGTCGCGCAGCACCTTCAGCTGGTTGGACACAGCCGGCTGGGTGACGGCGAACTCTCTCCGAACCCGATCGGTCAACGCTCCTGCCGTCTTGGGTCCGGCGGCCAGATCTTCGACGAGGCGCCGCCGCACCGGGTCGCTGAGGACGGTGAAAGGATGCACGAGAAGATCATCAGCCTCGGCTGATATCACTGTCAAGTGTTGGAAGGCGGTACCGTGATACGCATCACCGTCTTGTTCTTGCCGATGTGCCGCTCGAAAGTGAATCCGGCTTTCTCGAACATGGCCCTCGTGCCGTTGTGGAGGAATGAGGAAGACGTGCGCTTGCCGTCCGGCAACTCGTTGGGAAAGGAGACGACCTCTCCCCCGCCGGCCTCGGCGATCAGGTCGAGGGCGCCGTCGAGGGCTTACCGGGCGACTCCGGAGCGGCGGTGGTCGCGGTCGACGAAGAAGCAGGTGATCCGCCACGGCGCCGGGTTCGTCTCGCCGGCGTCGTACTGCTTGCGGTGATAGATGCCCGGCAGCTCCGCAGGGCTGCCGTACTGGCACCACGCGATCGCATCCTCCCCCTCGAAGACGAGCGCCGCATGCGCCACGCCTTCGGCGACGAGCCGCTTCTTGAACGTCGCGCGATCGTACTCGCTCTTGACGGTCGACGCGGTGTCACCGTGGAAGTACGAGCAGTAGCATCCGCCCCACACGCCGTTGTGCTTCTCAGCGAGCCGGAGCCATGCCGGAAACGTCTCGGGCGTGAGCGGCTTGATCACGTGCGCGCTCGCCTCGCGGTCAGTCATGTCGGCCTCCTCGTCGGGACGCCGTCATTCTGACCGAGGGTTCCGACACGCGACAAGATCCAGCCCGGCGGGGGTCAGCCGGCAGGGAGAGGCGCCACCACATGCCAGTGATCGGTGATCTGTCCGGCGCGCAGCGCGTAGAAGTCGGCGAATCGCGTGAGAGCACCCACCCCCTCGAGCGTCGAGAGGGTGGCGACTCGGTCGCCGGCGGCGACGACGGCGTCGAGGTGGAAGACGGCATCCGGGTTCTCGGCGAACAGGGCGCTCAGCTTCGCGGTGACGCCGTCGCGGGTGGAGTCGGCTCCGTCTGGGCGTTGCGCCTCGATGGTGTCAGCCGAGGTCGGAGTGCTCACGGGCGCCCCGTCGGCTCTCCCCGGAAGAGGGCGGGGTAATCGAGCACGACCCCGTCGTCGTCGACGGTGATGATCGCGCGGAAGTCGGAGTCGCGCGCTTCGAAGAGGTACTCGCGCTCGCCGACGCGCGTGTAGCGCTGCGGATCGCGCACGACCGTGAGGTCGCGGTCGACCCAGGCGGTGTCGACGTCGGCGCTCTCTCCGACGGCGAGTCCCAGCCGACGGATCGGAAGAGTGTTGGTCATGGGCGTCGCGACGATGTCGATGTCGCGCGCGCCGTCGAGATCACCGCGCCGCTCGCCGTTGACCAGCCAGTGGCCGCCGGAGAACGACACGCTGAGGTTTCGTCCGCCGCTCGTGAGGTCGGCGGAACGGAACTGCCCGCGGGCGTCGGTCTCCAGGCGGTACTCGAGTCGGCCGGCAGGGCCGTCCACGACCGAATCGGCGACCAGGGCGCCGTCGGTGAACTCGATCGTGCAGGTCTCGACGGAGCCCGCTTCGAGTCCGTGCCAGGTGATGCGAGTCATCCGTTCGTCCCTTTCTTGCGCCGCGGCGAACTCGGTAAGCGCCGTGTGGGTCGGCAGGTCGACCCGAAGGCGGATGCTGCCGTCGGCAGCCCCCGCTCCGTTGACGACCGCTGCTCCGCCGAGCGTAGCGAGGAGGGGTGACATCCGGTGTGCGACCGGCTCGGGGAGGTATCCGACACCGCGGCCGTTCGAGTAGACGGCGATGCGCGGTCGCCGGCCGCTGCGCGAGGGGCTGTGACGGATGACGTAGAGCCGCCGCCGCTGATGACGGCGCTCGGGATCGTTCACCAGGTAGTGCGTCCGCTCGACGGAGATGCGTCGCGACGGGAGGTGACGGAGATCGGGCAGATGCAGATGCCGATGAGGGCGACCGGTGACGGCGTGCACGAAGTGTTCCCACCATGTGGGCATGGGCGCCCCTCCTCGAGGTTCATTGCGCCTTCTTCAAGGCGGAGCGTTCCTTCATCGTGTCACACCCGGCTGGGCGATTGCCCGGGCCGTGGCGGCTCATCGCCAAGACCAGCCGATCCTCCGCGGGTGCGAGTGCCGTACGAACCCACCCTGGAGCATCACCACCCCGACGTCACCGTCATCGCGCTCGTCAGCCGGTGCGGCTGAAGGTCCTCGGCGATCGCCGCCCGCCCGCGTCGATGACGCGAACGCCATCGTGCGTGTATGCCTACGCTGCTCCCCCTGCTTCGGATTGCCGCGGGTAGCTCAGGCGCCTGAGCAGCCACTCCGCCGGCCCCCGCTTCCCCGCACGCTCCAGCAGGACGGCGACCACGACGGTGACGAGCCAGACACCGATCGCGTACAGGGCGACCGACCAGCTGGTGAGGTCGTCACCGAGCCCCAGACCCCACGCGCAGAGGACGGGAGCGAAGAGGACGGACTGCGCAAGGTAGCACGTCAGGGAGCGCTTGCCCACGGCCTGCAGCGCCCCAGCGATAGAGCCGGGACGGCGACCATCGGATTGAAGGCGAGCCGCGATGAGACCGAAGACCGCGACATATCCGAGGCCGCCGAACAGGCCGCCGAGGGTGTGGAGGCCGAGGAAGGCGAAGTCGAGTCCGGCGGGAAGTCCCCACCACCCCAGGTTCTGGACGGCGAGGAGCGCGCCGGTACCCCACCCGACGGCGAGGCCGATGACCGCCGTGCGTCGCAGAAGCCGCCGGTGCGCGACCGGGTCGTCGAGGACGCCGCGGCGAGCGGCGAGGAACGCGATCAGGATGGCCGCGGGCACCACCAGTCCGAGGAACGCGGTGGCCGGGGTGAGCGCCGCCCAGAAGCCCACACGCAACACCATCGACAGGAGGTACGACGACTCGCCGTTCGGGTTCGGTATCTGGAAGGTCTCGAAGTCCGACGCATCCGCCGGCGCGAACGCCGCGACGAGGGCGCCCCCCGCCGCGGGGAGCAGAGCGAACAGACCGAGGAGGCTCACGAGCACGATGACCCATACTCGGATCACCGCATCGCGCCGGTCGAGGAACAGCCAGCAGAGCACCAGGCCCGCCAGCCCGTACGCCCCGATGACGTCTCCGTACCAGAGCAGCAGCGCGTGGACGAAGCCGAAGGCGATCATCCACAGGTGCCGGCGGCGGAGGAGTCGCCGGGCATCCCGATGAGACACCCCGGCTTCGTACTGGCGCCGATACAGCTGAATGATCCCGTAGCCGAAGAGGAAGGCGAACATGGGGTACGAGCGTCCGTCGATCGCGACGAGCGCGATCGTCTGGGCGACGAGATCCGCCGGCGAGCCGTCCGCCGGGTGAGCGCCGATCAGACCTTTGTCGACGCCCCAGAGGTACCAGGGCGCATTGGCGATCGCGATGAACAGCAGCATCGCGCCGCGCGCGAGGTCGGGCGCAAGAAGACGTCCGCTGATCGAGGTCGGTGCCGCGGAGCGTGGGGGGACGGTGGCGGTCATGTGTCCCAGCCTTGCCGGGTGAGACCTCGCCTACCTCCCCCGCGAGACGGATTTCGAGCTCCGGACCCTACCCGCTCGTCTGCACCCAGGCGTATCCGAACGGATCGAGCCGAAGTCCGTCGACGGGCCGTCGCCCGATGACGTCCCAGCCCGAGACATCCGCGATCTCCACCACCTGGTCGCTGACGTTGATCGCGGCGACCACCTCGTCGGGCGTTCCCGCTGCGCGGCGCACCAGGAACACGCGGTCGTCCACCTGCTCGACCCGCTGATCGGCGAAGGGTGAGAAGCCGGGGAGGGTGCGCCGCACGGCGAGAAGACCCCGGAGGCCCTCGAGCATCCCCCGCCGCCGCGGCGATGACTCCAGCTCCGCGGCAAGCCGATCGGCGTCGAGCACCTCGCGGTTGATGCGCCGCGCGATGTCGGTCTCCTCCATCCCCGCCCGGTCCTGCCCCGACCCGAGGAGCGAGTGATAGTAGATCGCCGGCACCCCGATCACCGACAGCAGAATCGCGTGCGCCGCCAGCCCGCGCGTCACCGCCTCGGCATCGGGGTCCGCCGACCCGGGATCGACGAGCGCATCCAGATAGTTGGTGTTGAGTTCGTAGACCCCCTCCGACCCATCGGGTCGGCGCGCCATCGACACTCGTCCACCACGCGCGAGCGTCCGCTCCACGAGTAGCGCCCGGTCGTCGTCGGTCAGCAGCCCCTCCGTCGGCCGCAGGCCGATGCCGTCGTGACTGGCCAAGAAGTTGAACCAGGTCGCGGTGTCGGTGACCGGGCCGATCCCCGCCGCCCACCGCGACAGCGCCTGGGCATCCCCGGTCACGAAGGCGTGCAGCACGAGCGGCGGCAACGCGAACTGGTAGACCATCTGCGCCTCGTTCGTGCCGTCACCGAAATAGGTGATGTTGTCGGCGTGCGGCACATTCGTCTCGGTGAGGAGAAGCGTTCCGGGCGCCAGCGCGTCGACCAGCGCCCGCCAGATGCGGATCACCGCGTGCGTCTGCGGCAGGTGGATGCACGTCGTGCCCGATTCCTTCCACAGGAACCCGATGGCATCCAGCCGCACCGTCGTCGCGCCGTGCGCGACATATCCGAGCAGCACGTCCGTGAGATCGAGGAGCGCGGCCGGGGTCGACGGATCGATGTCGACCTGGTCGGGACCGAACGTCGTCCACGCGTGGGCGACCCGGCCGTCCGGGCGGCGGTACTCGTGCGTCACCGGCGAGGTGCGCGGCCGTACCACCCGGGAGGTGTCGAAGTCCGGACCGGGCTCGAGGAAGTAGCCGGCATATCGCGGGTCATCCGCCAGCCAGCCTTGGAACCAGATACTCGAGCTCGACACGTGATTCGCGACGAAGTCGAGCGCGAGGGCGTGGTCGGCGCGCAGCTCGGCGATGTCCTCCCACGTGCCGAGATCGGGATTGACCTGCCGATGGTCGACGACTCCGAAGCCGTCATCCGAAGTCCACGGGTAGATGGGGAGGAGATGGATGTCGGTGACAGCGTCGCGCACGTGCCGCCGCACCACATCGGCGAGGGTGTGCAGCGGCGTCTCCCCCGCCCGGCGGAACGCGTCCCCATAGGTGATGAGGTAGGCCGTGCCCTCGTCCGGCCGTCCCTTCGCAACCGGTCCCAGCACCGGCGCCCATCGGGTCGCGAGGGTGAGAAGGTCAGCGACCACCTCGTCGGCGCGATCGGGGTACAGCTCGGTGACGAGCGGACGGATGCGCGTGCGCAGCGCCTCGAGATCGACCTCCGTCATGCCGGCTCCTCCTTCAGCAGCTCCCGCACCAGCTCTCGCCCGTGCTCGTCGAGATCGGCGATCCGGTCGCTGAAACCCCGGACGCCGGGTGCGGCGAGCACGACCTCGGCCCATGCGTCGCGGAGCACGAACGCCGGCCGCGCGACGAGGCAGTCCGGATCGGTCGTGTAGAGCCGGCCGTCCTGCCATGTACGGGCCTCGAGCGACATCCGTCCGCGCAGACCCTGCGACCCGTCCTCGCCGCCCTCGTGGAAGGTGTCGGGTGAGATCCGCATCGCGTCGACGAGGCCGACGCTCGGGAGCAGCGGCGCGCCGCAGCCGAGGAGATAGGCGTCCTCGCCCATGACGTCGCGGATGAGCTGGAGCCCCGACCGGTATGCGGCCACCGGGGTGACGTCCTCGTGCCGGGCGGCGGGGACGGCACCGGCGTACAGGAAATCGAGCTTCAGATAGTCGGCACCGAGGTCGCGGAGCCGCGTGAACACCTCGGTGAGGTAGTCGCGCACGCCGGGGTGCGTGAGGTCGAGACCGACGAGCTCGTCGCCCCAGTTGTATCCCGCCGAGCTGGTGAGCCAATCCGGATGACGCTGGGCGAGGTCCGACCGCGACCCGACGCTGAACGGTGCGAGCCACACGCCCGCCCGCCGCCCACTGGCGCGGACGGCCGCCACGACGTCGCCGAGGTCGCCGAAGCGCGGGTGGGGCGCCGTCCACTCGCCCGTGCCGAGGCTCCAGCCGTCGTCGATCTGCACGAGGTCCACATCGACACCCTCGCCGAGGGCGCCGGCGTCGAGGGCGCGGAGGTTCTCGGCGACATCCGCCGCTGTCACCTCCTCGAAGTACTGGTACCAGGTGCACCAGACCCTCGGGACGCGTGAGCCCGTCCGCGCTCCCGCGGCGGCACCGAACCGCGACCCGAACTCGGCGAGCGCGGCGGTCCCCGGGTCATCCGCCACCGGTGCCTTCCAGCGCTCGACGCCGTCGCCGGCGGTGACGACGACGCGGTCGTCGCGCCATTCGGCCCGGATCGTCGGCACCCGCTCGGACGCGTCGACGGCGGCGAAGACCTCTGCCGGACCGCCGTCGCCCGGGTCGACGACGAGCAGACCCTCGCCCTGCAGCACGCCCTCGGGCACCGGTTTCTCCGGTCGGAACCGCATCAGGTGCTGCCACCCCTCGTCCGGGCGGTGCGGCGGCTCGCCTCGGCGGTACCAGGTGGTCGGGCTCCAGCTCTGCCACCCCTCCGCGTAGACGCGCGCGCGGTCGGTGACCGCGATGTCGTGCGTGTCGGTCATGCCGTGGTGATGCCTTCCGTCGCAGCCGGGGTGAGGATCAGACCGTCCGGGTGAACGGGCGCTCCGTCCTCTTCGGCGGAGGCCATCGCGGCGAAGCCGAGGCGCGCGGTGGCCAGGACATGAGCCACGGAGTTCTCGGGCTCGCGGTCCTCGGCGATGGCCGACAGCAGCTCGCCCATCGCGCCGGCGAATCCGTCGGCGAACCACTGGCCCTCGAGCACGAACGCCTTCACCTCGCCGCCGCGGTCGAGTTCTACTCGGTCGCTGCCGAGGAGGACGCTTCCCCGAAGCGTCCCCTCCGTCCCGTGGATCCAGAAGGGGCAGCCACCGGATGTCGCCCGGGCATCGCCGACGATCCGCAGCGCCGCCGTCGCTCCGGCATCGGTGCGGAAGCGGACGTCGGCGTTCCACGGATTGCGCGCGGCGGCGGGCTGACCGGGAACGCGCGACTGGCTCGCCCACACCGCATCCACGCGTGAGCCCTCGAGCCAGCAGCGGCTGATGTCGATCCAGTGCACGAGGTAGTCGGCGAGGAGCATGCGCGGCACGTCGTCGAACGGCGTCCCGACCAGCGGAGGGAGCGGCTTGTCGTGCAGGTGGGTCACGCCCACGACCTCGCCGATGGCGCCATCGCGGATGAGCAGGGTGGCGAGCCGCCACGCGGGAGCCCACCGCCCGTTCTGGTTGACGGCGAGGCGCAGTCCCCGAGCCCGCGCCTCGACGACGGCCGCCGCCAAGCGAGGGAGATCGGCGCGGTCGGTGGTGAGCGGCTTCTGCGCCAGAACGTGCTTGCCTGCGGCGACCGCCGCCTCGATGAGGTCGATCCGCCCCCGGGGACCGGTCGCGAGGTCGACCACCGCCACATCGGGGTCGGCGAGGAGGTCGTCGACCGTCGGGTGCACGCGCGGGACGTCGAAGTCCGCCGCCAGCGCTCGTGCATGTGCGACGTCGCGCGAGGCGATCGCGACCACCGGCACACCCCAGGCCCGGTAGGCGGGAAGGTGAGCGCTCCGCGCGATTCCGCCGGCGCCGACGAGACCCACCGCCGGCGGGGCGTCCGGAATCCGGGGTCGATAGTCCGGGGTGTCTCCTGCCGGGGCCGTCATCACAGGGTCTTGCATCACGACGACCTCGGGGCGCGCTCGAAGCCGAGAACGGCCTGGAGGATGGCCGGATCACCGGCATCCAGTCGCCCGAACACCTCGGCGACGTCGGCCGCATCGACGACATCGGTGACGAGCGCGGCGGCGTCGAGCCGTCCCTCGAGCATGAGTTCCATGACGGTGCGGACGAGCCGCGGCTGGTCCCACCGGCCGCCGAGCCCGACCGGCGCGCCGGAGATCTGACTGGCGACGATGCGCACGCGATTGTGGTGGAACTCCTCGCCGAGGCGCAGGTTCGCCGCTCCGCCCTGGTAGAAGCCGGATGCCGCGACCAGTCCCTCGACCACGACGCACCGGATCGCCTCGTGCAGCGCCCGGTCGCTCCCCGACAGTTCGATCGCGCTGTCGGCACCGCCCCCGGTGAGCTCACGGATGCGGGCGCCGGCGCCGTCTCGGACGTCGGACTCCTCGAGCGCGTCGACCACCTCCGCCGCACCGAACCGGCGCGCGACCGCCAGGCGCTCGGCCACGGTGTCGACGGCGTACACCCGGCCGCCCGACAGCGTGGCGAGGCGGGTCGCGAGCAGGCCGATCACCCCCTGGCCGAAGATCGCGACCCGCTCACCCAGCCGCACGTCGGCTGCGAGGACGCCGTTGAGCGCGATCGACGCGACCCGCGCGAACGTGCCGAGGAGAGGATCGGCGCCGGCCGGGAGCTTCCGCCATTGCACCGCCGCCGCCGGCACGACCGCGTCGCTGCGGTGCCCCCAGATGCCGTGCACCACGTCTCCGACGGCGACCGAGGTCACGTCGTCGGCGACCTCGACCACCTCCCCCACCTCCGAGTACCCCCACCCCTGCACCGGGTAGGCGAAGCTCGGCTCCCCCGGCACGAAGAGACGCCGCTCGGCGTCCCACGTACTGGTGAGGTACGGATTGGTGCCGCGGTAGGCGGTGAGCTCCGTCCCCGCTGAGATGCCGGAGTACCACGTGGCGATCCGCACCGTTCCGGGAACGAGCGGCGCCACGGCGGTGTCGACGAGTTCGACGCGTCCGGGCGCAGTGAACTGCACGATGTGAGGCACGAGGGTCAGCCCTTCTCGGCGCCGGCGGTGAGCCCGCCGACGAGGAGCCGCTCGGAGGCGAAGAACAGGATGATGATCGGCAGGGTCAGGATGACCGATCCGGCCATGAGGACCGTCGTGGGCACCTCGATGCTCCCCGACAGCTGCGAGAGACCCAGTGAGACCGTCCACGAGTCGCGCCGCTCGACGAGGAAGAGCAGCGCGAAGAGGAACTCGTTCCACGCGATCATGAAGATGAACAGGCCGTTCGACACCAGCGCCGGCATCGCCAGGGGCAGGCTGATCTTCCGCATGGTCTGCAGCCGGGTGCATCCGTCGATCGCCGCCGCCTCCTCGAGCGAGACCGGGACCGTGGCGAAGTAGTTGCGCAGCGTGTAGATCGACACCGCCGCCACCTGCGAGACGTAGACCACGACGAGCGCGACGAGCGAGCCGCGGAGACCGAGCTGCGTGAAGAAGACGAACAGCGGCACGGCGAGGAGGATCGCGGGGAAGAAGTACACCGCGAGGAACAGGCCCGACACCTGACGCCGACCGAAGAACTGCAGGCGGCTCACGGCGTACGCACCCGGGATCGCGACGAGGAGCGTCAGCACCACGGTGCTGAGGGCCACCAGGAGAGAGTTCCGCATGAAGACGATGAAGCCCTGGCCGCCGTCGGAGACCGGCAGGAGCACGTCGAGGTAGGTGGAGAAGTCGAGCTCATCGATCGTGATCCACAGGGCGCCCGGGTTCTGCAGGAGGGAATCCAGCGACCGGAAGCTCAGCAGCACCATGTAGTAGAAGGGGAAGACGGCCACCAGCAGCAGGACGGCGATCACGATCGGCCGGAGGATGGCGAAGAGGCGGTTCTCGAACCGGTCGCGGGTGAGGCTGCTCATGCCTGCTCCTCCTGTCGGCCGAAGAGCTTGAGGTACACCCCGACGAGGACGGCGAGGATGACGGCGAGCACGAGCGCCTGCGCGGCGGCGGCGCCGATGTCGCCCCGAGCGGTCATGTAGTCCAACACCCGCACCGACACCACCTGGGTGCCGGCGCCACCGCCGGTGAGCAGGTAGATGTCGTCGAAGTTGTTGAATGTCCAGATGAAGCGCAGCACGCTCAGCACCGCAATGGTGGGGAGCAGCTGCGGCCAGAGGATGTGCCAGAACCGCTGCGTCGGCGTCGCGCCGTCGATGCGCGCCGCCTCGTCGAGCACGTCGGGCACTGCCTGCAGGCGGGCGGTCAGGAAGAGGAAGGCGAAGGGGAACGAGCGCCACGCCTCGAAGCAGATCACGGTGATCAGGGCGATCGGCAGGTCGATCTGGAGCCCGAACACCGATACGGCGAGCGAGCGCTGCGAGAGGAACGCGACGGGGTCCTCCCACCCGAGGAGGTTCTGACCGACCCAGTTGACGAACCCGAACTGCGGGTTGAGCAGGGTCGCCCACACGAACGTCGCGGCGACCACCGGCGCGACGTAGGGAAGGAGGAGGGATGCGCGGATGAGGCCGCGCCCGCGGAACGGCCTCTGCAGCGCCAGCGCCGCGATGAGTCCGATGCCGATGGCGAGCGCCGTGCCGCAGACGGAGTAGACCACCGTCGTCCACAGCGCCTGGAAGAAGCCCGGAGAGGTGAGCACCTCGACGAAGTTGTCGAGGGTGTACTCACCGATGATTCCGGTGCCGCGGATGTTGATCAGCCGCACGTCCTGGAACGCCAACGCGATCGCCCAGACGATCGGGAGCACCACTGCGACGGCGATGATGACCACCGTCGGGCTGATGAGGAGCAATCCGGCGCGGTTCTCCTCGCGCGCCTTGCGGGACTTGCCGACCCGTTCCTTGCCCCGCGGGCGGCCGAGCGGGGCGGGGGGACGGGCCGACAGGCCCGTCCCCCCGGCCAGCTGCGTCACTGGAGCGACTCCTGAACGGAGCGCGCCGCCTCCGCGGCCGTCGCTGCCGCCTGCTCGGCGTCGGTCCCCTGCGATACCTCGTTCACCGCGGTGGCCACAGGCTGCTCGCCCTGCAGCGCACCGAGGAGGTCGCCCTGACCCTGCGGGATCGCCCAGCGGGCGATGTTCTCGGGGCCGGCTGCGACCTGCTCGAGGACCTCGGGAGCGTAGAAGTCCGACAGCGGCGCCTTGGTGTCGACCCCGGCGGGGAAGGTCGCCCATGCGTCGGAGTAGAGCGTCGGCTCATCGGCCGTGCCGAAGCGGACCGGAACCTTGCCCTCGGGCGCGATCGCGATCCAGTCCTCGTAGCCGGTGCTCATCATGTATGCGATGAAGGCCTGCGAGTCCTCGGCGTTCGCCCCCTCCGTGATCGTCCACGAAGTGATCTCGCCGAACTGTGCGGGCTCGCTGCCCTCGGGGCCGGCGATCGATGTCACGACGCCGGTGTTCTCGGCGAGGAAGGCCGGGTTGTCGGCGCACTCCGGGCAGTTGGGCTTGGCGTCCTCCCGCAGCCCCGCCATCTCGTCGAGGACGAAGCTCGACCAGATGAACATCGCCGCGTCGCCGGCGAAGTAGGTGGCCCGCGTCGTGTCGACATCCTGCGCACCCGGTACCGAGTAGTCGGAGATGAGGTCGCCGTAGAAGCCGAACGCCTCGACGCAGGCGGAGGAATCGAGCTCGATCTCCCCCTCGTCGTTCACAAGCTGGCAGTCGTTGCCGAGAGCGACCTGCTCGAAGGTCTGCTCGGTGAAGGCGTCGCCTGGAGCCGTGGCGCCGACGAATCCGGCGAGGTCGGGCGAGTTGAGCGCCTCCGCAGCCTCGAGCACCTTCTCGTAGGTGTCGGGGGCATCGAGTCCCGCCGCCTCGAAGAGGTCGGTGCGGTAGAACAGCATCTGCAGCCACGACTCGCTCGGCACCGCGAGCTGCGTGTCACCGTCGGCGGTGAGCTCGAGCGCCTTCTCGGAGAACGTCGAGGAGTCGAGGCTGTCGATCACCGCGCCGACGGCGTCGGTGTCGATGAGCTCGTTGGCGGACAGCGTCCGCACTTGCGGCAGCGAGATGCCGCCGATGACGTCGGGAAGGTCACCGGCCGCGGCCGATGAGGTGATCAGCTGCGCGAACTGGTCCTCGGCGACCGAGACGACTTCGACCGAGATGCCCGACTCCTCCTCGAAAGCGGCGACGATGTCCTCCGTCGCCGCCACGCGGTCGGGCAGGTCTTCCTGCACCCAGAACGTGATGCCCTCGCCGTCGCCGCCATCACCTCCGTCACTTTCTCCTCCGCCGGCGGAACAGCTCGACAGGACGAGAGCCGTTGCGCCGATCATGGTCAGGGTCACCGCTGCGGTACGGATCTTCACCGTGCGCCTCCTCGCGCTTTGCGTCTGATGCAGGGACTCGGGCCGAACGGGAGGCCCAGATATGACTAGACGGTAGATTCGTTTTGCCTAGCTGTCAAGCATAAGTAGAGTGTCTCGAAAGGAGGCGCTGATGCCGGGCCCAGGGGAAGTGCTGGAACTGATTCGCGAGCACGGGGCGCTCACGCGCGGCGATGTGCTCGACATCACCGGCCTCTCCCGCATGACGGTCGCCGCGCGCGTCGACGCCCTCCTCCACACGGGGCTCGTCGTCGAGCGCGGCACCGAGCGGGTCACCGGCGGCCGGCCGTCGAAGCGACTGGAGTTCAATCCCTCCTACGCCGGGATCATCACCGCCACCGTCGACACCACCCACACCACGGTCTCCCTCACCGACCTCGGCGGCACCGTCCTCGACGAGCAGCCGGTCGCCGTCGCCGTCGCCGACGGCCCCGATCACACGTTGAACGTCATCACCGAGCGCGCCCGCGCGCTCATCGAAGGGGCGGCGGTGGAGCGGGTCGCCGCCATCGGGATCAGCGTCCCCGGGCCGGTCGATCCCGACACCGGCCGCCCCAGTCAGCCGCCCATCATGCCCGGGTGGGATGCCTATCCGATCCCCGAGCACCTCGGCGACGCGCTCGGCATTCCGGTGCTGGTCGCCAACGACGCCGATGCGGCGGCGCTCGGCGAGCAGCGGCGCGCCCACCCGTCATCTCGCTCGCTGTGCTTCGTCAAGGTGTCGTCGGGAATCGGCACCGGGATCGTCATCGGCGGGCAGGTCTACCGCGGCACCGACGGCGGAGCCGGCGACATCGGGCACGTCAAGATCGCCGGACACGACGACATGGTCTGCCAGTGCGGGGCACGAGGATGTCTCGCCGCCGTCGCCTCGGGCGGCGCGATCGCCCGCTCGCTCACCGACCTCGGCAAGCCCGCCGTGTCGGGATCGGACGTCGGCGGGTACTTGGCTCGGGGCGACACCGATGCCGCACGCCTCACCCAGGAGGCGGGGCGGGTCATCGGAACCGTCGTGGCCACCGTCGTATCGCTGCTGAACCCGGGAGAGGTCGTCCTCGGCGGGATGCTCGCCTCGCCGCCGCTCCTGAGCGGCGTGCGCGAGACGCTCTACCCGCTGTCGCTCCCGCGCGCGACGCGCCACCTGACGGTGAGCCTGTCGACCCTCGGCCGCCGCGCCGCGACGGTGGGCCTCGCCGCTCTCGTGGTCGACCGGGAGTTCTCGGCCGCCGCTGTGAACCGCGCACTCGCGAAATGAACCGAGCGCGGCCCGTCGTCGTCGCGGTCGACTCCTTCAAGGGGTCGATCCCCGCCGCGGCCGCCGCCGCCGCGCTGCGGGAGGGGTGGCGGAGCGTCGACCCCGACCGGGAGGTCGTTCTCGCGCCGATGGCGGACGGCGGCGAAGGCACGCTCGACGCGTTCGCGGCGGCCGTTCCCGGCGGCGTCCGGATGCCGGTGACGGTGAGCGGTCCCGCCGGAACGCCGGTGGAGACCTCCTGGCTCCTGCTGCCTCCCACCCCCGAGGCGCCGGGCGGAACCGGCGTGGTGGAACTCGCGTCCACCTCGGGCATCGAACTCCTCGGCACCCCGCCCCGCCTCCGCCCCTGGGACGCCGACACCCGCGGCTTCGGCGAAGCGATCGCCGCAGCCCTCGCGCGCGGCGTCTCGCGCCTCGTCCTGGGGATCGGCAGCAGCGCCTCCACCGACGCCGGTGCGGGGATGCTGGCCGCACTCGGAGCGCGATTGACCGATGACGCGGGGCGGCCGATCGCCCGCGGCGCGCGAGGCCTCCGCGACCTGGCGACGGCCGACCTGGCGGGCCTTCCGCCGCTGCCACCCGGCGGCATCACGGTGCTCACCGATGTGACGAGCCCGCTCCTCGGCGAGCACGGCGCCGCCGCCGTCTTCGGCCCGCAGAAGGGTGCGGCGCCCGGAGACATCCGCGCCCTCGACGCGGCGCTCGCCCGCGTCACCGCCCTCGTTCCGGGCGACCCGACCGCGCCCGGCGCGGGGGCCGCCGGCGGCACCGGTTACGGATTGCTCGCCTGGGGGGCGCGCCTCGAGCCCGGCGCCGCGGCCGTCGCGGGGCTCATCGGACTCGGTGAGATCATCGCAGGGGCCGCGTTCGTGATCACCGGGGAGGGCTCCTACGACGGCCAGTCCGCCGCGGGGAAGGTCACGGGATTCGTCCGTACCCTCGCGGTGGAGCGTGGCGTGCCGGTGGCCCTCGTCGCGGGACGCATCGCCTCGGATGCGCCCCTCGAAGGATTCGCGGCCACGATCTCGCTGGTGTCGACCGCCGGGTCGGTCGCGGCGGCCCTGGGCGACCCGGCGCGCTGGTTGCGGGCAGCTGGGGAGGCGATTGCCCGCGAGGCATCCCGCATCTGAGCGAGGTCATCCTCCACACTGTGATCGGGCGGTGCCCGACCGTCCCTCGCCCTCAAGGATCCGGATGACCACGCGACGCCGCCGTCGAGCGCGCCAATTGCGCCGCCGCCGGTTCCTGGCGCTCGTCGTCGCCCTCGTCGTCATCGGCTCGGGCACTGGGCTGCTTGCGAACGGACTCCTCGGCACGCGGTCGGCGGTCGCATCGGCGGAGACCGAGGTCCCGCCGGCGGCGGAGGCACCGCCGACCGGAGCACCACCGACCGGAGCACCGCCGCCCGCGGCGTCCGCCATCCCCGCGCCGGCGGTCACGGCGGTCGCCGTGAGCGTCCCGCCCCCACCGGATCCCACACCCCAACCGGTGATCTCGCCGGCGGCGATGCCCTGCGACACCGCAACCCTCGTCACGGTGTGGGCGCACGCCGACGACGACCTCATCTTCGGAAACCCCGGGATCTCCGACGCGATCGGTCGTGGCGAGTGCGTCCGCTCGGTCTACCTCACCGCCGGCGATGCCGGCCGCACCACGGGGTACTACCGCTCCCGCGAGCTCGGCATCCTCCGCGCTTACAACGAGATGAGGGGAAAGCCCGGCACCTTCTGGGACGAGACGCGCCTGACCCTCCTGACGGGCGCGCAGGTCACCCGCTTTACCCCGAAGGACGACGCGCGCCTGAGCGTCATCTTCCTGCGCCTTCCCGACGGCGGCATGACCGGCGGCGGGTTCCGCGCCACCGGCTACGGCACCCTGCCGAAGCTCGTCGACGGCGCGATCCCGACCCTCTACCCCGTGGACGGCGCCACTCCGCTCTCCCGCGACGCCCTCGCGGCGACCGTTGCGGAACTCACCGCCGCCTCCGGCCCGGCGCAGGTCTTCACGCACGTTCCCGGCGGCGCCGCGCAGGCGGGCGGCGACCACCCCGACCACATCGCCACCGGCACGCTCGTCCGCGAAGCGGCGCTCGGCGGCGCCTTCCCCCGCGAGATCGCCCGGTACTACGTGGGCTACCAATCGGAAGGATGGCAAGCGAATCTCGGCGGCGACCAACTGCAGCGCAAGGTCACGACCTACCGCATCTACGCGGCCGAAGACTCCGAGCTCGCCTGCAGCGACAACGCGACCTGCCTCAACCGGCCCCGCTTCGGCGCCTGGCTGCAGCGCTCCTACTCGGTCAGCGACGCCGAACTGGGGCTCGGCTGATTCGCCGCCGGAATCCCGCCGGCACCGGAGCCACCCCCGCGCTGCGCTGTTAGCGTCGGGACATGACCCTGCGCTTCGCCGCCCTCGGCGTGGTCGCCGTCGTGCTCGTGGTCATCGCCGGGGTCGCGCTCGGGCTTCCGCTCGAGGGGGTGGTCGTCGCGACATCCGCTCTCGTCCTCGCCCTCATCGGGTCGGGCGTCGGGCTCGCCCGCTTCCACTCCCATCCGCGCCTCGGCGGCGCGAACGTCGTCACCCTCGTGCGGCTGACGATCGTGGCCGTCCTCCTCGCGGTGCTGCTCGCCGCACTCGGCGGCGACCGCCCCGACGCGCTCGCGGTGATCGCGGTGAGCATCGTCGCGCTGAGCCTCGACGGCGTCGACGGCTTCCTCGCGCGCCGCCAGGGCACCGCATCGCGTTTCGGTGCCAGCTTCGACATGGAGGTCGACTCGGCCTTCGCACTCGTGCTCGCCTGCCTCGCGGCACTCGGGCCGGCGGGTCCTCTCGCGCTCCTCCTCGGCCTTCCCCGCTACCTCTTCGGCGCCGCGGCGTTGGCGCTTCCCTGGCTGAACGGCCCCCTGCGCCCCCGTCTCAGCCGCAAGACCGTCTGCGTGCTGCAGCTCATCGCCCTCATCGCCCTGCAGCTGCCGCTCCTCCCACCGTGGGGCGCGCTCGCCCTCGTCGCCATCACCGCCGCGATGCTCGCCTGGTCGTTCGGCCTCGACGTCCTCCAGCTCTGGCGGGGGCGCGCCGAGACGACGACGGATGCCCCGCTTCGGCCCCTCGTCGTGCGCCTTCTGCAGGCCGCGGTCACCGTCGCGCTCCTCGCGGTGGTGTGGCAGGTTGCCGGCGGCGCGGACGTCCTCGACATCCTGGTGTCAGCCGAGCCCCTGTGGCTCGTCGCCGCGGCGGCGCTCCTGGTCACCCACACGGTGCTTTCCGCGCTCCGGTGGCGGGTGACCGCCGCCCCGCTCGGCATCGCGCTCGGCAAGCGGCACGCGATCACCGAGTACTTCCTCGCGCAGCTCGTGAACACCACCCTCCCGGGCGGCGTGCTCGGCGACGCGGCCCGGGCGGCGCGCTCGCGTCATCAGGCGAGCCTCGGCAACTCGGTCGGTGCGGTCGTGGTCGAGCGCGCCGTCGGCCAGGTCGCCCTCCTCGCGGTCTTCGCCGTCTCGTTCGTCGCGACCCTCGTGGCGCCGGGCGGCATCGTCTGGCCGCCCGATCTGGCACTCGGGGTGTCGATCGCCCTCGTCGCGATCGGGGTGGGCGCGGTCATCGTGACCGTGGTCCTCCGCCTTGCTCCGCCCGCCGCAGACTCCCGGCTGGGGCGACTCGTCGACGGCGGCCGGCGCGCGGCCCTCGAGCCCGGCGTCCTCCCCGCACAGCTGCTGTACAGCGCCGGGGCGACGGTGTGCATCCTCGCCGCGTTCGCCTGCTGCGCCGCCGCGATCGGCGCCCCGCTCGCCCTCGGCGCGGTGGGGGCCGTCGTTCCGCTGGTGCTTCTCGCGATGCTGCTGCCGATCTCGGTCGGCGGGTGGGGCGTCCGCGAGGGCGCCGCCGTCGCGCTCCTCCCGATCGCCGCCCTCAGCGGTGCCGAGGCTTTCGCCGCGAGTGCCGCCTTCGGCCTCGCCGCCCTCGTCGCCGCTCTCCCCGGCGTCGCGGTGGTGTGGGTGCGCGGGCGTCCTCGCCGCGCCGACGCCCATCACACGCAAAGCGTGGCAGGGTCGAGGTAGCCGCTCCCATCCGCCTTCTCTTGCCTGGAGGATGCCCATGACCGATCGCCGAACCCTCAGCCGTCGCACCCTCCTCGGGGCCGGCATCGTGGGCGTCGCGGGCGTCACCGCCGCAGCCGTAGGCCTCAGCACGCGACCGGGGGGCCTGTTCGGCGCGGCGGAAGGCGGAGACATCCGACCCGCCTCGCTGCAGCTGTCGTGGCTTCACTCCGTGCAGTTCGGCGGCAGCTACATCGCCCTCGACCGCGGCTGGTGGCAGGGCGCCGGGCTCGAGGTGTCTCTCCTGCAGGGCGGCCCGAACGCGCCCGTCGAGCCGCCGGTCGTGTCGGGCACCGCGCTCGTCGGGATCTCCGCCGCCGACTACACCGCCGCCGCCGTCGCCGAGGGGGCGCCGTTCCGGATCATCGGCGTCGCCATGCAGAAGAACCCGTTCGTCATCGCCTCGCTCCCCGAGCGACCGGTGAACGAACCCGCCGACATGGTGGGGATGCGGATCGGGATGGCCCTCGCCAACACCCCGGTGCTCGAGACGCTCTGCACGCTCAACGGCGTCGATGTCGACGGCATCGAGGTCGTGCCGACGCAGTACTCGGCTCAGCCCCTGCTCGCCGGCGAGGTCGATTGTCTCCTCTGCTGGGAGACCGACCTCCCCGTCGCGATGACCGTCCAGGGGGTCGAGAGCGTCACCATGCTGATGGCCGACTACGGGTATGCGCTGCACTCGCAGACCTACATCGCCACCGACGAGAGCCTGGCGAACCGCCGCGACGACCTCGTGGCGCTCATGGCCGGCGAGGTGCGCGGGTGGGAGGAGTACCGGCAGAACACCGATGCCGCCGCCGCGCTCACCCTCGAGATGTTCCCCGACGCCGGGCTCGACCTCCAGACGCAGGAGCTGCAGGCCGAGCGGCAGGTGCCGCTGATGTTCTCAGAGGTGACCGACCAGAACGGGTTCGGCTGGTGGACGGATGACTCCGTCGCCCAGAACCGCGAGACCCTCGCCCTCCTCGGGCAAGACGTCTCGGCCGACCTCTGGGATCGCTCGATCCTGGAACAGGTCCATGGCGGGTGAGACCGCACCGGCGGTTGTGCTCCGCGGGGTCGCCAAGACCTATCCCGGTGGGCTGACGGCGGTCGCGCCGCTCGACCTCGTGCTGGAGACGGGGCAGACCACCGCCCTCGTCGGGCCGTCGGGGTGCGGAAAATCCACGATCCTGCGCCTCATCGCCGGGCTCGAAGCGCCGTCGGCGGGCACCATCACGATCGGGGAGGAGCCGCCGGCGGATGTCGCCGGGCGCGGCCGCCTCGCTGTGGCGTTCCAAGACCCCTCGCTCCTCCCCTGGCGGACGGTGCGAAAGAACATCGCCCTCGCCCTGAGCCTCGTCCACCGGCCGATCGACGACGCCGCGATCGACCGGCTCCTCGCACTGGTGGGACTCGACGGTTTCGGTGACACGCGCCCGGCGGCGCTCTCGGGTGGGATGCGCCAGCGCGCCGCGATCGCCCGGGCGCTCATCACCGAGCCGCAGCTCCTCCTCCTCGATGAGCCCTTCGGCGCTGTGGACGAGCTCACCCGGCACGACCTCATCGCCGAGCTGCCTCCGCTCTGGCGCGAGCGCGGCACCACCGCCCTCCTCGTCACCCACTCGATCGCCGAGGCGGTGCGGATCGCCGATCGGATCGTGGTGCTGAGCCCGCGGCCGGCGGCCGTGGTCGCCGACATCCCGGTCGCCCTGCCGCATCCTCGCACCCCTGAGGTTGCGCGCGCGGCGGAGTTCGTCCGTCTCGTCGACACCGTCACCGAGGCGCTCGAGCGCTCTCGCGCCCGGGGCCCGAAGACCGACACGCCCGCATGACCGGGGTGCTCACTGTTCCGCCGCGCGTGCGGCCGGCCGCGCGGCGCGACACCCTCATCACGGTGGTCGCGCTGCTGGTGGTGTGGGAGATCGGCGCGCGCCTCCTTGCCGGCTCCTTCGTCCTCGCAGCTCCCAGCGAGATCGTCGTAGCGCTCATCCAGAACGCCGGCCTCCTCTCGCGAGCGCTCCTCGTCACCGGTCAGGCCGCACTCCTCGGCTTCCTCATCGGAAACCTCGCCGCGGTCGCGCTCGCCGGGTTCGCCGTCGTCGTCCCCGCGTCGGAGCGTGTCATCACCGCGGTCGCGCTCGTCGTGTTCTGCCTGCCGCTCGTCGCGACCGGTCCGGTGCTGCGCGTTCTCCTCGGCCCCGGCGATGCGCCGCAGGTCGTGCTGGCCGCGCTCGCGGTCTTCTACACGACGATGATCCCGCTCCTGGTCGGGCTGCGCGCCGCTCCCGCCGGCTGGTTCGACCTCGTTCGCAGCTACGGACGCGGCGAGTTCGCCGCCCTTCGCTATGTGCGGGCGCGTGCGAGCCTCCCCTACCTCATCGCGGGGCTGCAGATCGCCGCCCCGGCAGCGTTCCTCGGCGCGATGGTCGGCGAGTTCACCGGCGCCGAGAGCGGGCTCGGCGTCCTCACGATCCGTGCCTCACGCGACCTCGACATCGAGCTCACGTGGGCGCTGGCGACCGTGGCCACCGTCGTATCGGTTCTCGCGTACGCGCTCATCGGCGCGATCGGCCGACGCTTCGTCACCGAGCGCCCGCCCCTGATCCTCGCCCCCCTCCGTCCCCGCCTCGGACGGCGCGAACGGGTGCGGAGCGCCGTGGCGACCTCGATCGCGGTCGTCGTCGTGATCGTCGCGCTCTGGTGGGGCGGCATCCTCCTCACGGGGCTCAGTCCCTTCTTCGCGCGGACGCCGGTCGACGTCATCCGGATCCTCGCCGGAGCCGACGACGGCGGGGAGGTCCGGGGGGTCTTGCTCGCCGCCCTCGGCGAGACGGCCGCCCTCGCCGGGGCGGGATACATCGCGGGGCTCGTTCTGGGCGCCGGGATGGCGGTGCTCCTGACGCTCGCCCCGCGCGCGGGGGCGGTGTCGATGCCGGTCGCGATCGCCCTCCGGGCGGTACCGATCGTCACGACGGCCCCCCTCGTGGTGCTCCTCCTCGGACGCGGACCCGTCGGTGCGATCGCCCTCGTGGCGATCATGGTGTTCTTCCCCACCCTCGTCGCATGCCTGGAAGGCCTCCGCCAGGCCCCGGGCCAGGCACTCGACGTGATGCGCAGCTACGGCGCGCCGGATCGGGTGCAGCTGGTGCGCGTGCGGCTCCCCGCCATGCTCCCCGCCTTCTTCGCGGCCGCCCGGATGAGCGTTCCCGCCGCGGTCCTCGCCGTGACGGTCGTCGAGTGGCTCGCCCTCGGCACGGGGATCGGCGCGGCGATGGCACTCGCCGCGTCACGGTCGGGCTACGACCTTCTGGCCGCCGCGGTCGTCGTCGTCACGGCGTTGTCGGCCCTCGGCTACGCGGCCGTCGGAGCGATCGAGACCCGGGTGCTCAGGATCTACGCGCCGGAGCAGGTCGGGTGACGCGCCGCGCGGCGTTTGCGATCCCCGGGGCTCTCGACACGGTCACCGGCGGCTACCTCTACGAGCGGCGACTGCTGGAGGGGCTTCGCGAGCTCGGCACCGACACCCTCCACCTGCCGCTCGCGGCGTCGTTCCCGGCGCCGTCGGAGACCGACGAGGCGGCCGCACTGCGAGTCCTCCGCGGCGTCTCCGGTGACCGCCCGCTGATCCTCGACGGCCTGGTCTTCGGGTCGATCTCGACCGCGGGGCTCGCCGAGCTGCCGGCGCCGATCGTGGCGATGATCCACCACCCGCTCGCCCACGAGGAGGGGCTCTCGCCCGAGCGGCGCGCACACCTCTTCCGCACCGAACGCGACAACCTGCGGCTCGCCCGGGCGGTGCTCGTGCCGAGCCCGCACACCGCTCGCATCCTCGTCGGCGAATACGGCGCCGACCCCGCACTGATCACCATCGCCCGCCCCGGAACCGACCGGCCGCGCCTCCGCGCGCGGCCGGTGGCGCCGCCGCTCGTGCTGTCGGTGGGCATCCAGCACCCGCGCAAGGGACACGACGTGCTGCTCCGCGCACTCGCGCGGCTGAGCGACCTCGAGTGGTCGGCGGTGATCGCCGGCACCCTGTGGGATCGCGCCTACGGCGCCGACCTCCTCGCCCTCGGCGACGACCTCGGCCTCAGCGGTCGCGTCCGGATCGCCGGGGACGTACCGGCCGGCGAGCTCGACGAGCTGTGGGCTGCGGCGAGCGTGTTCGCCCTCGCGACCCGCTACGAGGGGTACGGCCTGGTCTTCGACGAGGCGCTCGCCCGCGGGCTCCCCGTCGTCACCTGTCGCACCGGCGCGGTGCCGGAGACGGTTCCCGCCGAGGCGGGCCTGCTCGTCCCGCCCGACGACCCGGCCGCCTTCGCCGACGCCCTCCGCGTGGCGCTCACCGACGCCGGCGTCCGAGGACGGATGTCGCGCGCCGCCCGCCGCGCCGGCGACGCCCTCCCCTCGTGGCTCGACACGGCCCGGGTGGCGCAGCGCGTGCTGGACGCGCTGCCCGCACCATCCCCCTGACCCC
>JAESFR010000122.1_pt1 | contig 70300 bp, 68 predicted proteins | sample 9266191 | NCBI WGS metagenome assembly JAESFR01 (sample SAMN14503063, study PRJNA617104) | algae metagenome | isolation source: Pleurocapsa minor HA4230-MV1 and co-occurring heterotrophs from cement on... | place: USA: Nuuanu Pali Lookout, Hawaii | collected 2009-07-20
CGACTCCTACCGGCTGAAGAACCGAGAGCTCGGCCGCGTCCCCGCGGCCGTCAACGAAGAGAACTAGAGACCGAGGGGGTCAACTTTCAACCGTCGGAAAAGGGTCAGTTTTCGACCGTCGTTGACATGATTACGGTGAAGCTGGGGCTGCCCGATTCCTGATGGTGGCGTGGAAGACGGGCTCGCGTCTCCGATGCCCCATTCCCGGGGCTGGTCCCACCCCGGCCGTATCCACTCCGAGGCAGCGCTCGCGATGCTCGCCAGCGTGGTCCAGAGCCGAATCCAGTACCAGCCAGGCACCCGCGACTACATCGCCCGCCGCACCGCCGAAGGCAAACCAGCCGAGAGATCAAACCCTGTTGGCTCGCTACGTCGCCCGAGACCTCTACCGCCTCCTCGAAAGCGGAACCCGCCGCTTGGCGAAGCACAGGAGCGTCGTGACAGACGTCGACCAAATGAGGTGGGCCGGCCCTTTTGACTCCGAACGTTCATCTGGTTGCGTGTTCAGAGGACCGGACTGGGTACGGCAGACTGCGCCCGCCCGAACGAATAGGACGTACTTCCCGCCATGGCAACTGACTACGACGCCTCACGCAAGAGCGAGGAGGAGCAGAAGGAGGAGAGCCTCGAGGCTCTTCGCCTCGCTGCGACCGACAAGGACGCGAGCTCCAGCAGAATCGACGAGGACGAGACCGAGGCCGCAGAGTCCTTCGAACTGCCCGGAGCCGACCTGTCGAATGAGGAGCTCACCATCGAGGTGGTGCCGAAGCAGGACGACGAGTTCACGTGTTCGGTGTGCTTCCTCGTGCACCACCGCAGCGCGCGGATAGCAGACACCCCGCCCGTTTGCCGCGACTGCGCGTAATAGCCCGCCTCGATCGGGCTGGGACGGTCAGCAAGAGCGAGGAGGTGGGCGCTGTCCCTACAGGCACGGTCTCGACACGGCGTCGACGAACGTCCCTCGCCCAGCGTGGTCCCGCGGTGGTATGCGCGCGAGGTCGACGGGATCGAGGCGGGAGCCCACTGACGCACTGAATCGGCGGATGCGGACCTCCCCGACAGGCGGCGGTAAGACGCACACATCGCAGAATGAGCGCCTACGTCGCGACGCGGTTCCCTCACACACCATGGTGAACGGACAGCGCAGACACGCACCTTCAGGCGTCGCTCGGCATCAGAGACGAGTCAGGCGGCTCCCGCATGCACGAGGCGCTAGCCCTACGACTCGTAGCGATCGTTCACTTCCCAATCGTCCTCCTCCTGCTCCCAGTCGACCTCGCATAGTCCAGTACCAGCAGTGGCCTCCGCATGTCGCTTCGGGCGCCTTGGCCGAGGGCGGTGATGCTCGGCCGGCGCGTCCGGATCCAGCAACGGCGCGTCGAAGATCTCGTACGACAGGGCGGGCCGCCCGTAAGCGTGTGGGGTCCCGTCGCGGTCTGGCCACATGACGACAAATGGCTGAACTTGCAGGTAGCGATAGACCTTTGCCAGCTGTGGTGCCCCTCCGACCGATGGGTAAAGTCCGCTGCGGATCATGTCCCGGAGCACTTCAAAGGGCTCCATATCAAGCCCTCCTTGTGTCATCTTTCCGCGTTCATGGAGGAGCGTGCGAAGCCTGTCTGCCGCTTCTTGTGCCACATCACCTGAGAACGCGACGACCTTGCGGGCTCCCTCTTCCTGCCCAGTCCACTCCCTGATTGGGGCGAAGGTGTAACGACCTAGGTGCGCGTCAAAGTGAAGCCGCCAGATTCGATACTCGCTCTTTTTCCAGGAGAAGCCGCCCATCAGGAACTGGGTATCCGGCGCTTCTGGCGACGTCTGCCCGGCTGGCAGGTCATTGAGCAGCGTCATCATCTGTTCAAACACCCGGAGTGAGTGCTTACGCAACTCGCTGATATCGGCGCGCCTCCGCCTCGATCCCGGAAAGAGTTCGATGGCGTTGGCCAACTGCAATGCTAGTGGGTATGCCCGCCAGGTTGAGCCTGAGAAAGCGACCAGACAGTCCGACCGCGGCATGGGGATGATCTTGGGGCAGCAATCCCAAGCTTCACCTCCGCGCAGTCGACTATCAGACGCGAAGACCAACTCCTCGACGTCGCCCACTCGACGGATCCAAGCTACAGACAGGGTCATGCAGTCAACTATGGCCGAGCGCCGTCGTTAATGGACGATGGCGCAGTCTCGCGAGTGGCGGCCTTCACTTGGGTGCACTGAAGTCTGTCCTTGGATAAGCAACTCGCGGCAGCGGGATGGCCAGGGCCGTTCCCTGGTGAGGGGTGGATGCCGCATCTACTCAGAGACCAGCTGCCGACCTATGGTTGCGCTCCCGACAGGTCCGACCACCAGTCCTGCAGGGACCTTCGAACGATGTACTCGAAGACCCAGAGAAGCATCGGCATGTCGGCAGAGGACCAAACTGCGTCATGCGAGAACTGTGCGATGCCGTCATTTCTTTCGATGTATCCGGCACTTGCTTCTTCGTTCGGGTCGAGATCGTTGTCCATGTTCGTCTCCCACCGAGGGGGCCGCAGCATGGGGTCGGGAAACGGTCGACCGTCGTGAAGCGAACGCGACCGCATGTCGTCAATCGAGGCGGCTAACTCGCCTAGAAGTGTCCAATCGATCGTCGTCCATGGTGCCCTGACTGCTGGTGGTGCGGGTGCTCGCTCGGCGAGAAAGTTGCAGAAGCGACGAGTGGCGCTCCTCCTCGGATTCAGGGTGGATGCGGCCGTCTCGACAGCGCTAACAAGGAGTAGCCACGCCATGTTTGGGTCGGCATCCGCCATCCAGATCGCGTTGGAGTAGAGCAGCGCCGCTCTCGCGAGACGAACCGCGTCATTCGGGTCGATAGCCCCATAACCCTGAAGCAATGCCGACGCCGATGTCAGGTTCCGAGGCTCTGACAGGGAGGGCACGACCGCATGGCCCGGAGCTCTCGGTGGACGCGAGGGGTGCCGGTCATACTCAACTGGTCTCCCGAGGGGGTCCTCGCCGCGCCACTCTCTAATTCGACCTCCAGAGCGAACGCGCGTACCGAGCGCAAGAGCCAGAAGTGACGCTACTTCGTCGTCCGCAGTCCCGCCCACGTACCGAGAGTCGTCCGTCTCGTTTACGGACGCATCGACATTCCACTCGAGAAACCATTCGGTTCTGAGGACGATTGCTGGTCCATCAGCCTCGCTACCGTGAGCGATCGTGTTGATCATCAGGTACGGGCCAGCTTGAACCAGGTCACCTGTAAAAGTCGTGTCACAGTAGAACGCAGACTCATAACGTTGGTCTGTACTGATGCCAGCCGAGTGGCCCTGCCAGTTCCGCCAGGCCGTAGGTCCTGCATTGCTGCGCACGGGGTTGGTCACCTCACACAGTCTGCCGTGGGCGCGGCCCAAGCACTCGCACCCCAGTCGCGGCGCAATGACGCACCCATCTGGCAGATCCGGGTCGTTCGGTCTGCCAAGGACGGTCTACGCCGAGCGTAGAACCAGGGCGGGTTACTGGGTGAACGCGAACTGGAAGACCACGTCAGCCGTCTCGACGTCCCTGCAAGATGATTGCGTTGCCGAGGGCCTTCTTGCCCGCGGCGGCCGCTGCGTAGTTTCCGTCCTTGGCAACGATTAATGCGCCGCTTCCTGCAGCGAACCACTGCTTCGGAAGAAGAACCATGATCAGTGCGGCGTACTTCGCCATCTGGTCCTTGTTCTTGAACGTCATGATGTTGACGCGCTTGGTTCCGCCTAGCCAGCAAATGCCCGTACTGATAAACATCTTCGTGGGCTTGCGTGCGTAGAAATCCTGGCAGTTCGTGTGCTCAGCGACCCGTGAGGCTGACCATCCGTAGTACAGATGGCCGGGGTCTGCCTGCGCCGGGGCGACCGGCGCGAGAGTGGCAGCGAGGAAGATAATGAGTCCGGCAACAATCTGCTTCACGGCCATGCGATGGCTGTTGCGCTCGTCGGCGACGTACTCAACGCCGTGTCTGAAGTTCGACATAGCAAGTCAGTACGCCTTGTTCGCGCCGTACGACGCCTGCTCGTATGTGAAGCCCTCGTACTGCAGCTGCCCAATGAGTCCAGAGAGGGAGAAACTGCTGTACTCGAGGTAGGACTTCGCGGACTTGAACGCCTGCTCGTTCCAGTTCACCTTTAGGTAGTCGACTGCGAAGGTGGCGTCGCCGGTTGCATAGCCCTCGTACTCCAGCTGGCCGATCAGGCCGGTCCGCGAGAAGGCGCTGTAGTCGATGTAGGACGACGCACTGTCGATTGCGTTCCACATCGCATTGGTGATCTTGGAGCGGCTGGGATCGGCGGGGAAGTCGTCTTCGGAGTCCGCCACCTTGTCGCCGTCGGAGTCCTTGCTGTATCGCTCGTCCTTCGGAAAGTCATCGACGGCATCGGCGACGCCGTCACCGTCGGTGTCCTTGCTGTATTTCGCGTTCTGCGGGAAGTCGTCCTTGTAGTCCGGGACGCCGTCCTTGTCGGTGTCGACGTCGTCCTCGGTCTGGACCTCCGGGTCCTCGGGCCGATAGTCCTCGTCGTCGAAGACGCCGTCTCCGTCGGTGTCGACCGGCTCCTCCTTGACCAGGGGCTCGGTGTCCGCCTCAGCCTCGGCCTCGGCGGGCTCGGCTGATGCAGCACTTCCCGACTGCGAGGACTCGGCTGCCTCGACGTTCGAGTCGTCCTCGTCGGGCATAGCGCTGCCCACAATCGTAAGCACGACGAGTACCGCAGCAGTGATCGCCCACCAGCGGAAGTACCACGGCTTCTTCGATGGCTTTGCGGCGCCAAACTGGGTCGGTGAAGCCGGTCCGGCCGGAATCTGCGGCGCACCTGACGGGGCAGAAGGTCGGGTCTGGTCGGTCCAAGCTTGGCCGTCCCACCAGCGCAGCTGGGTGCCGTCCGTCTGGTCCGGGAACCATCCGGGCGCGGGTGTGTTCGTAGGCATGAGTGTTCCCCCGATGATGCAATGAGCTGAAGCCGCAGTCGCGCGGCGACGTCAGGGTCGCATTGACGGCGCCCCCCTGTCCGCGGAACTGAACATTGCCTAGACCGCGACCGACCGCGGTATCGGTCGCGCGAGTCTGTCCCTGCCACGCCAGGTGTCGCGCGAACGCGCCCCGACGAGAGCGCCACGCTTGGACGGTCGACGGGCCGGCGACCCAGTGAGTTGGGCCGGGCTGACGCTGCTCGACCGAGTCAGCAATACCTGGCAGGAACGTATTCAACTACCGGCGCCCCGGACGGTACGCGGCTACTAGACGATTCCCGCAGGACCGGCGTCCGGCCAGACTCGGTCCAGGTGGTCGACGGGCTGCTCTCCACGCGGCTGCCCACCCGGGCCGGGTGTGGCTCTATTGCGGTCTGCGCGCCCGTCGGCTGCCGTGTTGAGGCGTGGCTCCAGAGGGGACTGCCCAGCTCGCAGTAGCAATGCCCGCCTCGCGTCCACGTAGACAGCGGCAGAAGGGCGGGAAGCAGATGAAGGTGTTCATCGGGGTCGATCCCCACAAGCTCTCGGCGACGATCGAGGTCGTCGATAAGTACGAGACGGTCCTGGCCAGCGGCAGGTTCGACACCGACAAGGTCGGCTACGCGGCGATGAAGAAGCACGTCGTTGCCTGGCCAGATCGAATCTGGGCCGTCGAAGGCAGCGGCGGTGCCGGCCGGCCAATGGCGCAGCGGCTGCTCGCCGATGGTGAACGGGTCGTCGACGTGCCGCCGAAGCTCTCGGCGCGTGCCCGGCTCTTCGACACCGGGCACAACCGCAAGACTGACGCCCACGACGCCCACGCCGTGGCTGCCGTCGCGGTCCGCACGAAGGGCCTGCGCGTGCTCGCCCGCGACGACGACCTCGAGGTGCTGCGGATGCTCAGCGACCGCCGCTCTGAGCTGGTCAGCCAGCGCGTGCAGACGGTGAACCGGCTGCACCGCCTGCTGTCCGAGCTGATCCCAGGCCAAGCGAAGCTGAACCTCACCGCCCCGCAGGCGCGGGAGATCCTGTCCCGACGACGTCCGCGCGACCTGGCCGGGAAGACCTGCAAGCGCCTCGCGCTCGAGCAGCTCGAGGACCTGGTCGTGATCGATCGCCGAATCAAGGCCAGCGAGAAGGAGCTGAAGACCCTGGTGATCGCATCGGGATCCAAGCTGATGGACCTGCCCGGCATCGGCCCGATCGGTGCCGCTCGGATCCTGGCCGATGTCGGCGACGTGCACCGGTTCGCCGACCGCAACCGGTTCGCCTCCTGGACCGGCACCGCGCCTTTGGACGCCTCCTCGGGCGAGCAGATCCGCCACCGGCTCTCACGTGCCGGGAACCGGAAGATCAACCACATGCTGCACATGGCAGCGCTCAGCCAGGTCCGCCTCGACACCGACGGTCGCGCCTACTACCGACGCAAGCGCGCCGCGGGGAAGACCCACCTCGAAGCGCTGCGGTGTCTCAAGCGACGGATCTCTGACGCCGTCTACCGCCAGCTCCTCCACGACGCCACCGACGCCACCGACGCCGCAGCTGGTGCGAGTCCGGGAGGGCACTGCGGGGCGTCACTCACATCCAGCGCGGCCGACTCTCACCCGCTTATCAGCACTTCGGATCAGCCACTCCCGGACCCGCGGCCACGACGCTACGCCGCGACGCCACCGCCAAGGAAGAGCCAACACGGCAGACCCCTCGAGCACGCCGGTTGACAACAGAGGGGAGCCGCAATGGGCTACGGGCGGTGCCGTCGACACCGACGTGGTGATCAAGCCTGAACGACCGTGGCGGATGGCCGGCCGTAGTCGTGTAATGGGTGCAGCGGTCGCGCCGCGAGAGAACGGGCGAGTGTCGGGAGGATTCAGTCATGACGACGGGGAACTGGTGGTTGGACGTCGGACTCGGCGGCATCGTGGGTGCTGTGCTCGGTGGGGTGGTCACTGGCGCGACCGTTGCCTCCACCATGGTCTTCCAACGACGCCAGACCGAGTTGGGAGAGGCGCGGAAGTCGGCGGCCGAGGTTCAGCGACTTGGTATGCGGCTTGCGTTTGCCGTTGCGGGTCCAGAACCCAATGCCGATGGAAGTGACGTTCGAAGGAGCCTCATCGAGATGCGTGTCGCCATTGTCGAGCTGGTGGCGATGACTGCGCGTAGATGGCCAGCGTTCTCTTCTCGACTGAAAGAGATCAGCGAAGGCATGGTAAATGTCTCGTCTGCCCCAGGCGGGTCGAAGGAGGCGACGCGAGCTTTCGCTTCCAACATGTTCGGCGACGTCGCAGCCGTTGCTGGTGGCTGGATCATGGATCCCTCCTGGGTGCCGGAGCTCCCTCCCTGGGCCGCGAAGAAGTCCCCACCCCCGCTGAGCGATCCTGTGCGCTGAGCGAAGAGCGGCGCAGTGACGCAGATGGGCATACGGTTCTGGCCCGCCATGTGCGTACGCGCACAAGGCAGGCACACCGTGCCTACATCGTCGAGATGCAACCTGCTCCTGGACGCGGCGAAGAGGGGAAGTTGGTGAGCCTCATGAGCCTGATGCCGATGGGCGATGGCGAGTACGACAGTCATGCCGCGATCTGGATCCGAGCGGTGCTGGCAGAGATGCCCATGGGCAGTTTTCTGCTCGAGCTCCAGAGCGGCTATAGGGGTCGTGTGGAGCGGCGAACCTTCGATCTCCTCGATGAGATCGCCAAGCAGGTGGACGAGCGCTTGATGCGGGAACGGCTGCAGGCTTCGGAGCAGCTCGAGTCAGTCTTCTGGCGCTCCATGCGCAGCGCAGCCGACTCGACACACGAGGGTAAACGGCGTCTTCTGGGGCAAGCGCTTGCGAACGCGTTCCTTGACGAGGCTCGCGTCGACGAAGCCGAACTATTGGAAGGGGTCCTAGCTAACGTCGACACTCCCCACATCGCGGCACTCGAGCGGTTGCGTCACGCCGAACTGGAGGCGGAAGACGCCGGCGACTTGCCGGCTCGCGGACGGTATGCGGAGCGGCCAACGATCGATTTACTTCGCGAGGCTGGAGAGCGGGAACATTCGCTGGTGTTAGGAGTTCTAGCGACGCAAGGGTTGATTGACGTCACCAGTGGCTTCGGGGACGACGAAGCCAGGTTCCGCGGCGTAACCCAGATCGGTGCGCGCCTGCTCGAGGACCTTCGGAACGCTGTTTCCCAAGAGTCTCGGCAAGGCCCAGGCTGAGCTGGTCTGCCGCCCGCGAAGCGGCGGAATGACTCACCCGACGCGGCAATGGACCTGTGCCTGGGCCAATTAGCCCGCCCTGGCGACGGTCTACGGGGATCGGCCAAGCGTGCCTGACATTCGGCGGCTCGGTGTTCAGCGAAACGCCGGACGCCGCTCTGATGCCGGGTTACCGTCCCGCCATGAAGACCGGGGGATTGGCCGTTGCTGCGGCCATAGTCATCGCACTGAGTGCTTGTGGTGCTGGGGAATCCGAACCGTCCAGTGAGTCCTCGCCCAGCACCTCGACGACGCCTACACCAGTCGTTGAGAAAGACGCGCGGTACGGGACTGTCGAAGCGCTTAAGGACGCCGCCATCGAGGCGGGGTACGAGTGCAAGAACTGGAAACAAGACGACAAGGTCACACTTGCGGCCGAATCGGGGCACTGCTCCGGCGCCGACGTCTTCGCGACCTACGTCAGCGAAGCGGACCTTCAGTCACAGCTCGAGACATTCAGGAGTTTCGGCGAGCTTTTCGAGGAGGAGGGCGTCGAGAAGGACCCTGTGCTGTTCGGCCCGAACTGGTCCATTAATGGGGCAAGAGCGGTGGAACTGCAGCCCATACTTGGTGGCACGATTGAGCGCTAGCGTGAAGTTCTGGACCGTCGCCACGATCGTCACCGGGGCACTCCTGTTGGGCAGCTGCGCCGGTGACCCAACCGAGGCAGACGAGTACAAGGCGTTGTCTGCTGATCTGGAGAACGCGCAGGCCGAGGCAGAGCGGGCCAAGGCTGACGCCGACGCAGCGGCAGCGGAACTCAAGGCGATCGAGGGGAACCTGCCGTACCGCGAAGAACGCTTGGCCCAAGAGAGTGCCGACCTCTACGAGCAGCAAGAGAATCTCGAGGAGCGGGAGAGCAAGATTGCCCGCCTCGAGGAGGAAATCGCGAAAAGGGAGAAGGCAGTTGGACTCGCCGAGCGCGTGCATTGATGTCGCCAGCGGCTGGAGTCGAGGGGAACGCGGACCAAGTCGATGCCGGCGAGGAATAGGCAAACCACGAGAGCGAGCTCGCTTTCGCTATGTCGCCGGGTGCGCCACCCAGCGAGGGGACTGCCCTTGGGTCGTCGGTTTGCCCGGGTAGCAGCAGAGCCTTGGCATCCACGCGGCGAAGTGGTCACGTCCGACTAACACCAGTTGGCGCAGCAGTCCCGAGAGGATCACGCGCCGATACTGCGTTCCGTTGCGATCCTTGGCCGATACGCCGCTGCGCTGCGCCAGTTTCTTGGTTAGGGCATGCATCGTTGCCAGAATTGACGTGCAAGGTGCCCCACAGACGACCGCGGGAGGAGCAACCGTGGAACCTGGAAGCGGAGAGGTGAGCTCGCAGTGAGGCGTGCTGAGCAACTGGATCAACTGCGCGACGGGGTGGTCGGCCTATTGGCGCCAACTGCGGACCCGCCACAAGGCCGGCTGCTAACCGGGCTAGTCAAGCTCGATGAGGACGCGATTGTCGCCAAGCTTGTCGCCGATGATGAGGCCTTCGACGACGAGAGACTACCAATCGACGCCGAGGCTATCGGTGGAAGCACAGAAGCCGGAGACATCCTGCTCGTCGACCTCAGGACCCGCGGGGGTGGCCCCAGCCAACTTAGGGTCGCAAAGTATACGGCGCACGGGGTCATCGTCGATGTTGACTTGAAGTCGGTGGACGCCGACCACGTCGCCGCGGTGCAGTTCGCATACCACGGTCTACACAACTGGCTGCCTGAGCAAATCTACAAAGACGATCCGCTCATCGAAGACGGCAAGCATGTCGGCTGGAGCGCGGAGCTTCGCTACGCCAAGGGGATCGCGGTCCCGCTCGACGACGGATTCACGTTGCGATTGAGCACCGGCTGGAGCGTGGGGGGCGAGTTCGACCGTCGGACCTTCGCGACGCCGCTCAACGTCACCGTCGAGTCCGCTGAGCGAACAAGCATCCACGAACACATCGGTCGACTCGACGCCGTTCACGCCCTCCTCAATATCGCGCACCGCGAACGTGTGAAGGCATTCGGTGGCGCGGCCAGGTTGGTCGAAGATTCCGACTGGTGCGGTTTTTGGGAAACGACATACATGTCGACGGACGGCGCCCACGACGTCGCGCACTTCTTTCCCTACTTCGGCCTCGACGAGATCGGTGGCATCACGGCGATTGCGAGATGGATCGAGACTGTGCGCGGTCACAGGCGCGCGGTCACCCCACTCGTGCGGCACGTCCTGGAACCCAGTCAGACCCCGGAGGCGCGACTCCTCTCAACTGCGGCCGCCATGGAATCGTGGGTGGCGGCGCATCGGCGCAGCCACGATTGGGCGAAGAAGGTTAAGAATGAAGACCTGCCCGGCGCCATCGTTCGGACAGTCGATCCATCCTGGAACGACTGGATCGGTGACTCGGACGCGTGGCTTCGTCGGTTTTGGGCGTCGTACACTCACGTCAAGCATCAGCCTGAGGACGACCTCGACCCCCAACTAGTGAACGCCCTCGAGATCGGCGGCCGCTGGCTGCTTACCGCCGCAGTCCTAGACAAGTGTGCAGGCAACACGGAGCCGAGCCAACATCTGTTCGGCACCTCACTCGGAGTCGTTGGAGGCAACGTGCGCAGAGTGCTTGAAACGTCCCTCCATTGAGACTTTGGCCGCTGGCATCAGGTGGACGCGGCGGATAGTGGCAAGCTCGTGCCAGCGCTCATGTCGACACGGTGGCAAACCCGCGCTCGCGGCCCCTCGCACCTCGTACCTTGACTAAACAGACCCAGCGGGAGGGAGCTATGAGTCGGATTCCGTGGACTAGGTACAGCGGCGACGATGTGGAAGCCGTTGTCGCGATCATGCTCTTCTCGCAGAATCCCAGCGCAACGCTCGTTCGACCGGCCCGCGGCGACGGGGGTCTAGACGTCATAGTTCCCACTGCCGTTGACGGCCTCTATGACGTCTATCAGGTCAAGAAGTTCGCCGAGGCTCTCACCAGTGGGCAGAAGCGGCAGATTCGCAAGTCGCTCGACAGCGTTCATAACACGCACCTCGAAGGCGACATCAAGGTGCGAAAGTGGTACCTCACCCTGCCGCTCGATCCCACGAGGGCAAACCTTGCGTGGCTCGCCGAACTGGCGACGGCGGTTCCGTTCAACTGCGATTGGCGGGGCCTGGCTTTCATCGACTCACTCGCTGCCGCTTACCCAAACGTCATCGACTACTACCTCCGGGACAGTAAGGACCGCCTGCAAACCGCCGTCCGCGATCTTGCATTGCTCCGAAACGTGGAGAGTGCGGGGGAAGCCCTTGTCGGCATCGACGACCTGAAGGATGCCCTCGAATCCATCCAGTCACTGACGGACAGCGACCCTCACTTCCGCTACGCGCTGCACCTCTTGCCCCACCAGCCGGAGTTCGTGGACAACGGTGCACTCTTCACCGCGACCTGGCATCAGCCTCAACTGGACCAATGGTTTTCAATCGGGGTCTACCCGCGCTTTGCAGAGGCCCTGCAATTCCGTCCTGTGACCATGAATGTCACCTTCAACGTGCCGCCAGACACACCCGCTCGCGTCGAATTCGACAAGTGGCGCATGTACGGACGACCGTTCACTGCCGGTCCCGACATGGTGGAAGTCTCCGCAGACTTCCCCCTCGGGCTCGGCTGGAAGCAATCCAGTGGGGTATTAAGCCTCGGCAGCCACCAGGTCATGGAGGATGCTCAACTGAGAATCTTCGTCGCGTCTAGTGGGACCGGACCCGTCACCGCGGTGGTCATGAACATCCGCGAACGAGCCGTCGCCTCAGATGGCAAGGGCGGATGGATGCGCGCCACCGACGACGCCGAGATACTCAACCTCGAACTGCATTTCCGAGAAGACGAACACGTCAACTTCTCGTTCACGCCAGCTGATCTGACGGGCAAGGCGCCGGCTAAGGCGCTACCTACGCTGCGGTTCAGCGCCGCACTCCATGCAGGAACGCATATGGCACTCGGGCCCGCCTACGGTCCGGTCCCCAAAGTGCTCCCACGCCTCAATGCGCCCGCTGACGACAGCACGTCCCACGCTGACCACGACCTCATCGCCGACTTTGCAGAGGCACTCGCCCGGCTTCAGGAACACATCCCAACTCAAGTCCTGATGCCGGACTTGAGCGAGGTCTCGATGAGTCACGCGCGGCAGTACATCCACTTCGGCAAGCTCTTGGCCGGTCAAGTCGTCGAAGACATGAACCCGGTGCGACTGTGCATGAACCCCGGCGCGGTGCTCCCAGAAGAGAAAGCCCCCGCCAGTGCAACCACCGAAGTCGAAGTCACTTGGGAGGACGTCGCTTACCCCCTCGGCACGCTCTACATCTACGGCCCTGAGGTCGCGACCGAGCGCGGGGGGCGGCACGACGACCACGACGATTGGCTGCTCCGTCCGGTCAGCGGCAGGCCCCTTCTACACACCTTCGATCCTGCGGCTCTGCCGGTACCGTGCGAACTTCTACCCGCCGCCTGGTCCGTGACTCGCGCAGGTCGAGGCGACACCAACTGACTTGTTCTCTACCGACCTTGCGGACAGACCAAGGGTTGAAGCAACCGGTGTCTCGACCGGGTCAAGACGTTAGCGTCATAGTGGGCGGGATGCGCAAGGCTAGCCAATCGCATGTCGCCCCACCCGAGCGCGAACCGGGGCGGTCCTGGCGCGCCGCAGCGACGGCCTGGGCGATCCGGGGTTAGTGGACGGCGTCGTACTTCTCGATGACGCTTGAAGGGACCCGTCCCCGGTCGGATACCTCTATGCCTTGGCCGCGCGCCCATTCGCGAACGGCGGCGAGGTCCTTCCGTGGTGCCGATGCCTTAGAACCCCGCGGGTGTCGCGAACGGGTGCTTCGACCGCTGACTTTGGTGGCAGCATCCAGGTAGGGCTTGAGGGCCTTCGTCATCGCAGCAGCATTCTTCTTCGACAGATCGATCGTGTAGTCGACGCCATCGAACGAGAACGCGATCTCGGTTGCGTCCTTCGATCCGTCGATGTCGTCGGTGATATGAGTAACCGTTGTCTTCGCCACGGTCCGATCGTGGCGCGAGAAGTTGGCGCTTGTCCATTCGGTGCTTAGCACTCAGCACCGTAGAGCCCACATGGCATGCCTTGGCCGAACTGCTCAGCTCGCAACTGGGCTGGTCTGAGCCGAGCCCGATCGTGGGCCTGCGAGCTCCTGCATTGGCAGATTGGCCGTTCAGCTCGCAGTGACCGTCAAACGCCGGGGGTCGGATCACGTGGGGCTACTGATCTGGCTCCCAGCGATTCGAGAGCCGATGCCTTCTGGGCGACACGATGGACGTGGGTTCGCCCGAATGTCCGAGTCTCACGCCGCCGGCCGTCGGTGAACTCTGGAGCCCTCGGTCTCCAAGGTATTGGACGGGACCGTGCGTGTCGTCCGCCAAGTGGGCGCCCGCGCGGCGGTGCAGTTAGGGCTGTCGGCGCTCCTTGGCGTTCTGTGCTCTGAGTAGGAGGTGGAGGTGGTCCTCGCGGAACCATCGGCGGTTGTTGGCGACCACGCTTGGTAGATGCTCGCGGCGTGCGCGGGCCATCACTGCGACTCGACTGAGACCCATGATGGCGCCGACGTCTTCCGCCGAGAGCCACTCATGTTCGTTGTCCGGCGGTGTAGGTGGACCTTTGGTAGGCCGTGTCCGAGGTCCGGTCTGTTGAGCTGCCAGTCGGGCGTCGCGATAGGCGAGGACCTGTGCTCGATTGAGGATGGGCCGCTGAGGTCGTTTGGTGAGGTCTCCGCGGCGAATCATCTTGGGGATCGCGGATATGTGCACGCCAAGGCTGTCTGCCGCCTCCTCGACGGTGATCCATTCGGCCATGCGGGAACGGTAGCGAGGAAGGCGTTCGTCGGGCGCTGATCCTCCACAGGCCTGTCGAATCGCGCGGCGTGTCAGGGCCCGCGCTCTGGGGCGGAACGCATCGTTCCGGCTCCGTGCATTCTTGCCGGCTGTCGTGCGGCGGCGGGTCGTGTCGCGGGGCTGTCACAAGCCGCTGGACGCAACACTGCATCGCGGCCCTGCCCGGTGGGTGGGGTTGCTACTTCACCGGTACGGGCAGGGCTGGCCGTCTTGGTCGGGTTTGGGTGTTCAAGCGGCCGGTTGCTTCTGTGGCCCTGCGCACTAGAGCGGCGCCTGCCGGCACGCGCAAGCCTCAGGCGCTCATCTCCATCTGGCATTGAAGTCCCCAGAGATAGTCCCGTAGTTGGACCTGGGTGAGGTTGGGGATGTGGGCGCGGAGCTCGTCGCGTTGCTCGCGGGCCGCTTCGGCTTCAGGCTCGTCATCTGAATGGGTTGCTGTGATGGCTGTGAGGTCGTAGTCCTGTTGCCCAACAGCGAACCAGTCCGTGTCCGTGGTTACGGACATTGAGGTCTCTTCGTGGTGGCTGCGCGCCAAGGCACGCCGTTGTGCTTCGAACCCGAAGTTGACGCCTGCGATGAAGTCACGCAGTTGGTCCGCATCGCGTTCCTCGAGCGGCCAGAGTGCTTGATCGGCAAGTTGTGCTGCTTCGTGTGCGCATGCGTGGTTGCCTTCCCGGCTTTCCGCGAGCGAGCGGGCGACCCGGGTGGCGTAGGTGCAGCCGTGGGCATAGTGCGCGAGTGCATGCGGGTGGCCGCAAGTTTTGCTCTCGGCTGGCGTTGCGCCAGGGACCGGGACTTGCGCTTGCGCGTCGATGGACGTTGCGCCGGGGCTTGGGCTGACGGGTGGTGGCGTGGTGTTGGACATGGCGTTCGCTCTCTGCGGGTAGGTGGAGGACCGCCGGGGAAGCGCACTGCTGAACGCGGTTGCCGAGCCCCGGCACGTTTCCATATCGGCACCCTGGATGGAGGATGCGAAGACAGAGAGCCGGAGGTCTCGGACCAGTTGCCTGGGACGAGTGGCTGTTGTGCGAAACGTGGCGTGAGTTCAGCCGCGGCGTTCTCGCGTGAGGTGGTAGCCGTTGCATTCGGTACAAAGATAGATGCGCAGGGCCGTTCCACGGCGTTGGGACGACTTCAACAGGACGCGTAGCGCGTCCTTGTAGGTCGGGTATGTGTTCTTGTCGCGATGCTTAGCCATGAGGCATTCCGTGATGGCGAACCCGCGATCCGCGTCGGCGACCAAGGCTCTGCCGAGCGCTGCGTCTCCTTACGCACAGGGGCACGTGCACCTCAGCATCAGTCGGCGAAGGTCGGCATTGTGGGCGCGTAGGGCGCGCAACTCTCCCCGTGCTTCGGCGAGCTGGACCATAAGGTCGTCGGATTGAGGCTCCGGCGATGTGGGTGCGATCAACATGCCTAGGACTTGAAGGTCTGCCACCGGGATGCGCCAGGGACCTCCGGGCCCGGGCCCCGTGGCCCGATGCGCCCCGGGAAACATTCCAGCGCTCAGGCGCCTCTTGATGGTGTCCTTCGAACAGCCGGCAGCCTCGGCGGCCCTTTCGATTGAGTACGCATCAGGCTCCACAGAGACACAGTACCATTTATAACTGGTACACGGTATTGGTTGGCCCGGTTGCGGGTGCGATGGCGGGGCGTGACGCGCCTACCGGGCCCGCCCCATACGGGAACGGATCGAAAGTGCCGATGCACTCCGTATGACCCACCCCTCCCCCACCGTCCCCCACCGCCTCTCGGTTCGGATCGGCAACTCACTGACCCTGATAAGCGAGTTGGCTGACTGCACCATCGACTCCGTCGTCACGGACCCTCCGTACGCGATTCGCCGACTGCCGCGTGACCTGGCATGCCGGCCAGTCCGCAAGCAACCCCGCTGCACCAACATGGGCTGCGTCGACACCAAGTCCGTCTGCTCGGACTGTGTCCGCGCAGACCTCGTCAGCAAGTACGCCGAAGCGCCCATGCTCGGCCAGCAGTCACAAAACTGGCACGAATCCGAGACCCACTCGCGCGGCTACGCCGACAACGACCCGCATCAGTTCGAGGAGTGGTGCCTCCTATGGCTCGAGCAGTGCTGGCGAGTACTCAAGCCGGGCGGCCACCTAGTTGCCTTCGGCGGCACCCGTACCTAGCACCGCCTGGCGTGCGCGGCGGAGAAGGCAGGCTTCGAGATCCGCGACAGCATGGCGTGGCTTTACTCGAGCGGCATGCCCAAGTCGCAGAACGTCGGGCGCGCTCTCAACCAACAGGCATCCACGCCGGCCGAGCACGAGGACGCCCACTCATGGTCGGGATGGGGAACGACGCTCAAGCCGGCGTTCGAACCCATCGTGCTCGCCCGCCGTCCGCTGACTTCCACGATGGTCGACAACATCCGGAAGTGGGGCGTCGGCCCGCTCAACCTCAACCCACATCAACACATGGACGACCCCTCCGAACGCCAGACAGCGAAGTGGCCAACCAACGTCGCCATGGACGCCGATCAGGCGAACGCGTTACGGGTGACCACTGCGCAGAACCCCGCCGACTACTTCTGGGTCGCGAAGCCCAACAAGGCGGAACGCATCATCGTCGACGGCGTCTCACACCCGATTGTGAAGCCGCTCGACCTCGTGCGCCGATTGACCGCCCGCGTCACGCCTGGAGACGGGCTCGTTCTAGACCCATTCGCCGGCTCCGGCACGACGGTCGAGGCGTGCGTCCTCGACGGCTTCCGAGTGATAGCGATCGAAAGAGAGGCCGCCTATCTACCGCTCATCGAAGCCCGAGTGCGTCGCGCCCAGCTCGCTAACCCGACGCGAGCGGTGGTCGAAGCGTCCGACACCCTGCCGCTCTTCTGACTCGCCCGCGCTCGCAGGAGGCGGCGAGCTACGGAGCAGTCAGCGCCGATGGGGTGTTGGGCACACGAATAAACCGCCTGCCGATCCATCGGCAAGCCGCCTCGACACCCCAAGCCAACACAGCGATCGCAAGCCCGACGACAAGCATCGAGACGCTCCACAAACGCGCCGTCGCGTTCGGCAACACTTCGGTTGACGCCCCCGCCATCAACAAAATGGACACGAAGCCGATCGCCGACGGCACCCAACTCGGTTTCGCCGTCGACAGCGCCCTACGAGCGGCCGCCATTGACTCCGCTCGCGCTTGATCACGTAAGGATGAAGAGGCTCGAAGGGTGTCCAGAGCCACCGCCAACTGCGCAGCTTCGACCGCCTCGCGCCGTAGCCTGCCTGGGCGTCGCCCACGCGCAACCCAAATTTGCATGCCCGCAAGCACGAACGCCACGAGCGAGGTGGCCAGGAATTCGGTCCAGTTCACGAGAAGGACCGTACAAATCGCCACCGTCATCCGCCCGCCGCTTCACCTCATCCCCTCGCTCGCGTTCGCCAGGCGACGAGGTCAGCCCTGGCGGTGTATCGTCCAACAACCCGTTCCGGGCCGCCTCTCCTACTGCTGGAGGGGCGTTTCTCATTTGCCGGCACCCGCATCCGCAGTGTCAAGTACGAGGAGACGCCACACATGCCGCAAGACGAACCCATCCCCCTCACAAGATGGATCCGCGGACGCGTGAAGGTGCACTTCCGCAGCAGTCACGTGGCCGAACTCGAGCTGTCACTCGAGTCGGCGCACTCTCTTCGCAAGCAGATCGACAACAAGCAGGGCGCTGAGTCCATCCATGGGCTTGCAGCACATGAGGGCTGGGTCGAGGCCAAGGGCGATGAAGTAGTCATGGCGGAGTGGGACCCCTGCTACGACTACGGATCGCCGGGCCGCAGTTCAGGCGACCGACATCGCCTCGAGGCGCTAGGCATGCGCCGAGGAGTCCTCCATGCGCTGGCAGTTCTGTGGGCCGCGGAGGGTCACCACTCTGCTGGGTACTCGCGCAAGGCTGTCGCCACCCATTTCAGCCTTGCGATGCGCGGATCGGTCACTCGAGCCCAATGGGACGAGGCCGCCCGAAAGCTTGAGGGTGACGCCGGCGACGAACTCCTCAAGGCACTTGGCGCCGACCTCATCGCCACGCCATCCGACCGTCCTGCTGAAGACAACGCAGCAATTGAGCCCGATGATCTGGCCGAGCCAGAGGCAAGCCAACCCACGCACTCCACTGATGAAGCTAGGCAGGTTCGATCGGAGCGACCCTCACCCCCCTCGCCAGAGGCGGGCGGTGCGGGGGACGCTCCACCGCCCAGCCCGCCACCCGAGGACCGAGTTCAGGGGGATGCCGAGTAGCGGCCGCAGACCTGAGCAATCCGGCCAAGCTGTCCAGACCCTGTCCGCGGCGCGTGCCCGCTGCCAGCTCGTCGACCGGCTGGCAATCGCGGACGCGTCCCGGCCTCAGCGACAGCGCGAGTGCTCCGCCAGCGCGCTCATCGCATGGCCTTGGCAGCCGGCGATGAGGGGCGACGCCCACTCAGAACAGCGGCTCACCCTCACCCGACGGCGAGACCAGTGGCTTTGGAACAGGAGCCGCGTCATCCATGACGCTCGACCGGCGTTCCACCTTCGACCTAGTCGGCCCTTCGAGCCACTTGAACAGGATGCGGTGGCGCTTGTCCATGCCCAGCCGCCCAACATCATTGGCAAGAAACTCAATGATCTCGAATACGCGATCAAGTGCCTCATCGGTGTCACATTCGACCGCCTCGCACAGCATCCGTTCCGCCCGAGCGCACGCATCGCTCGAGCGGGCGTCAGCCGCGCTGACGCCCATCGAGAGCAGGCGTAGCGCATGGATGATGTTGTCGTCGGCCGCAGCAAGCAACCAAGGACTGAGCAACGTCCACCGAAGCGCGAGCACATCCCCGCCGCGATCAGCCCACTCCGCAGCCATACGGACAAGGACCCGGCATATCGCGCGGGCGATGTGCACCCGCGTGGCAAGCGAAAAGGTCTCGAGTTCGTCCTCAAGTTCCCATTCCCATTCAAGGGCTTGACTCGCCTTATCGTCGTAGAAGCGGTCCCTTGGGTGTCGGTCACGGATCAAGCAGGCGTCCACAGCGATCAATCCGGCGAGGAGGATTTCGCGGGCGTACTCGTCGGCGTGGACGGTGCCGAGCCGCTTCGACGGCACGACCGTTGCGAGGTCGGGACGGGTTGCCCGTCGATCGCGAGCGATGTGAGCGAGATCTTCCAGCCAGTCGGCAAGGAGAGCGGCGTCATCACCCTGAAAGGTCAGGGCCGCTTGAAGCACCGGGTCGGCGGCGCCGTCCGCGATGAGGCCATGAGCGCTGATGAGTGCCTCGGCCTCGAAATGCTTGTGCGGGGCCGTGTCGTCGGTGACGGGGATGTGATTGATCAAGGGTTCAAGTCCTTAGGTCGGGGACACTGGTCCCCTTCGTTATCGGCACTTCTCCCCCACATGCGGCTGGCTTCGCTGCAACAATCTTCTTCTGCCAGCCGCCAATCTCAGGCGCTCCAATCGGCGCCTCGAACATCCGCGGCTCCTCGCGCCAACATCGCTGCTTCCCGAGCAAATCCTGGTGAGACTCGTCCGGCGTAGTACCGCTGAGCGACGTCTTCAGAGTGTCCGGCCCACTCGGCGGCTTGGCTGAGACTGATGCCTGAATCGAGCCAGAAGGTGATGGCTGCCTTGCGTAGCGTCTTGGGTGACATGTGTGCCAGCGCAGGCTTGTCGCTGTTGGCGAACACCTTCTCGCACGCGGGCCGCCAGAATGCATCGGTGATGTTGCCCCACGTGAGCCGTGCCGTACCGGTGAAACTGCTGAACGTGCGGTCGGGGCGGTTGTAACCACGGTCAAGATGCAGCCGCAAGGCGCTCGCCACCTCCTCCAGCGCAGGTACCGCTCGGAAGTCCCCGACCTCGCGATGCTTGAGAGGACGTACAGTCCGGCCGCGGACGCCTGCTTCGCGATCGTAAAAGGGTGCTTCGGTGCCGTTGAAAACCATGTAAGTGATCCCGTCGGCGCGGTCGAACCATTCCGGTTGATGGGCGACGAGTTCGCCTGGCCGGGCACCGAGAGTGCCGCCCGCAAGAACCAGTGCACGGAATCGTTCGCCAGCAGGCCGGCCGTCAGGCATGCGCGGCCCGAGCTGGGCGATGGCATCAGCGAGGTCAAACACCTCCTGGATTGACGGCACAAGACGGGTTGAGACCGGCTGCCGCTTCGGTCGCGGAGCCAGAGCGGCTGCGCCGCCTTCCAGGCAGCCGCGGTCGGCCTGCCGACTAGCAGCGGCCGAGCGGACGATCATCCCCAGCGTGACCCAGAAGGCTTGGACGGTTCGGTCACTCGCTATTGCAGGCAACAGTTCGACGGTGACGTCGTCGCTGTAATCAACTGCAGCGCTGATGCGGCGCTGATTGGCTGCCGTAGCGCGGTCGTTGTGCCCACGCCTGCACCTCAGCGCGTACTTGATGTCATCGGAATCGAGGTCATCAAGCCTGATCGACAGTCCCACCTCTGCATTGGGCTTCGCCCCCACCCTCGGGTCGCCATCTCGATAGCGCAGCCAAGCGATCGCGTCCCTCATGTTCTTGCGGTGCCCAGCCCGGTTCTTCTCTCCCATGTCAGCACCGATGTTGGGCCACCACACCTCAACGCAGTAGGACTCAAACGATCTCGAGTTACGAACCGCCCCACGCCCCACCGAGGTCCCCTCAGAACCGCCACCCGCGTTCGCCACGGGGAAGCCGCGTTCGTCAGCATCGAGACCCTGCGCCTTCGCGCTGATCAGCGACTCCTGAAAAGTCTTGGCGTGACCCTTCCGGTCGAAGGTCCGCTTGTGGGCGCGGCCGTTGACACGCCAGCGAATGAACCACCGCTTCGCAAGGCGGTCATTCGCAGACACGTGAACCCCGCCTGCTGTCTTGCCCTGCAACCCGTACACGCCCCACGTGATGTTCATTGCTGCTCTCTCCGCTCGAATCGGTCAACCTGGACGCCTGTTGGTCCCCCTGCAATCGGCAGAATGCCTGCCCACCCGGACAGGTCAGCCAGACGTCTGAACGGCCTCCACCACACCCGAACGCAAGTCGCCGCTAAGGACCGATCGGGCCCCGGGGGAACCGTACCGAATGCCATCTATAGATGGTACTTCTAGATTCTGATTCACGGGGAGCCTCTCCGACATATCGTCCGCACCGTGAAGCCCGCCAAGTTCCAGTCCCCCGACGGCACAGTCGTCGACGCCTTGCAGGTCCCCTACAAGGACCCCCAAGACCTCGAAGCCTGGGTTGACTCCCATGTCACCTACGGCCGCGCCGAAGACGGACGCGTCGGCCTGCAACTCGAGACAGGCGACTACCAAGTGCAAAGCATCATCGTCGTCGATCTCGTGAACGTCCGTGGACTCGAAGCGAAGGTTGACGACTGGGTCGTTGCGCACCCGGACGGCTCATGGTCGGTCCACAGCCCACACGAGTTCGAAGCCAGCTTTTCCTCGATCGCCAGGCTGAGGTAGAGGACGCGAGCACTCACGGCTCCCGTGCTGCTGGGTACACGCCGCTCTGCCGAGCGACGACCACCGCCTGCCCCCAACTCCCCGCCAAGCGGACGAACAGACAAAGGCGTGGCCCCTTCGGGACAGACTTGTGGGCCTCCTCCCAAAGAACCCGGAAGCGCCCCGGCCCCCGGGCAGCGTCCAGCGGCCGGCCCCGAAACTCGAGGTCGGCTTTGACGCTCACCTCAGACGCCGTGATCAGCGAACGTTCTGAGGGGTCCCACCCGGTTGTAGGACCTGGCTTCCTGTGAAACACCGGCCGACCTTGGTTGTAACGGCGAGGGTCGGGAGAACAACACCGTGGAGCGGGTCCCGTCCGGAGGGACCTTCATTACGTATCGGCATGGGCCCGAGTTCGCCGTACCCCTGTGCCGCCACTTTCTGAAGTGCGCGCTGCGCACCTACTGGCGGCGCCCTCGTCAGTTCACATCAGCGAGCAGCGCTCGGCCGTTCCGATCTTGGACCGCGCGCAAGGCGCCAGGAACCCGGTGCGGGGCTATGCCGGTCGGCACGCGTGTTGCGTGTGTGGCTCGGCGGGGTTGTGCGATCCTCCTGCCGCTCCACGTCGAGCAGGTGCCTCCCCACGGGAGCCGCTGGCCGCCCGAAGAATGAGCGACTTGCATGTTGCTGGGATCGCGACGTGCCCGCTCAGCCGAACAGATCCGGTCGGATGCAGACGATTCGAGGTGGCGTTGGGAGTCGGGCGCGGCGGTTTGAGGTAACGGCCGGCGTTGGGACCGGGCTATTGCGCCTTCTCCTCAAGCCACGCACGCACGTCTGCGGGCCGGAACCGCAGCTGGCCGTTGATACGCAGCATGCGCGGCATCAAGCGCGCCTCAGGGCCCTTGTGGATCCACTTGCGCAGCGTGTTGGGCGAGATGGCAAGCCAAGTCGCCAATTCATTCACATCAATTAACGGCTCGTCGGGGACGCCGGCCGCGGACGAGTTACGGGGGTTCATGTTCACGAGCCGCGGTATCGGCATCTTGACGACAAGGCGCGACACAGACACATCAGGGTCCGCGGGTGTCGCGGCCGATCCGGCTTGCAGGTCCTCGACGAGGTAGACGCGGCACCCAACGTCAGTAATCTGTACAGGCCTCCGCGTCCGCAGCGACCGGGCGATCCCCGCACAGACGAGTGCGGCTCCGTGGCGAGCCGGGTGTTGGACGCACGGACCGAGTCATCCGCCTAGATCAGACGAACTTCTAGGTTGGCGCCTACGCATGCTCACGCGATGTGACATCTGCCCTGGCACGCGGGCATCCCGACATCGCCACGCGCGGATCTACGGACGAGGGCGTGTCCGTCGCGTCCGGGCCGCGGAGGAGATCGTGCGCCAGCACCTGCTGCGGGACATGCCGCTGCATCGCCTCGCCGCCGAGAGCACGCCGGCTGTCACTGTCCATCAGCCCCGCCGACCAGGCGGCTCCGGCGACCAACAGCTCGAGCGGGACGCTACCGCCGTAAACTTCGACTGGTCGGCCGCCGGTTGCCGTGGGACGCGTAACCGAACGACGTTCGCGGGATCGGGGCCGGAGTCATCAGTCAGGCCAGTCTTGGCGGAGTGCCTCTAGGTAGCCGGGCTCGAAGATGTCCTCGCCGCTACCCTCAGTGGCCTGGGTGGCGGCGAGACGCACTGCCCGGTCCAGCGGCGCAGGAGCGTCCATACTGTCGATGGTAGTCGGGCTGTTGATTTCTTCGCGCGGCTGGATGCTGGAGGTCAGAGTCGCTGCGAGCGGTTGCCGCAAAGGAGCCAGGTGCGCGCGGACCATCGCGGTGATGCCTGCACCCTACGACGCGGGCATTCCGGTGGCGGCAGCAAGGTCTCGGTGCCACGCAAGGTGCTGCTCTACGTCCCCGAGGAGGGCACCGCATAGGCCGCACTGGATCGGATACGGCGCCACCCCCGCAGCCTCGCCTCGTGGCCGTGCGCTGGGCTGTCCCGGCTCGGTTTCCGGTGTCCTTGCATCCATGCCCACCAAACCTACGGGACCGTCGCCCAGTCTCACCACCGGACATAAGCAGTCCGGATGTCGGAGCTCGCGATCGGGCGTGAGCCAGAAGCCAACAGGTTAGCGGCGTTGCGTGGGTTGATCGACCGACCCGATCAGACGACGTGATGAGGTCTGATTGCAGGAACCATGTGCGGTGAAGGACCTTCGAGTGCGACTGACGCTGCCCACCCGCGCTTACGCAGGTGGGCAGCTTTGTCAGTCGTTCGCGTCTGCCGTGAACGAGTCCTAGTTGCGGTGCTGGTACATGGCTGCGAAGAGCAGCGAACGGGTCCATTCGTCTTCCGTGAGCAAGCGGTCACGAAAGTTCTCGATGGCCGTCATGGTCTCTTCAGCCGGGTACGGAGCCTGTCGCATCTGCTCGCGGACCTCTTGGGCGGCCTTGCCTGCCTCGCCGCCGAGCATGTGGAACATGGCCGAGTTCCAGAGTGCTGCCCAGTAGGTTCCGAAGTCGGCGCCGCCGACGACCACGTCGCCGCGCTCGTACCGGCCGGCGAACTTGGGGGTCACGTCGTGGATCGCGTTGATTGCGCCCCAGGCTTCCTGGAACCGCAATGCGTACTTCGCATCAAAGTGGTCAACGTTGCCCTCGCCGTGCTTCGCCGCGTTCTTGCGCCGCTGCTCCCGATTGACACGCAGGATGCCGTCGCGGTGGAGGGCGAAGTCGTCGGGCGTCATAACCTTCAACTGGTGGAGGATGGCCGACAGACCGGTGATGCAGTCGTCGACCGTCAGTGCCGGATCGACGAAATCTGCAGCGGCCACCTTCATTGGCTCGCTGCCGACGATCGAGAGGCCCGAAAGAACGAATCGACGCCATTCCCGTCCGAAGGCGAGGTACCGGTCGTCGGCACCGGTAGGGCCGTCCTTCATCTCTTCGGCGCCGAAGTCGAGCAGGGCGTCGATGGCGATCTGGAGGCGGCAGAACTCGTCGGTCTGTGCGCCGATCGTGGTGGGGCGGGTGGCGGGCATGGTGCTTCTCCTTGCGGTGGGTGCCGAGGCCGACGCTGTCGTCGGCCAGCACGACCCGGGATTGGGTCGCGCCTTGTACATCGGCAGAGTGCCCGCCCACCCGGACAGGTCGTCTCAGGCGTTTGAGGACGCCACGTCGGACGAAGGACGATGCTGCGCCCCACGGCGCTGGCCGCTCAGCGCCAAGGCACGAAGACAGGAAGCTCGCTCTTGCTGGCCCGGGTGACTCGGTTAGGCGTGGAACCAATCCAAGTCCACGACGTTCCTGAGTCCTCGAAGACATGCACGGAGAGCCGGCGACCTCTTTGCAGCTCGACGCCGTCATCGATCACGAGCATCCAATTCTGGCGGCTGGCGTCCGTCGGGGTGCCTCGGTTCACCGGGGGCGGCAGGATCCACGCTTGGCCGGGCTTGGTGAGGTCGAACGAGCAAACCTTGTCGTCGGCCATGAAGACCCGGTAGGTCCAACCGGCCTCGAGCGTGATGGTGCGCCGCTCGCGTGCACGCCCGACGTGCTCCATCACTGGTCTCCGCCTGGCGTGCAGCTCACCCGGGTTCTCTTGATTGAGATCTCGAGCAACTCGTGGCTTCCAATGGGGACGTCCCAGTACACCTCGTCACCCGGTGGGATGGACGATGGGCGCTCGATCCACTGCGCAGCCAGCTGGGCCAGCTCACCCATCGACACCATCGAACTTAAAACCTCAACTGACCTCACTCCATCGGGTGGCGACGTCACGACGAACTCGCCATTCTCGACCTCGAGTAGCGGTTCCAGCCCACCACCGTCTCGCCTCCGGAATGCCAGCCCGATCGTTCCGTCGGCCGGGAGTCCGTCCACGAACGTGACACGAACTCGTCGATGCATCTCGAGGTCAGCGAGAGGCGCCATGCCCGCTGGAGTGGGCAAGAGCCAGCAGGTGCAGGTACTTAGGTCCACACCGCCACTGTACCAGTGTACCTTTTATAGATGGTATTTTGACCAGATACTAGTGCGCGCAACAGCGCTGCTGCGGGACCTCAACCCGATCGCGAAGCATCGTCTGGCCGGCGAGAGCACATCGCCCGTCACTGTCCGAGCGGACCTACTGACCTACTGATGCAGACCGCGACTAGGGGATCACCCCACTGACTCGTCTATCGCAAGAACCGTTTTGCGACGAGGAAATGCCTGTGCCGAGCCATCGTGAGAAGAACCGTGAACCGAGCGAACACTGCTGGATAGCCCCTTTGCCAGGAGTACTCCTCACGCGTCGAATCCGTGGTGAGGTCCCGTCTCCGCTTCTAGAGCCGTTCAGCTCCGTGGAGCTCACGCACGAGGTCGCGCCTGGCACTCGCTCCTGGACGGTCCTCCGCGGCAGACCGCCGCCCTGGGGCTAGCCCGGGCAATTGTCACTGTCGCCTACGGCTTTACCTGCACCTCAAGTAGAGGCCTTGGCCCCCGCATGCTGCGGGACGAGGAGTCAGGAGTGTCATCCGAGTCGAGCCACGCCTGGCGCCGAGCGTTTAGCTCCTCCAGGAGCCACGAAAGCACTGCGTCTCTGTTGAACTCGTTGCACGCTTGGCAACTCTGGACTTCACACGCGTTCCACACATGGCCCGTGGGAATCTCACGCAGCCACGCGTCGACCAACTCGGTGCAGCGCACCACGAGGTTTCGGTAGGTGAGGGCTATCGGGTCAGGCACAGACTGAGCGATCACGTGGGCGGCATGGTTCTCGCCCCAACCGTCCTCGCCAGCCGCACGGAACCACGCCTCGTCGAAGAGCTCCTTGCCCTCGAGGTCCAACGCATCCATCGTGCGGATCGCCCTCGGGGTCGCCTTCTGTGCCATTACGTTCCTCACCACTCCCGCCGACTGCACCGACGTGCCGGCCTCATCCACCATGTACTAAGTGTCACCCGCGGCCCGGACACGCCAAGCGCTGACCTGAACGTTCCCCCGCCTAGATCGAAGTTTCGGACACACTGCGGACACACTTCGACGCCAACAGTGACCAACAGTGACCAACACGGAGCATCGGCGCCCGCGTGTTTGGCGCTCAACCACTGATGCAGGCGGCGCCAGCATCTGACTACGGATCAGAAGGTTTGGGGTTCGAATCCCTACAGGCGCGCAGGACGACGGCCCGGTCATCACGACCGGGCCGTTCTGCAGGTGCGGACACCTGGGCTCGCTGCGCCGCCTAGGCTCGGCTGCGTGCCACCCATCGACGACGCCACCCGCCCGCGCGTGGCGGGCTCGGTCGAGCTGACGCCCCGACAGCGCGGGGCCGGCGACCACCTGCGGATGATCCACGACCACTTCCGGCACGACCTCGAGACCCTGACCCGGGCGGTGGAAGCGTTGCGCGACGGGGCGGGCGACGTGGACGCCGTACGGTCCGGGGTGCACGCGCTGGCGCCGTCACTCACCGCCCAGCAGGTCGCCGGGCTGTGCGGGCAGGTGTGCCGCTTCCTGACCGTGCACCACACGATCGAGGACCAGAACCTGTTCCCCGCGGTAGCCACCATGGCGGCGTACGCACCCGTCGCGGAGCGGCTCGAGGAGGAGCACCTCGTCGTGCACGCGCACCTCGAACGGGTCGACGACCTCGCGATCGCCGTGCGCACCGATCCCACGCGGGTCGGGGAGCTGGTCGAGGCCGTCGCCGAGCTGCGGACCGACCTCGAGTCGCACTTCGCCTACGAGGAGACCGAGATGACCGAGCCGCTGGGGCTGCTCGGGCTCGGCGTCTGACGCAGTCAGACCTGCTCGGCCCGTTCGGGGTCGTAGAGGACGGTCATCCGCCCCTCGGGGTCGAGACGGGACAGGAGCGCGTCCCCGATCTCCTTGAGCTGGCCGACCTGCTCGGGGGTGAGCGGGTCGAGCACGCTGCGCCGGACGGTGTCGACGTGCCCCGGGGCCGCGGCCACCACCGCGTCCCACCCGGTCTTCGTCAGCCGGGCGTTGGTGGCGCGGCCGTCCTCCGGGCAGGGGAACCGCTCGACGAGCCCGCGTTCCTCGAGGCGTCGTACGACGTGGGAGAGGCGCGGCAGCGTGGCGTTGGTGCGCTGGGCCAGGCCCGTCATGCGCAGGGTGCGCTCGGGGGCCTCCGACAGCATCGCGAGCACGAGGTACTCGAAGTGGGTGAGCCCGGAGTCGCTGCGCAGCTGGTGGTCAAGCACCCCTGGGAGCAGCTCGGCGACTGCGATCAGTCGCAGCCAGGCCTCGCGCTCGGTGGGGTCGAGCCACTGCGTCTCCATGATCCCCAGACTACCCATTACTTGACGGAACAACCAAAGCGTGTACGGTGTCAGTTGAAGCAACAACTAATACTCGACCCAGGAGCGCACCATGACGAACCTCAGCATCATCGGCACCGGCAACATGAGCCAGGCCATCGCCTCGATCGCGGCCAAGGGCGGCCACAGCGTCCAACAGCTCGGCCAGAACGACCTCGACACCGCCATCTCCGGCGACGTCGTCGTCCTCGCCGTCCCCTACCCCGCCGTCGCCGACGTCATCGCCAAGCGCGGTTCGCAGCTCGCCGGCAAGGTCGTCGTCGACATCACCAACCCGCTCGACTTCGAGACCTTCGACTCTCTCGTCGTCCCGGCCGACGGCTCGGCCGCTGCCCAGATCGCCGCCGCCCTGCCCGACTCGAAGGTCCTCAAGGCCTTCAACACCAACTTCGCCGGCACCCTCGCCGCTGGCAACGTCGGCCCGCTGGCCACGACGGTCCTCATCGCCGGCGACGACGCCGACGCCAAGTCGACCCTGGCTGCTGTCGTCACCTCCGGCGGCGTCAAGGCGGTCGACGCCGGCTCGCTCAAGCGCGCCCGTGAGCTCGAGGCCGTCGGCTTCCTCCAGCTCACCCTCGCCGCCGGTGAGAAGGTCTCCTGGACCGGCGGCTTCGGCGTCATCGCCTGACCAGCACGCCCACCCCGCACCACCCCGAGGAGCACCCCATGACCGTCAACGCCGTCCGCCTCAACCACGCCGTCCTCTACGTGTCCGACCTCGAGCGGAGCATCGCGTTCTACTCACAGGCGTTCGGCATGGAGGTCATGGCACGCGAGCCCCGGGCCCACGCCGCCTTCCTGCGACTGCCGCGGTCGGGCAACCACCACGACCTCGGCCTGTTCGGGGTCGGCGCCCAGCCGCCACGCCCCCGCGGAGCACTGGGCCTCTACCACCTCGCCTGGCAGGTCGACACCGTCGACGAGCTCGAGCAGGCCCGCCTCACGCTCGCCGGGCTCGACGCCTACACCGGCGAGTCGAGCCACGGCGCGACCAAGAGCATCTACGGCAAGGACCCGGACGGCAACGAGTTCGAGGTCATGTGGATGCTGCCCCGGGCCGAGTGGGGCGACTACGCCGACGCGGCGCCCGTCGAGCGCCTCGACCTCGCCGGTGACGTACGCCGCTGGGGCGGGGTCCGCACCGCTGACGAGCTGGTCCCGCTCGCCGCGGAGGACGCCCGATGAGCACGGCTGTCTTCGCTCCTCCGGTGGTGGCCACGCACGGCTCCGCCGACCCGGCAGCGCCGCTGGTCGTGCTGCTGCACGGCCGCGGCTCCGACGAGACGCAGATCCTCGGCCTCGCCGCCCACCTGCCGGCCGGGCCGTCGTACGCCGCGGTTCGGGCGCCGATCGCCGAGGGCGGGGGCTACGCGTGGTTCGCCAACCGCGGCATCGGCCGGCCCGTCGAGGAGTCGCTCCGCGACACGATGGACTGGTTCCGGACGTGGCTCGACGAGGTCGCGCCCGCCGGCCGTCCGGTGCTCCTCGTGGGCTTCAGCGGTGGCGCCGCCTTCGCCGGCGGCCTCGTGCTCGACGACCCTGAGCGCTTCGCCGGGGCAGCGATCCTCTACGGCACGCTGCCCTTCGAGGCTGGCCTGGCGACCACCCCCGGCCGGCTGTCCCACCTGCCGGTGCTCGTCGCCCAGGGCGACGCCGACCACGTCATCCCGCGCGAGCTGCTCGACCGCACCTGGCACTACCTGCTGTCGGAGTCGGGCGCCCCCACCGTCGCCCACCGGGACCCCGGTGGCCACCAGCTCACCCCCGACGCGGTCCACCAGCTCAGCGACTGGATCGACACCACGCTGGCCGGCTGACCGCGTCTACCGTGGGAGCGTGAGACGGGTCGTCCTCGACGTCGACACCGGGATCGACGACGCGCTCGCGATCCTGTACGCCGTCGCGAGCCCGTCCCTCGTGCTGTGCGGGGTCACCACCGTGGTGGGCAACGTGCCGGCGGAGGCGGCGGCACGCAGGTCGGCCGCGATCCTGGCGTGCGCGGGCGCGGACGACGTACCGGTCGCGGTCGGGGCCACGCACACGCTCGCCGGGGCCGGCCCGCGAGCCGGTCCGAGCGACCACGGGCCCGACGGGCTGGGTGGTGTGGGCCTGCCGGCTGCGCCCGAGCGGTCGTCCGACGACCCGGGGTCCGTGCTGCGAGACGCGGCCGCTGGTGGTCTGGTCACGCTGGTCGGGCTGGCGCCGCTCACCAACGTGGCCGAGCTGGCGGGCGCGGCGACCGACGTCGTCCTGGTCGCCGGCGAGCTGCGCGCCGAGGAGCCGCCGGAGCTCAACGCCGGGCACGACCCGCTGGCGACCGCCCGCGTCCTGGCCGGGTTCCGTGCGCCGACGCTCTACGTCGCCGACATCTTCGAGCAGGTGTCGGTCGCACCAGCCGACGTCGCCCGCCTGCGGTCCGCGCCTCACCGCGCTGCGCGCCTGGCAGGGGACCTGCTGGCCGTGCGCCGGGGCCACCTCGTCGGCGACGCCGGGGCGCTCGTGCTGCTGACCCACCCGCACCTGTTCCGGGTCGAGCCGCACCGGATGGGGCAGGTCGGGGGCCACCTCACCCGGACGGACGACGGCCGATCGCTGGACGTCGTGGTCGAGGTCGACGCGCCTGCGGTCGCCACCGCGTACGTCGAGACCCTGCTGGCCCACTGACGTAGGCAGTTCGCGCGCGTCGGCGCGCGCCCACGCGGGGCACGGCGCTGCGCGCCCTGAACTGCCTACGTCGGTCAGTGCGGGAGGGGGCCGTGCTTGTCGCCGTGCGCGTGGCGGGCGGTGAATCCGCGCTGCTCGCGGTTGGCGCCGAGGAGGAACAGTCCCATGCCGACGACGAACAGGATCGCCAGGGCGAGGAAGAAGAGCGCGGCCAACGTCGGTGACCAGTCGTGCTGGGTGTACATCGGGACCTCCTGGACTCGAGGGTGTCCCTCCAGCATCCGCGCCTCGAGGCGTTGCCGCTAGGTCCAAGGACCCCCGTCCTTCGGGACGGTCGTTGCGCTCAGCGATCCAGGAGCGGCCGCGCCGGGTCCCAGGTGGTGCCGTCGCGCTCGTCGCGGCGCCTCCGGGCGATCGCGGACAGCGCCTCGAGGACCACCCGGTTGGCGAGGGCGGCGGTGATGTCGGCGTGGTCGTAGGGCGGGCTGACCTCCACCACGTCGATCCCGACGACGGGCAGCTCGAGGCAGATCCGGCGTACGGAGTCGAGCAGCTCGCGCGCGGACAGGCCGCCGGGCTCCGGCGTCCCGGTCCCGGGCGCGTGGCCGGGGTCGCAGACGTCGATGTCGACGGACAGGAAGACGCCCTCGCACTCGTCGGTCGCGATGGTGAAGGCCTCGGTGAGGCAGTCGGTGAGCCCGCGGTGGACGATCTCGGTCATCTCGTAGGACCGCATGTTCTCCGCGGCCATCCAGTCGAGGGTCTCCGGTCCGGGCCAGTAGCCGCGGAGCCCGACCTGGAGGAAGCGGTCGCCGCGCAGCGCCCCCGACTCGATGAGCCGGCGCATCGGCTGGCCGTGCCCCCACAGCGACCCGAACTCGATGTCGCCGGTGTCGGCGTGCGCGTCGAAGTGGATCATCGACACCCGACCGTGGCCGAGGACGTTGGCCACGCCCTTGGCGTCGGGGTAGGCGATCGAGTGGTCCCCGCCCAGCACGACCGGGATCGCACCCGCACGGGCGACCTTCTCGACGGCCGCCTCGAGCCGCCCGAGGGTGGTCTCGATGTCACCGGGCGGCAGGTCGACGTCGCCGGCGTCGACGACGGTCAGGTCCTGCAGCGCGTCGGTGCGCAGCGCCAGCGAGGGCCGGGAGCCGTCGTGGGGCAGGTAGTCCGTCATCCGGATGGCCTGCGGGCCGAACCGCGTGCCGGGCCGGTGCGACGTACCCCCGTCGAAGGGTGCGCCGACGACCACGACGTCCGCGTCGGCGTAGGTCGATTCGTCGTCGAGGTCGCAGGGCGGGACCCCGAGGAACGTGATGTCGGGCCCGAACTGGGCGCCGTAGCGAGCCATGTGGAGACTCTAGGCTGGGCCGATGGGAGACGACGACACCTTCTGGCGCGACGCCGAGCAGCACCTGATCAGGTACGGCGGCGGGTTCACGCCGCGGGTGATCGCCCGGGCGGCCGGCTGCTATGTGTACGACGAGCAGGACCGCGCCATCCTCGACTTCACCTCCGGCCAGATGAGCGCCGTCCTCGGCCACTCGCACCCCGAGGTGGTGCGCACGGTCACCGAGTCGGTCTCGACCCTCGACCACCTCTACTCCGGGATGCTCAGCCGGCCCGTGGTCAAGCTGGCCCGCCGCCTGGCGGCCAGCCTGCCGGAGCCGCTCACCCGCATGCAGCTGCTCAGCACCGGCGGCGAGGCCAACGAGGCGGCGATCAAGATGGCCAAGCTCTTCACCGGCCGCTACGAGGTCGTCGCCCTCGACCGGTCGTGGCACGGCATGACGACGGGCGCGGCGGGCGCGACGTTCTCCGCGGGACGGAAGGGCTACGGCCCGCCGCCGGTCGGCAACCTGACGCTCCCCGCGCCGGACGCGTACCGCTCGCCCTTCCGGCACCCCGACGGCAGCCACGACTGGGAGACCGAGCTCGAGTGGGGCTTCGCCACCCTCGACCGGCAGTCGTCCGGGAGCCTCGCCGCCTGCCTCGTCGAGCCGATCCTGTCCTCCGGCGGGATCCTGGAGCTGCCCGAGGGCTACCTCGCCCGCCTGCAGGCGAAGTGCCGCGGGCGCGGGATGCTGCTGGTCGTCGACGAGGCGCAGACGGGGCTCGGTCGCACCGGCACGATGTACGCCGTCGAGCGCGACGGCGTGGTGCCCGACGTCATCACCCTGTCCAAGACCCTCGGCGCCGGGCTGCCGGTGGCGGTGGTGGTGACGTCCGCCGAGATCGAGGAGCGCTGCCACGACCGGGGGCACCTCTTCTTCACCACCCACTCCTCCGACCCGCTCGCGGCGGCGGTGGCGCTGACGGTGCTCGACGTGGTCGAGCGGGAGGGGCTCGCCCACCGCGCGAAGGTGCTCGGCAAGGAGCTCGGCGACCGGCTGCTCGACCTGCGTGAGAGGTACGACGTGGTGGGCGACGTCCGCGGGCGCGGCCTGCTCCAGGGCGTCGAGCTGGTCACCGACAAGGAGAGCCGCACCCCCGCCGACGCCCTGGGTCGTGCCGTCACCGCGGCGGCGCTCGACCTGGGCCTGCACATCAACATCGTGCAGCTGCCCGGCCTGGGCGGGGTGATCCGGCTGGCGCCCCCGCTCACCATCTCCGAGGCCGAGCTCCACGACGGCGTCGACAAGCTGGAGCAGGCGATCGCGAGCGCGGTGGCGCAGTGACCACCTCGCCGCCCGGCGACTCCTGCTGCGCCCCCACCGCCGCCCGGAACGAGCCCGAGCCCGAGCCCGGGCAGTCGGAGCCGCCGGCCCCGGCCGGCGAGCGGAGCACCCGCGGCCAGGTCCGGATCCCGAGCGGCACCTTCTGGATGGGCGACAGCCATGGCGACGGCTACGACGCGGACGGGGAGCGTCCCGTGCACGCGGTCCGCCTGTCGTCGTACCTCATCGACGCCAAGGCGGTGACCAACGCGCAGTTCGCGGCCTTCGTGAAGGCGACGGGCCACGTGACCGAGGCCGAGCGTGACGGCGTGTCCGCGGTGTTCCACCTCGCCGTGCAGGCGGCTCCAGCCGACGTCCTGCAGCGGGTGTCCGACGTGCCGTGGTGGCTGGCCGTGCGCGGTGCCGACTGGCGCCACCCGGCGGGGCCGCTGTCGGACGTCGGTGACCTGCAGAACCACCCGGTCGTCCACGTGTCGTGGCGCGACGCCCAGGCGTACTGCCGCTGGGCCGGCAAGCGGCTGCCGACCGAGGCCGAGTGGGAGCGCGCGGCCCGCGGTGGCCTCGACCGCGCGCGCTACCCGTGGGGCGACGAGCTCACCCACGGCGGGCGTTGGCGCTGCAACATCTGGCAGGGCGACTTCCCCCGCCACAACACGCTCGAGGACGGCCACCTCACCACCGCGCCCGTCACGGCGTTCCAGCCCAACGGCTACGGCCTGCACAACACCGTCGGCAACGTCTGGGAGTGGTGCCAGGACGCGTTCCGGCCCAGCGAGTACGCCGACCGGGCCGGCGCGGACGCGGTCGTCGACCCGGTCTCGGCGGAGCCGGTCGACGTCGCCGACGGGCTGGTCCCGCGGGTCATGCGCGGCGGGTCCTACCTGTGCCACGACAGCTACTGCAACCGCTACCGGGTCGCCGCCCGCTCCTCGAACACGGCCGAGTCCTCCTCGGGCAACATCGGCTTCCGCTGCGCCAACGACGCCTGACCTACCAGTCCCCCAGCGCCGCGAACCGCTCGCCGATGAGCCGGTGGGTGGCGGAGTCGGGGTGGAGGTTGTCGGGGAGCGGCAGCCGCTCGGCGTCCGCGGGGCCGTAGAGCCCGAGCCCGTCGACGTACGCCAGGTGCGGGTCGCCGCGCCGGTCGACCACCTCGGCGAGGACCTCGCGCACCACCTCGAGGGTCAGTGCACCCCGCGCGACGGCCTCCGGGTCACCGGTGGCGACGAACGCCACACGCCCCTCGGCGAGCGCCGCCATGTCGGGCCCGGTCGGGCCGGGGACGGCCTCGTGGATCCCGCAGAAGACGGGCGAGACGAGGCGGACCGGCGTCTCGCGGTGGCCGTCGCGGATCGTGTCGAGCCAGCCGTGCAGGGCAGGACCGAGCGCGCGACGGCGCAGCAGGTCCTGGTTGACCAGGTTGATGCCGATCTTGAGGCTGATCACGTCGGCCGGGGTGTCACGGATCGTGCGGGCGACGAACGGGTCGAGCAGCGCGCTGCCGCCCAGGCCCAGGTTGACCAGGTCGAGCCCCGCGAGCCCGGCGGCGACGACCGGCCACGGCTCGGTCGGGTGGACCGCGACCGATCCGTGGCTGATCGAGCTGCCGTGGTGCACCCACCGCGGCCGGTCGTCGGCGACCGGTGCGACCGGCGCGTCCGCCCGCAGCGCGATGAGCTCGGTCTGCTCGTCGTGGGGCAGCCAGACCTCGACGTCCTTCTCGCCTCCGGGCAACGCGACCGTGAGGGTCGCCGGCTCCCCGGCGGTGAAGGTGCTGGCGCCGGTCATCATGTCGACGTCCAGCACGTTGCCACCGGGCGCCTGCTGCCGGTCGAGGAGCTCGCCGCCGACCAGGACGTCGTACCAGCCGTCGGGCCGGGCCGGCGCCCCGATGTAGCGCCGCTTGGTGGGCAGCACGTCGAGCTCGAGGCGGGTGGCGCTCGTGCGCAGGACGAGGCGTACGCCGGCGGGTTGGGCCTCGACGAGGTGGAGCTGTGGGTCGTCGGACTGCGCTCGCGCCCGGGCGGGGAGCCGGTGCGGCAGCAGGCCGCGCTCGGTGCGCTCGAGCTCGAGGGCACCCCGCACGAGGGGGGCGAGGACGGCGAGGGGTGCGTCGGTCATGAGGTCTCCCAGGATCGGAACAGGGTGTCGAGCCCGTCGAGCACGCGCTCCCACGTGTCGTCGGACGCAGGCACGGACGGTCCGCCGTGGCTGAAGGCGCCGGCGGCGTCGAGCGCGGCGTAGCCGTGGAAGGTCGCACCGAGCAGCCGCACGGCGTGCACCTCGTCGTCCTCGGACAGCCCGTAGGCGCGCACGGCTGCGCGGGAGAGGTCTGCGTGACGGGGTCCGGCGCTGGTCGCCGCGACCGACGCGTCGAGGGGCAGCCGGGTGGCGGCGTACCGCCCCGGGTGCTCACGGGCGTAGGCACGCCAGACACCGCCGACGGCAGCCAGCGCGCTGCGGCCGCTGACCCCGGCGAGGGCGTCGCCCACCAGGTCGGCGGTCTCGTCCAGGGCCAGGAGCGCCACCCGCGTGCGTACGTCGGCGCTGCTGCGCACGTGCGTGTAGAGGCTGGGCGTCGCAACCCCGAAGTGCTTGGCGAGCGCCGTGAGCGTCACCTGCTCGAGCCCGACCTCGTCGGCCAGGTCGGCGGCGGCCGCGGCCACGCGGGTGCTGGTCAGTCCAATCCTCGGCATGCGCCCCTCCCGTCCTCATGTCATTAGGGCGTAACCTAAGCACATAAGGATCGGGAGGGCCGAATCGTCAATGGTGCGCCTCGTCGAGCGTGAGGTCGGCCGGGACCAGAACCCACACGGCGTACGCCGCCGCGGCGGCGAGCACGGCACCCACGGCGCCGACCGAGGCGAAGGCGGTGACGAACGCGTCGGCGGCCTCCGCGAACCACGGACCACCGACGGCGCCCGCGACGGACTCGCGCGCGTCGCCGTCCGCACCGGCGGGCAGGCCGGCCCGGTAGACCGCACCCACCAGGCTGCCGAGGAACGTGATGCCCAGGACGGCGCCGAGCTCGTAGGTGATCTCCTCGACCGCTGCCGCGGAGCCTGCCTGGTCATCGGTGGCCGCGCCCATGATGAGGGCGGAGCCGAGGCCGAGGGACGACGTGCCGAGCCCGACGACGGCGAAGGCGACTGCGACCCAGGCGTACGTCGCCGGCGCCACGGCGAGCAGCCCGAGACCGATGGCGAGCACGCCGAGGCCGCCGGAGAGCACGAGGCGCGGGCTGGTCCGCTCCGCGAGCGCGGGGGCGAAGGGCGAGGCCACCATCGCACCCACCGCGAGCGGCAGCAGCGCGAGGCCGGCCTCGAGCGGGCTCCACCCCTCGACCAGCTGCAACCACTGACTGCCCACGAAGAGCACGGCAGCCATCGCCGCGCTGCTGGCCAGCGCCGCCACGACCCCTGCCCGCAGGACCGGGTCGGCGAACAGGCGCACGTCGAGCATCGGCCGGTCGGAGGTGAGCGCCTTGCGCCCGAAGGCGGCCAACATGGCGACGCCGACGGCGAGCAGGGCGAGGTTGGCGAGGTCCGGGCCGTGCTTGCCCAGCTGCTTGGCAGCGTAGACGAAGGCAGTCATGCCGCCCGCGGACAGGACCGTGCCGACGAGGTCGATGCGTCCGGGCCGGGCGGACCGGTTCTCCCGCAGCAGCCAGGAAGCGGCACCGATGGCGACCACCATCAGCGGGACGTTGACGAGGAAGGCCGAGTGCCAGCTGAACCGCTCCAGCAGGGCGCCGCCGACCACGGGGCCGACGGCCGCGCCGAGCGCGGCGGTGGCTCCCCAGATGCTCAGCGCGAGCGTGCGCTCGCGGGCATCGGTGAAGACCGATCGGATCAGCGACAGCGTCGAGGGCATCACCATCGCGCCACCGACGCCGAGCAGCGCCCTGATCGCGACGACGGCTGCAGCGCTGTCGGCCCAGAGGACGGCGACCGAGCCGACGGCGAAGGCGCCGTAGCCCGTGAGGAGCATCCGCTTGCGTCCCCAGCGGTCACCGAGGGCGGTGACCGGGATGAGCAGGCCGGCCAGCGCGAGGGCGTACGCGTCGACGACCCACAGCTGCGCGACCGAGGACAGGTGCAGCTCGGACGCCATCTCCGGCAGGGCGACATTGAGGATCGTCATGTCCATGACGACCACCAGGAGGCTGGCGGCAAGGACGGCGAGCGCCCACCAGCGGCGCGGGTCGAGGGCGACCAGCGGCCGGTCGAGGCGCTGCTGCCGGTGCGCGGTCATGGCGCACCGACCCCGGCGAGGAGGGACGAGAGGACCAGCCGGCCGGCGTCGCGCCGGGCGATGTCGCCGATGCGGACGGCCTCGCGGACAGCAACCAGGAGGCCGTACGTCATGTGGCCGAACCAGCGCAGCGGCAGGTCCCCTCGCAGGACACCGGCCGCCTGCGCGGCCGCGACCAGGACGGCCTCGCGGTCGGCGAGGACCTGCGTGCGTTCCTCCAGCGCCGCGTTGGCGAGGATGACGTGGTCGGTCAGCGCGAATCCGAAGGCGTCGGAGTCGTCGACGTAGCCGAGCACGAGGTTCTCCAGCGCCTGGCGCAGGCGGACCGGGTCGGCCTCGCTGGCGAGCCGCTCGACGTCGACGTCATCGAGGCGCTGCTCCCACTGGTCGAGCGAGCGGGTGCCGAGCTCGACCAGCAGCGCCTCGCGCGACTCGTAGTGCCGGTGCAGGGTGGCGCGGCTCATGCCGACCGCCGCTGCCACCGTCGACATCGACGCCGCGGGGTCGGTGTTGAACACACGCTGGGCGGCGGCCAGCACGTCGTTGCGGTCCGGCATGACGCTCTCCTTCGGGTTGAGACACTACTGTCTCATATGAGACATAGCTGTCTCAACCCGAAGGACGTCTCCGGCGGCGCGTCAGCCTCGCTTGCGCGTCGCCCTCCGCGCGGCACCGACCTCGTCCTCGGCCCCTGCCGACACCAGCGCGCCGCTCGTGCCCTGCAGGTGGGCGCGGACGAACCACTGGTACTGCTCGAGGTCGCCGGTCTGTCCGATGAGGATGTCCTCGGTGACCGGGTCGTCGCCGACGGCCTCGATGGCCGCGCGGTGGTCCTCGATGACGCCGGTGTAGACGAGGTCGAGGGCGGCGAGATGGGCGGCGGTGTCCGCCCGGTCGAGGTCGTAGTCGTCCCAGGTGCGGGCGGCGACGAGCGCGCCGGGGAGCCCGTTGGGCGGCACCCCGAGGGTCGACATCCGCTCGGCGAGGACGTCCACCATGTCGCGCACGCCGTCGATCTGCGGGTCGAGCATCTCGTGGACGCCGATGAAGTGCGGTCCCACGACGTTCCAGTGCGCGTGCTTGAGCGTGAGCTGGAGGTCGTTGAGGGCGTGCACCCGCATCTGCAGGGCGTCGGCGACGGCGTGGCCCGTCGTGGTGTCGAGACCGGGCACGGTCAGCGGCGCGTCGGCGTCGCTGGAGACCGGGGCGGTGCTGGAACGTCGTGTCTTCTTGGCCATGTCGCCAACCTAGATCGTGTGCGCAAGGACCCCACCCCCGGACGGGTGAGCAGGGCTCCGGAGGGTGGTGGCACGGTGGAGACATGGCCGAGAAGAAGAAGGATCCGGGCCCGTCCGTCAAGGACGCGGAGGTCTACGAGGCCCTGCGCGACGACGGCGCCAGCAAGGAGAAGGCGGCTCGCATCGCCAACGCGTCCGCTGCCCAGGGCCGTTCGAAGGTCGGCAGCCGGGGAGGGCACGCGGAGGACTACGAGGACCGCACCGTCGACGAGCTGCGCGAGCGCGCGGCCCAGCTCGACATTGAGGGTCGCTCGTCGATGACGAAGGACGAGCTGATCGACGCGCTCCGCAACCACTGAGGGCTGCGCGCGACCGGGGTCAGCGCGGGTCGAGCTCCGCGAGCGCCCGCAGCCAGGTGCGGTCGGCGTCGACCGCTGACGTCGCCGGCATCGGTGCGGCCGCGTCGAGGAGCCGGGCAGCCGCGGGGGGTACGTCGCCGCCGGCCGCGCGCACCACTCCGGCAAGCACCCGGCCCGCCGCCGTCGCGGCCCCGCGATGGGTGCTGATCACGGCCTCGTAGACCGGCGGCCCCTTCGCGACCGGCACCTCCCACGCGGCGACGAGCGCGGCGTACGTCTCGCTCAGGCACACCACCGCCCACTCGCGTCGGAGCGGCGAGTCACCGGGCAGCTGGCAGCGCACGGGTGATTCGTCGAGGTCGGCCTCCCCGTCGAAGTCGGCGACCACCGCTGCCCACGCGGCCGTGCGCCCGAGCTCCTCCCAGCGGTGGCGCGAGGACTCGTAGCGGTGCCCCAGCTGGAAGGCGCCGAGCACGACCGACCGGTCGCCACGGGCCAGGCACTCGTCCTCGACCGCATGCGAGGCGGCGATGAGCGGACGGCGGTGGAGCCGGAGGGGTCGTACGCCGGCGACAGCCTCCGCGGCCGCTGCGAACACCGAGCGCTCCTCACCGGCCTCCCGCGCCCGGACCACGGAGTCGATGGCGACCTGCAGCGGCAGGCCCGAGTCGCGCACCTCGAGCACCTGCCGCACGAGCGCGACGTCGGCATCGGTGAAGCGTCGGTGGCCGGATGCGGACCGCTCCCCGCGGGGGAACCCGAACCTGTTCTCCCAGGTGCGCAGCACTCCCGGCGTGACTCCCGCACGCGCCGCCAGCACACCGATGCTGAACCCCTCCGAGACCCGGTTCGACACGTGAGCTCCTCCAAAAAGATCGCTGCCTGACCTTGCCAGACATGCTCGCATAACTTATACAGGTGTGTAGAGGTTTTGTCCTCATCCACCCCCACCCCAGGAGACTCCCATGACCGCCATGATCCTCATCAGCACCGCCGCCATCCTCGTCGCGATCGTCGGCTGCGCGGTCATCTGGCGCATGGACGCACTCCGCGCCGACGAGATCGAGCACACGCGGCCGCCGGCCCCCCGCCCGGCGACCCCGCAGCTCGGCAGCACGGAGGGCTCCCACCCCGCGTCGCTGCCGTCGACCTGATCCTTCCCAGGTCGGGGCGCACGACCCCGGGTGGGCCGGCGCACACCCCCGGCCCGGCCCACCCGCACGGGTGTCGTTGGACGACCACCCCCGTGGCAGGTTGGAACGACGGGGCCGCCTCGGTCCGCAACGACCTCACACAGGAGGAACGACGATGGGTCTGGACGACAAGTTCGACAACAAGTCCGACGAGCTCAAGGGCAAGGCCAAGGAAGCCACCGGCAAGGCGACCGACGACGAGAGGCTCGAGGCCGAGGGCAAGAGCGACCAGGCAGGCGCCAACCTCAAGCAGGCCGGGGAGAAGATCAAGGACGCCTTCAAGGGCTGACGGGCTCTCCCGCCCACACGTGCCCGCCGTCGCCCGCGTCGGCGACGACCAGCACCTCACCGCCGGCGGCCACTGACATCGTGGGGTTGAGGCGACGTACGGCCAGCACCCGGCCGTCGTCGGTCAGTCCGGGCTCGGCCTCGACCCGCACGAACTCCCGCGGGTCGTCGGTGAACCAGACGCCGGGTCCCGACGTGCGGTTGCCGGTGATCAGCCAGCCGGCCGGGCCGCCCGCGATCGGACCGACGTTGGTGGCGCTGACCCCGCCGTACTGGGTGAACACCGCTCGTACGTCGACCAGCGTGCCGTCGTCCAGCCAGAAGGTCGTGACGCGAGGGTTGCCGTGCGCGCCACCGGAGCGCGCGCCCACGACGGCGCCCAGCAGCGCCACCGCGACGAGGGGCCGGCCGTGCATGCACCGATCATGGCGCATCGGCCGGCCCACGGCTGGGCGCATGGGGCGCCGACCGCTGGGTACGAGATGGCATGACCCATGGCCACGACCCCGACCGGATCGACCCCTCGAACCAGAGCGGCCGGCCCGTGCTGGTGACGGGCGCGATCGTCGGGATCATCCTGGCGGTGCTGCTGATGCTGGTGGTCTACCTGCTCTCTCGCTGACGCCTCCGTCCACAGCCTGACCGCGTCGCCCTCACGGGTGTCGGTCACCGCTCATAGGGTGGCGCCCGTGACCCTGCACCTCCACACCGCCGAGCGCACCGACGCGCTCGCCGACGGCCTCGCGGACCTGCTGGTCACCCCGCTCGCCGACCCGTTCGCGCGGGAGGTGGTCGTCGTGCCCGCGCGCGGCGTCGAGCGCTGGCTCACGCAGCGCCTCTCGCACCGCCTCGGCGTGGGCGCCCGCGGTCGCGACGGCGTCTGCGCAGGCGTCGACTTCGTGACCCCCCACTCGCTGGTGTCGATGCTGCTCGACCGAGACGCCGACGACCCGTGGAGCCCCGACCGGCTGGCCTGGCCCCTCCTCGAGGTCATCGACGAGGCGATGGGCACTCCCGGCTTCGCCGACCTCACCCGCCACCTCGGCGGCGGCGACCCTCGCGACGACCGCTCGTCCCGCCGCTACGCCGTGGCCCGCCGCCTGGCCGGGCTGTTCTCCTCCTACGCCGTCCAACGCCCCCAGCTCGTCCGCGACTGGCGGGCCGGGCACGACACCGACGGTGCCGGCGGCCCCCTCGACCCCGACCTCCAGTGGCAGGCCGAGCTGTGGCGTCGGCTCGTCGTCCGGGTCGAGGCGCCCGCACCCGACCTCCGCCACGCCACGACCCTCGACCAGCTGCGTGCCGGCGCCGACGGTCTCGACCTCCCCGATCGGCTCTCCCTGTTCGGCCACACCCGGCTTCCCGCGACCGAGGTCGAGCTCCTGCGCGCCTTGGGCGAGCACCGCGACGTCCACCTGTGGCTGCCCCAGCCCTCCCCCTCGCTGTGGGAGGCGCTGGCGCCGACGGCTGCTGCCGGGCCGGTGGCACGCGCCGACGACCGGTCCGCCGACCTGGTCGGCCATCCGCTGCTCGCCTCGCTGGGTCGCGACTCCCGTGAGCTGCGGCGCACGCTCGGCTCCCTCGAGGCCGAGCCGCACGCCGCTGGCCACGCCGACCCCGCGACGCTGCTCGGCTGGCTGCAGTCCGACCTCCGGGCCAACCGGGCGCCCGACGGCGACGTCCTCGCCGCCAGGGTCCGCCCGCCCACCGACCTCTCGGTGCAGGTGCACGCCTGCCACGGCACCGCGCGCCAGGTCGACGTGCTGCGCGAGGTCCTGGTCGGGCTCCTCGAGGACGACCCGACGCTCGAGCCCCGCGACATCCTCGTGATGTGCCCCGACATCGAGACCTACGCGCCGCTCATCTCGGCCGGCTTCGGGCTGGCCGACGTCGCGCGCGAGGACGTCGGCCACCCCGCCCACCGGCTCCGCGTGCGCCTCGCCGACCGGTCTCCCGGGGCGACCAACCCGCTCCTGGGCGTCGCCGCCGACCTCGTCGAGCTGGCATCCGGCCGGATGACGGCCACCTCCGTCCTCGACCTCGCCGCGACCGAGCCGGTGCGCGCCCGGTTCGGCTTCACCGACGACCACCTCGAGCGGATGGCGCGGTGGGTCGACCAGGCGGCCATCCGCTGGGGCTACGACCGCGACCACCGCTCCGCGTTCGGGCTCGACCTCGACGCCAACACCTGGCTCACCGGGTTGCAGCGGGTGCTGCTGGGTGCGGCGATGTCCGGGGAGGGTCACCGCTTCGTCGGCAGCACGCTGCCGCTCGACGACGTCGGCGACGGCCACCTCGAGCTCGTCGGCAGCTTCGTCGAGATGGTCGACCGCCTCCACACCTTCGTGAGCGCGGCGTCGTCGGCGACGTCCGTCGCCGACTGGACCACCGCCCTCGGCCGGGCGGTGCACGGGCTCACCCTGAGCGGGCCCGACGACGCGTGGCGCGTCGCGCAGTTCGACCGCGAGCTGGCCCGCATCTCGGCCGGGGTCGGCGACCACGAGACCCGCCTGCGCCACGCCGACGTACGCGCCCTGCTCCGCCACCGGCTGCGCGGGCGCCCCACGCGCAGCAACTTCCGCACCGGCACCCTCACCGTCTGCACGATGGTGCCGATGCGCTCGGTCCCCCACCGCGTCGTGTGCCTGGTCGGGCTCGACGACGGCGTCTTCCCGCGGCTCGAGGCGGTCGACGGCGACGATGTGTTGGCCCGGCGCCCGATGACCGGTGAGCGCGACATCCGCTCGGAGGACCGCCAGCTGCTGCTCGACGCGATCGGCGCCGCGACCGAGACGCTCGTGGTGACCTACGCCGGCCGCGGCGAGCACACGAACGACGACAAGCCGCCGGCCGTGCCGCTCGGCGAGCTCCTCGACGCGCTCGACCGCACCAGCAGCGAGCCGGTGCGCGACGACGTGCTCGTGCACCACCCGCTCCAGCCCTTCGACGAGGCCAACCTGGCCGCCGGCGCGCTGGTGGGCGCGGCCGACCGGCCGTTCTCCTTCGACCGCACGGCGCTCGCCGGCGCCCTGGCCGCGCGGGCGCCGCAACCGGCCCCGCGCGCACTCGTGCCCGGGCCCCTGCCGCCTCCGGCGCCCTCGATGGAGGTGGCGCAGCGAGAGGTGGCGCTCGCCGACCTGCACGAGTTCTTCGCCCACCCCGTGCGCAGCTTCCTGCGCCAGCAGCTGCGGATCAGCACGCCCTACGACGTCGAGGAGACCAAGGACGCCATCCCGATCACGCTCGACGGCCTCGAGAAGTGGGACGTCGGCGACCGGCTGGTGCGCGACGTGCTCAGCGGGGGCGACCCCCAGGCGGCAATGCTGGCCGAGCAGCTGCGCGGCCTGCTCCCGCCCGCGGACCTCGGCGCGGCCATGCTCACCGAGATCGTGCAGCGGGTGCGTCCGCTCGTCGAGGCGGCCCTGCCGCTGCGCACCGGCCCCGCGCGCACGCTCGACGTGGACATCGACCTCGGCGACCGCCGGCTGACCGGCACCGTCGGCAGCGTCTTCGGCAACAACCTCGTCTCCGTGAGCTACTCCAGCCTCGGGGCCAAGCACCGCTTGGCCGCGTGGCTCGACGCCCTCACCCTCGCCGCCGGCCACCCCGACGAGAACTGGACCGCCCACACCATCGGTCGTTGGGGCAGGTCGGGCCGACGGGCGCTGGTGTCGCCGATGCCCGACCACGAGGCACGCTCGCACCTGCGCGACCTCGTCGCCGTGATGGAGCGCGGCCAGTGCGAGCCGCTGCCGCTGCCGGTGCGGACGAGCCTCGCCTTCGCCGAGGAGTTCGCGATCAGCGAGCGCTCCGGCGGCGGGAGCCAGGCCGACCCCGACGCCAAGGCGCGCGCCGAGTGGGTGACGCCGCGGTTCAACGAGACGGGCTTCCCCAAGGAGGACGGCGACCAGTGGCACGTGCGCGCCTGGGGCGAGCAGGCGCCCTACGACCTGCTCGCTTCGCCGCTGCTGGCCGACGAGGAGGGACCGGCGCCCCACCGCCTGGCCCACTACGCGGTCCGTGTCTGGTCGCCGCTGCTCGCCCACGAGCTGGTGCGGGGGATCTGACGTGACCGACCTGCCCGCCTCCCCCGTGATGGACACCTTCGACATCTGCGGCCCCCTGCCCACCGGGACGACGCTGCTCGAGGCGAGCGCGGGCACCGGCAAGACGTGGACCATCGCAGCGCTCGTCACCCGCTACCTCGTCGAGGGCGTCGCCACCTTGGAGGAGATGCTCGTCGTCACCTTCACGCGCGCGGCGAGCCAGGAGCTGCGCGACCGCGTACGCCGACAGCTCGACGACGCCGCGGCCGTGCTCGCCGACCCCGCCACCGCCGACCCGGCCAACCGTCTGCACGACTGGCTGCTCGACGCCGACGAGACCGAGCGCGCCGTCCGGCTCGGGCGGCTGACCGACGCGCTGACGTCGTTCGACGCCGCGACCATCGCGACCATCCACCAGTTCTGCCAGCTGGTGCTTCGCAGCCTGGGCGTCGCCGGCGACACCGACACCGGGGCCGTCCTGGTCGAGGACCTCGAGCAGCTGACCACCGAGGTCACCGACGACCGCTACCTCCATCTCTTCGCCCGCGAGCAGCAGGCGGCGTGGAGCCGCGAGGAGGCCATCGGCATCGCCCGCGCGGTGGTCGGCGACCCCCGGGCGAGGGTGGCTCCGCAGGAGGCGCTCGCCGAGGACCCCGACGGCCGGGCCGCCGCCCGGGTGCGCTTCGCGTGCGACGTGCTCGACGAGATCGACCGGCGCAAGCGCCGCCTCGGCGTGCTGTCGTACGACGACCTCCTCGGCCAGCTCGCCGACGCGCTCGCCGACGACGACGCGCCGGCCCGCGCGCGGATGCGGCAGCGGTGGAAGGTCGCGCTGATCGACGAGTTCCAGGACACCGACCCCGTGCAGTGGCAGGTCTTCGAGCGCGCCTTCCACGGCGTCGCCACGCTGGTGCTCATCGGCGACCCCAAGCAGGCCATCTACGCCTTCCGCGGGGGCGACATCGTCACCTATCTCGACGCCGCCGAGCAGGCGACTACCCGGCAGACGCTCGGCGTCAACTGGCGTGCCGACCAGCCGCTGCTCGACGCCCTCCACGTGCTCGTCGAGGGTGCCGCCCTCGGTGACGAGCGGATCTCCGTGCACCCGGTGAGCGCCCACCACGGCGCTCCCCGGCTTCACGGAGCCGGACCGCCGTTCCGCCTGCGCGTCGTGCGCCACGAGGAGCTCGGACGGCGACGCCCGCGCATCGGCGACTGGCGCGAGCACGTCCTCACCGACCTCGCCGCCGACGTCAAGCGCCTGCTGACCAGCGGCGCCACTGTCGGGGCGGGCGACGACGCGCGACCGGTCGAGCCCCGGGACGTCGCGGTCCTCGCGGCCCGCCGGGCCGACCTGCTCGCGGCGCAGGAGGCCCTCGCCGCGGTCGGCGTACCCGCCGTGCTCAACGCGGGCGGGTCCGTCTTCAAGACCGCCGCGGCGACCCAGTGGCTCACCCTCCTCGAGGCGCTCGAGCAGCCCCACCGTGCCGACCGCGTGCGCGCCGCCGCGTTGACTGACTTCTTCGGGCGCAGCGCCGACGACCTCCAGGCCGACCCCGACCCGACCGACGAGCTGAGCGAGCGCGTACGCCGCCTCGCCGACGTCTTCGCCACGCGCGGGGTCGCGGCGGTGCTGGAGAGCGCGGTGCTCGAGGGCCTCACCGCCCGGGTGCTCGGGCGGGTCGGCGGCGAGCGCACGCTGACCGACCTGCGCCACGTGGGCGAGGCCCTGCACAAGGTGACCGTCAGCGAGCGCCTCGGCGTGGTCGGGCTGCTCGGCTGGCTGCGCACCCAGGTGGCCGACGACAAGATCGAGGTCGCCTCCGAGCGCACCCGCCGGCTCGACTCCGACGCGGCCGCCGTCCAGCTCGTCACGATCCACGGCAGCAAGGGCCTGGAGTACCCCGTCGTCTACCTCCCGACCCTGTGGGACCGGTGGGTGCGCGACGAGGACGTGCCGCTCTTCCACGACGCCGACGGCGAGCGCTGCCGCGACGTCGGCGGGCCCAGCCGCTGGCGTGACGCCGCCGTCGCCGCGAGCCGGCAGGAGGACGCCGGGGAGTCGCTCCGGCTGCTCTACGTCGCCCTCACCCGGGCCCAGTCGCAGGTCGTCGCGTGGTACTGCCCGACCGCCAACAACACCACCTCCGCACCGCTCCACCGCATGCTGTTCGGGCGGGCGCCGGGGCATGCCCGGGTCAACGACGAGCAGCCGGTCGTCGGCGACGACGAGGTCGTCGAGATCCTCGGTCGCTGGAGGACGGCCGGCGGTCCCCAGCCCGAGGTCGCCGCCCTCGGGCCGGTCGACACGACCCCGATCCAGCGAGACCTTCCACCCCTGGCCGTGCGCACCTTCGACCGCGACGTCGACACCGACTGGCGCCGCACCTCCTACTCCGCGCTCGCCGCCGCCGGCGCACCTCATGCGGGCGCACCCGACCGGGTGCTCTCCGAGCCCGACGACGCGCCCGACCTCGACGACGTGGAGCTCGAGCCGCTCGACGACGCACCCGTCCCCGACCCCGACCTCGCCCTGACGGCCGTGCCCTCGCCGATGGCCGACCTCCCGGTGGGGGCCGCGTTCGGTTCCCTCGTCCACGAGGTGCTCGAGCACGCCGACCCGGCCGCGTCCGACCTGCGGGCCGAGCTCCTGGCCCAGGTCGAGGAGCACCGCGCGTGGTGGGCGGTCGAGGTCGACGCCGACGAGCTGGCCGACGCGCTCGTCGCGGTCTGCGACTCCCCGCTCGGACCGCTGGCCGGGGGGCTCACCCTGCGCGACATCCACGTCCCCGACCGGCTGCGCGAGCTCGACTTCGAGGTGCCACTGGCCGGTGGCGACCTGACGTCGGCGCGCGAGGCGACCTCGGTCGTGCTCGGCGACCTCGCCCCGCTGCTGCGCCGGCACCTGCCCGACGGCGACCCGCTGCTGGCGTTCGCCGACACCCTCGAGTCCGACCCGGACCTCGCCGGCCAACGGCTGCTGGGCTACCTGACCGGGTCGATCGACGTCGTGGTCCGGGTGCCGGTCGAGGGCCGCACCCGCTACCTGACCGTCGACTACAAGACCAACTGGCTCGGCGACCGCTCGGCGCCGGCGACGGCGTGGGACTACCGCCCCGACGTCCTCGACGAGGCGATGGGCCACTCCGACTACCCGCTCCAGGCGCTGCTCTACACCGTCGTGCTCCACCGCTACCTGCGCTGGCGCCTGCCCGACTACGACCCGCACCTGCACCTCGGCGGCGTGCTCTACCTCTACCTGCGCGGCATGTGCGGTCCTGCCACGCCGCTCGTCGACGGCCGGCCCTGCGGCGTGTTCTCCTGGGAGCCGCCCGTCGCCCTGGTGACCGCACTGTCGGACCTGCTGGACGGAGTCCGATGACTGACCTCTTCGAACCCATCGACGCGACCGATGCCCGGCTCGCGCTCGGCGCCACCGGGCTGCTCGGCGCCTTCAACGCGGCGGGCGTGCTGACGAGCGCCGACGTCCACGTCGCCGCGGCCCTCGGCCGGCTCGGGCGCGAGAGCGACGAGCGGGTGCTGCTCGCCGTGGCGCTCGCCGTGCGGGCCGTGCGCGGCGGGTCGGTGTGCGTCGACCTCGCAACGGTGGCCGACCCGCCCGACCTCCCGTGGCCCTCACCCGACGAGTGGGCGCCGGCCGTGGCGGCGAGCCCACTGGTGAAGGCCGGGCTGGTCCGCTGGCACCACGACCTGCTCTACCTCGACCGCTACCACGCGCAGGAGACCCAGGTCGTCGACGACCTGCTCGCGCGCGCTGCCACCGCGCCCGACCACGACCCCGACCTCATGCGCGCCTCCCTGGACCGCGTGGTCGCGGCCATGCAGGCGGCGGCCGTCGCCGCCGGCCGGGCGCGTCCGTCGTACGACGAGCAGGTCGCGGCGTGCCACGCTGCGGCCGGCCAGTGGACGACGGTGCTCACCGGCGGTCCGGGCACCGGCAAGACGACCGCGGTCGCCTCCCTGCTGGTCGGGCTCCTCGACCAGCACCCGACGGGTCTGCGCATCGCGCTCGCCGCGCCGACCGGCAAGGCGGCCGCCCGCCTGCAGCAGGCGGTGCACCAGGAGGCCGAGGCGTTCGAGGAGGCCGACCGGGTCCGCCTGGCCGGGGTGACCGCCTCCACGCTGCACCGGCTGCTCCGGCCGGACCCGGGCAACTCCACCCGGTTCCGCCACCACCGCGGCAACCGGCTGCCCCACGACGTGGTCGTCGTCGACGAGTCGTCGATGGTGTCCCTGACCCAGATGGCGCGCCTGCTCGAGGCCGTGCGCCCCGACGCGCGGCTCGTGCTGGTCGGCGACCCGCACCAGCTGTCGTCGGTCGAGGCCGGGGCGGTGCTCAGCGACGTGGTCCGCGGCTTCCAGGGCCGCTCCGACTCACCCGTCGCGGCGCTGGAGTCCACCCACCGCTTCGGACCCGAGATCGGCGCCCTCGCCGAGGCCCTCCGCACCGGCGACGCCGACGGAGCCCTGGCCGTCCTCGCTGCCCGGCACGAGGCGGTCGAGTGGGTCGACGACGCCGACCCGGCCTCGCGCATCCGCACCACCGCGCTCGATGCGGCCCTCGCCGTCCGCGACGCGGCCGAGCGCGGCGACGTCCCCGGAGCGCTCGCCGCGCTCGACCGGCACCGGCTGCTCTGCGCGCACCGCGACGGCCCCTTCGGCGTGCGCCACTGGAACCGTCGCATCGAGCACTGGCTCACCGCCGAGACCGGCGACCCCCTCTTCGAGCGCGCCTACGTCGGCCGCCCCCTGCTGGTCACCGCCAACGACCATCAGCTCGGCGTCTACAACGGCGACAGCGGGGTGGTGGTGCTGACGCCGGCCGGTCCGCGCGCGGTCATCGCGGCCAGCGACGGCCCGCGCGACCTCGCCCCGTCGCGGTTGGGCGACGTCGAGACGATGCACGCGATGACGATCCACAAGTCCCAGGGGTCGCAGGCCGACGTGGTCACGGTCCTGCTGCCCGACGAGGACTCCCGGTTGCTGTCGCGCGAGCTCTTCTACACCGCCGTCACCCGAGCACGGTCACGGGTGCGCGTCGTCGGATCGGAGGCGGCGATCCGCGCCGCCATCGGTCGTCGCGCCCAGCGCGCCAGCGGGCTCGCCGTCCGCCTCGCCGCCGCAGACCGACCCTCGTCCGACGGCGTCCCGCCGTCGCGCGGGTGAAACGCCGCCGACACAGATCACCGATAACCTCCTCGCATGCCCTACCTGCTGCGAGTCGAGCTCCCGGACGTGCCCGGGTCGCTGGGTCGCGTCGCGAGCGCGATCGGTGAGGCCGGCGGCGACATCGAGGCGATCGAGATCGTGGAGAAGCGCGACGGGTTCGCCGTCGACGACGTGCTCCTCGAGATGGTCCCGGGCGTCATGCCCGACTCGGTCGTCTCCGCCTGCAGCGTGCTCGACGGGGTCAGCGTGCTGTGGATCAACCGCTACGCCGCCGGGGGCAACCTCTTCCTCGACCTGGAGGTCGTCGAGGCGCTCACCGAGGACCCCCGCTCGGCGCGCGACCGCCTCGTCGACCTCCTGCCGGTCGCCTTCCGCGTCGACTGGGCCGCCCGCGTCACGCCGGGCGCCGACGGGGTCGCCGCCACCGTCGTCCACGCGACCGACGCCGCGCCGTCGGCGTACGACATCCAGCGGATCGCAGCGCCCACCCGCCTCCCGGGCGACGAGGTCTACGTCGAGTGCGCCGCCCCCTTCGGGGACGACCTGGTGCTGCTGGGTCGTCGCGGCGGGCCGGAGTTCCTCGACTCCGAGCTCGCGCGCCTCGAGCACCTCGTCGGGCTCGCGATGACCATCAGCCAATGACCGGGCCGCCGCCCGCCGCGCCCTGACCGAGCGGTGCGTGAGACACGTTCCGCCGCCCGGAAACCTGCGTCACTCACCGCTGCGTCGTACGACGCTGGCCCAGCGGTGCGTGAGGCACGATCTGCCGCCCGAAAACCTGCGTCACTCACCGCTCGGGCGGGAACGAAAGCGGGTCAGGCCACCGACTTGATGCGTGTGACGAAGACCGAGCCGAGGACGCAGAGCACGAAGCCGACGAGGTAGACGACGCCGTAGCCGAGTGACCAGGCCTCGCCCTGCGTGGCGACGGGGCCGCCGAGCTCGCGTACGACGACGAGGATGAAGCCGGCGATGGCGGGGGCGAGCACCTGCGGGAGGGCGGAGGCGATGTTGATGACACCGAGGTCCTTGGCCCGGTCGCCCGCCCCGGGCAGCACCTGGGTGATGAGCGCGAAGTCGACGGCCTGGTAGACGCCGAACCCCGCCCCGAGGACCACTGCGGCCAGCAGTGCGCCCGGCCAGTCCTGCCACAGGCCGAGGACGAGGGAGCTCGCTCCGATCAGCACCCCGGACCAGATCACGAAGACCTTGCGCCGGCCCACGCGGTCGCTCCAGTGCCCGACCACGACGGTCGTGGCGACCGTGAACGCGCCGTAGATGAGCACGAGGGTCCCCAGCTTCGCGGTGGCGTCGTCGTCGCCGAAGCCGAGCCCGTCGGTGAGGAAGTAGTAGAGGTAGTTGAGCGCGATCCAGTTGCCGAGGTTGACCAGGAGCCGGGTGAGCCACGCCCAGGCGAAGTCGGGGTGCTCGCGCGGCGAGACCCAGAACGACCGGAGCAGCCGCCGCCAGTCCATCGGCTCGAGGGGGTGGTCGGGCGGGAGGGCGAGGTCACGTGAGCCGACGAGGTAGGGCACCGAGAGCACCAGCATCACCACCGCGATCACCAGGTAGCCCTGCGCGATCGAGCCGGTCACCTCTGCGATCTTGATGCCGAGCAGCACGCCGACGGTGCCGGCGATGGCGACGAGCCCGCCGATCAGGCCGCGCCGCTCGACGGGCACCTGGTCGGGCACGGCCGCGACGCCGCCGGCCCAGGCTGCGTTGAGCGCGAGCTGCACCAGGCACCAGGCGAGCACCATCAGGGCGGCGCTCTCGGCGACGGACAGCAGCAGCAGTGACGCGGCGCCGAGCACCACGCCGCCGAGCACCCACGGCACGCGGCGGCCCAGGCGCGAGCGCGTACGGTCGCTGAAGGCGCCCCACACCGGGTTGGCGAGCAGCGACACCGCGGCACCGCTGAAGAGGACGACGGCGAGCAGCGCCTCCTTGCTCATCCCGCCTGGCTCGGCGGCCGCGATCCGGTCCGCCTGCTGGGCCAGCAGGACCTGGATCGGTCCGAACCACCCCGCCATCACACCGAGGTTGAGCAGCACCAGCGCGCCGACCCAGCGTGCCGGCGGGTTGTCGACGGGCTCGTCGAACGCCGAACGGGTCGGCAGCGTGGTCGTCACGGCGTCATTGTGGGGCCAGGGCGTCGCCGCGGGAAGGGTGCCGTGTCGAGGGCGCCGGCACTTCGCCCACACGAGCGCGAGCGGGGGTACGTTCGACACATCCGACGACAGGAGGTTGCGATGACGGACCACGCAGGGGACGACGTACCCGACGACCTGGAGCAGGTGGCCGAGCCGTTCGAGCCCGAGGCGCCGGCCCACCTCGACCCGGACGCCGAGACGGTCGTGCACGACGAGGACCTCGACGAGGAGGCGGTCGTGGACGAGGAAGAGCCGGAGCTCGACGAGCCGGCGACCTGAGTCAGGCGCGCTCGAGGAGGAAGAGCGGGATCTCCCGGTCGGTCTTCTCCTGGTAGGAGGCGTAGGTCGGCCAGGTCGCGACGGCGTGCTCCCACCAGTCGGCGCGCTCCTCGCCCTCGAGGATGCGTGCGATGTAGACGTGCTTCTCGGGCCCGTCCTGCAGCTCGACCTCGGGGTGGGCGACGAAGTTGTAGTACCACTCCGGGTTGTCGGGCGCGCCGCCCTTCGAGGCGACCGCGAGGTAGGCCCCGTCGCGCTCGACGCGCATCACCGGGTTCTTGCGGAGGTTGCCCGACTTCGCGCCGACCGAGGTGATGACGACGATCGGGTACTTGGTGTTGGGCAGCGTGTTGGCCTTCTCGCCATCGCTGGCCTCGTACTCGGCCACCTGCTTGCGGACCCACTCGGCCTTGCTCGGGAGGTACGTTCCAGTCAGTGCCATGCCCGCCACAACACCATGTCTCGGCGTCATCTTCCTCACCGCTCGGGGTAGTTCACCGGGAACCGGTGGTCGACGGACGGTCCGGCGGGCAGGCAGGCGGGCGGGCGGGCGGGGTAGTCCGGTGGGAAACGGCTGGGAAATCCGCCCGCCGACGACCACACGCCACTGGACTACATCCGCAGCAGCCAGAACTCACTGGACTACCGCCACCCGCGGTGCGAGCCGCCCGCTACCCTCCGCAACCATGAGTGCGATCGAGGGCGTCAGCGAGATCTTCGACCCCGAGGCGTGGGACGCGGTGCCCGGCTTCGAGGACCTCACCGACCTGACCTACCACCGTGCCCGCGAGCACGGCACCGTGCGCATCGCGTTCGACCGGCCCGACGTGCTCAACGCGTTCCGTCCGCACACGGTCGACGAGCTGCTGCGCACCCTCGAGCACGCGCGTACGTCGGCCGACGTCGGCTGCGTCATCCTCACGGGCAACGGCCCGAGCGCGAAGAACGGCAAGTGGGCCTTCTGCACCGGCGGCGACCAGCGCATCCGCGGCCGGGCCGGCTACCAGTACGAGACCGACGGGCACACCGACGCCGGCGCCGAGCCCAACCCCATAAACAAGGCGAAGCTCGCCCGCCTCCACATCCTCGAGTGCCAGCGACTCATCCGCTTCATGCCGAAGGTCGTCATCTGCGTCGTCCCCGGCTGGGCGGCCGGCGGCGGCCACAGCCTCCACGTCGTCGCCGACCTCACCCTCGCCAGCCGCGAGCACGCCCGCTTCAAGCAGACCGACGCCGACGTCGGGTCCTTCGACGGCGGCTACGGCTCGGCCTACCTCGCACGTCAGGTCGGGCAGAAGTTCGCCCGCGAGATCTTCTTCCTCGCCGACGAGTACGACGCCGAGGAGATGCACCGCATGGGCGCGGTCAACCGCGTCGTCGAGCACGCCGACCTCGAGAAGGTCGCCCTCGACTGGGGCCGGAAGATCAACGGCAAGTCCCCCACCGCCCAGCGGATGCTGAAGTACTCCTTCAACCTCCTCGACGACGGCCTCGTCGGCCAGCAGCTGTTCGCCGGCGAGACCACCCGCCTGGCCTACATGACCGACGAGGCGCAGGAAGGGCGCGACCAGTTCCTCGAGAAGCGCGAGCCGGACTGGTCGCCCTACCCCTGGTACTACTGAGCACCCCCGACATCTGCGGAGGCCGATCTCAGCTGGTGGCCAGGCTCGTGTTGTCGATCTCGGGGTAGTGCTTGCGGATGTTCACCTTGCGCTCGAGCTCGGCGATGATCGCGGGCGCGAAGTTGACCTCGTAGAGGCCGTGGGCGCTGCCGAGGCCGCCCGGGCTGAAGACGTTGATCTCCATCAGCTTGTCGCCCACGATGTCGAGGCCGACCAGGAACATCCCGTCGGCGACCAGCTTGGGACGCACGACCTCGACCATCTGCAGCATGTCGTCGGTGACCTTGACCTTCTCGGCCTTGCCGCCGGCGGACATGTTGGAGCGGATGTCCTTCGTCGACGGCGTACGCCGGAACGCGGCGTACTCGCCGTCCACCATCAGCGGCTGACCGTTCATCACAAACATCCGCACATCGCCCTTGGCCGCCTCGGGGAGGTACTCCTGGGCGACGACGTAGCCGTCGCGGGAGATGGCCTCGATGATCTGCTTGAGGTTGGGCGCCTCCTTGCGGTCGACGAGGAACACCCCGGCCCCGCCCGAGCCCTGGAGCGGCTTGAGGACGGCCTTGCCGCCCAGGTCGGTGATGAACTCCTCGATCATGTCCTCGTCGCGCGAGATGAGCGTGCGGGGTCGGACGATCTCCGGGAAGTGCTGGAAGTAGGCCTTCGACAGCGCGTTGGCCAGGCTGGTGGGGTCGTTGACGACGAGCACGCCGCTCGAGGCGATCAGCTGGCCGAAGGCGACACCGGCGTTGTTGCGCCACGGGTCGGTCTCGGCGTCGTCGGCCGGGTCGTTGCGGAGCATGACCACGTCGAACTCGTCCATGCCGATGAGCTGCTCGACGTCGGGCTTCTTGACGTCCGCCATGTGCCGCTCGAGGGAGCGGTAGGACTTGGCGTGACCCGCGCGGGCCTTGGTGCTCAGCGACCCGTCGGGCTCGTAGGCGAAGTCGCCGATGCCCATGTACCACGCCTCGTGCCCCATCTCCTTGGCAGCCAGGGCGAGGCGGTTGGTGGTGTACTCCGCCTTCTCCGTCTCGATGTCGTTGACGACGAATCCGATCTTCATGCGTGTCCCTCCAGGAGTGTGCTGAGGTCGTCGGTGCCGGCCGCGCGGGCGAGGTTGTCGTGCGCGGACGGGTCGTGCAGGTATCGGGGCAGGACGCGAGGCGGGCGCAGCAGCCCGCGCGACTCGAGGTCGCCGATCAGGGGCAGGTCGCGCAGCGAGAACTTGCCGAGCCAGAGCTGGTCGAGCGAGCCGCCGGAGCCCAGGTGCTCGAGCAGCTCGACGAGCCCGCGCAGGTAGATGGCGTCCTTGGTCATCCCGCCGGAGCGGTAGACCCGCATGACCGTCGTCCAGGCGCTGTGCTCGGGGAAGTCGTCGGCGACGAGCGCCTCGTGCGCCTCCGCGAACGTCGCTCCGGCGACGAGGCGGTGCACGGTCAGGACGCGGCTGGCGAGCTGGCGCAGGCGGAAGGCGGTGAGTCCGCCGCACGCGATCTCGGCGAGGACCGCCAGTCCCTCCTGCGTCTCGTCGTAGCCGGCGAGCCCGACGCCGAGCACCTTGATCGACTGGTGGCTGCCGTTGGCCTGGGTGACGAGGTGGGTGCCCACCTCGTGGTGGAGCAGCGCCTGGGCGCGCCCCTGCTGGACCTTGGTCTCCGGGCCGATGAGCAGCACGTCGCCCGAGACCATGACGCCGTTGACGTCGGGTCGGATCTCGGCGTGCATGTCGAGGTCGGGGTCCTCGTCGCGGTAGCGCGCGATCTCGGCCTCGGCGAGCTCGAGGAACGCCTCGGCGTCGAGCGCCTCGGAGGAGGGCTCGGTGCGTGTGATGTCGGCGAGCAGCGCCTCGGCCTGCCGGCGCAGCGACGGGGACACGCCGCCGTACAGCTCCACGCTCAGCGGCAGGAAGTCCTCGGTGTCGCGCGCCTCGAGCATGTCGAGCTGCAGCTCCATCTCGCGGTGCTTGGCGCGCAGCAGCTGGCCGAGGACCGGGTCCTCGACCGCCCCGAGGTCGATGTCGTCGAGCTCCGCGCGTACGACGGCGGGGTCGGTCTCGAGCTCGCGGTAGGTGAACGGCGGGTCGGGCTGGCGCCCCGCCAGGAAGTCGTCGCGCAGGTCGTCGGCGTCGACGGGGGTGACGTCGAGCAGGAAGCGGAAGCTCTGGGCGAGCAGGGACAGGCGGTGGTCCACGGCCAGGTCGGACGTGGTGAGCTCCGCACCCGGCGGGACTGGGTCGCCGTCCGTCAACGCAGCTTCTCGAGCTCGTCGTGCAGGCCGGGGAGGGCCGCGGCGAGGCCGATCTGGGAGCGGCGGAAGCGGTCGGCGTGCAGCTCGCCGGTCCACTCGTCCATGAAGGTCTTCTTGAACTCCAGGGCCAGCACGCAGCCGACGCGCGGGTAGCGGTCGTGCACCCACCACGCGAGGTTGCGGCCCTCGAAGGCGACGTTCTCCCGAGCATCGACCGGACCGCACCCGAGCGAGGCGTCGCGCAGGTCGCCCATGAACCGCTCCACGAGCGGTCCGAAGAGGTCCTGGTCGACGCTGCCCGTGCCGACGTTGACCTCGGGGTTCTCCTCGGCGGGGGCCGGTGGCTCGTCGGCGCCGTCGCGACGATGGTTGTAGGAGTGCACGTCGAGCAGCACGAACGGGCCCCGCTCGGCCAGCGCGTCGAGCCGCGGCGCGAGGGACTCGTAAAAGGCGTCGTAGGTCTCGAGGCTGCCCTTGAAGAGGTCGTCGGACAGCTCGCCGTCTCGCCAGACCTCCAGCCCCCAGCAGTCGTCGGGGGTGCGGTAGACCGCCTCGCGGCGGGGCCGGTTGAGGTCGGCCTCGAAGCGCGAGCGCGACGTCACGACGTGGTCCGGGACCACCGCGGCGAGCCGGTCGGTGAAGGGGTCCTCCTCCCGGAAGCGTTCCGCACGGTCGAGCACCATCGCCTCGGCGATCTCGGGGCGCAGCTCGTGCCCGGCGTGCACCGCGGTCGCCACGACCGGTCCGTCCCACTCTCCGACGAACGCGACGGCGTCCGACGTCCCTCCCACGTCAGTCATGGCCGTCTGTCTACCGGAGTCCGGGCACCACCTCCACCCGGCGCGCACCCCTGGGGGTGACGGGCTGGTAGGACTGAGCCATGAGGATCGTGGTGCTGACCGGCGCCGGCATCTCCGCCGAGAGCGGGCTCACCACGTTCCGTGACGCGGGCGGACTGTGGGAGGGCCACGACCCCATGCAGGTCGCGACTCCGGAGGCGTACGCCGACGACCCCGGCCTCGTGCAGCGCTTCTACGACGCGCGACGGGCCGCTCTGTCCCGGGTCGAGCCGAACGCCGCCCATCACGCCCTCGTACGCCTCGAGGACGCGCTCGGCGACGACCTGCTGGTCGTCACCCAGAACGTCGACGACCTCCACGAGCGGGCCGGTTCGCAGCGCGTGCACCACATCCACGGTCGGTTGCGGTCGGCGTGGTGCACCCGCTGCGACGAGCGGCACGACTGGCAGGGCCCGCTGGCCCACGGGCCGGCCTGCCCCACGTGCGGGGCGTCCGGCCTGCGGCCCGACATCGTGTGGTTCGGCGAGATCCCCTACGGCATGGACCTCGTCGAGCGGGCGCTGGACCGTTGCGACCTCTTCGTGTCGATCGGCACCTCGGGCGTCGTCTACCCCGCGGCCGCGTTCGTCCACTGGGCCCGCGGCGCCACCCTGGAGCTCAACCTGGAGCCCAGTGCCGGCGCGACCGACTTCGCCGAGTCCCGCCAGGGACCGGCCACCCACCTCGTCCCCGCATGGGTGGACGACGTGCTCGCCTGAGCCGGTGCCCTACCTGCGCTCGAAGGGTCGGAAGTGGAGGCGCACGCGGGTGCCGCGGCCGAGGGTCGACTCGACCTCGACGCGGCCGCCGTGGCGGTGCATGATCTCCCGCACGATGCCGAGACCGAGGCCGGTCCCGGGACGCATCAGCGCCTCCTCGTTGGTCGAGCGGAAGAGGGGGGCGAAGAGGTTGGCCTGGTCCGCCTCCGAGATCCCGATGCCCTCGTCCTTGCAGACGAACGACAGGCCACCGTCGGGTCGGTGCTCCACCCCGATCCACACCTCGTGACCCGCGTCGGAGTACTTCACGGCGTTGTCGACCAGGTTGGAGACGGCGCTGGCGATCTCGCGCGGGTCACCCTGCACGACGGCCTCGTCGACGTCGCCGACGAGGTGGAGCGTGATGCCCGCGCGCTCGGCCACGGCGGTCATCGCGGTGATCGTGTCCTCGACGACGCGGGCGAGGTCGACGTGCTGCATGGCCGGCGGCTGCTGGGGGTCGCTGACCTGCGACAGCATCGAGAGTCCCTGCAGCAGGTCGCCCAGCCGCTCGCTGGCGCGCTCGACGGCCTGGGCGCGGCGCCGGTCCGAGTCGGTGATGGTCTCGCTCGAGGCCAGGAACTCGGCATTCGCGGCGATGACCGTCATCGGGTTGTTGATCTCGTGGGTCAGCTCGCGCAGGAACCAGTGGCGCGCCACCTCGAGCTCTCGCAGCTCCTCGAGGAGGCGCCGCTCGCGCTGGGTGGCGTGCGCGTTGGCGATCGCACGTCCGAGGTCGTGGCCGAGCTCCAGCGCGGCGACGCCCTCGCCATCGGTCCAGCGCCGCGACCCGGTGCGGCGGGCGCACATCAGCATGCCGAGGACCCCGTCGTCGACGCCGACGGGCGCGACGACGACAGCCTCGAAGCCCGCGACCTCGAGCGCGGAGGTGAACCAGTCGGCGTACGCCGCGAGCTCGGGGTCACCCCACACGTGCCCGGGCTCGATGATCAGCACGCGCTGGTGCGTCCACGCGCGGGCGGCTGCCTCCTCGAGCGCACGCCGCACGTCGGACGCCCGGTCCAGGCCCAGGCTGTCGGGGGTGTCGGCGTCCTCGTCGATGAAGACGCGGATCTCCAGCTCGTCGACCGCCAGCGTCGCGAGCAGGGTGGAGCGGGCCTCGCGGACGAGGTGCGCGACGTCGTGGCGCGCCGGGTTGGTCCGGGCCAACCGGCGGGTGGCCCGGATCAACCGCATGTGGTCGGCGTACTCCTCGCGCTCCACGAGCGTGACGACCGAGAGCAGGACGGTCTCGAGCTCGTCGCTGACCGCGAGCAGCCGGGCCTTGTCGGGTCGCGCGAGGTCGGTCGGCACGTCGAGGTAGAGCAGGGCGCGCAGGTTGCCGCGCTCGTCGGCGATCCGGGCGACGAGCATGTCCATCGGGTGCCACTCGCCGGGCGCGCCGGTAGCTTCGCTCTCGGGGACCACGACGACGCCCTCGATGCGCTCGCGGATCTCGTCGGAGAGGTTCTCGTACGGGATCCAGAGGAAGTGCCCGTGCTGCTCGCCCTCGGCGAAGACCAGCTGCATGTCGGAGAGGCGGGACGCCGTGCCGAGGCGCTCCTCGGCGCTGGCCACGTCGCCGTGGATCGCGACGAACTCGAGCAGGCCCTTGGGCCGGACCACCTCGATGGCGCAGACGCGGAAGCCTGCCCGGGTCGCGGCGTCGCGGGCCAGGGCGTGCATGAGCGCGCGAGCCCGCGGGTCACCCCAGCTGAGGTCGCGTGTCCTGCGCTCCCCTGTCCGACCCTGCTCCATGGCGCACTGCCCTCCCCACCCCAATGGGATCGTAGGCGGGCGCTGCGCCGGCCCGGGCAGTTTTCGCAGGTTGTGCCGTCCGCGTGGCTCAGCTGTTGCCCGCGGACGGCAGCCAGACGGTGAACGTGGTCCCCTCGCCGAGGGTCGAGGTGACCTCGACCGCCCCGCCGTGGCCGGCCACGACGCGCTCCATGATCGCCAGGCCGAGCCCGGTGCCCGGGCGCCTGCGCGCCTCGGGGCTGCTCGATCGGAAGAAGGGGGTGAACACCTTGTCCAGCTCGGCGTCGGCGATGCCGATGCCGGTGTCGGCGCAGGTGATGAGGACACCGTCGACCCCGTCGCGCGGCCGGGCCTGGGCCTCCATCGACACCCGGCCACCCTCGGGGGTGTACTTGACGCCGTTGGAGAGCAGGTTGGCGACCATCCGCTCAAGCCCGGCCGCCTCGCCGGTGACGACGAGGTGGTCCGCCACGGTCACGTCGAGCGCCACCCCCGCCCGCGACGCCGTGGGGGCGAGGAACTCGTAGGTGTCCCTGACCAGGGTGGACAGGTCGACCACGCCCGGGGGCGCGCCCCGTTCGGGGTCGCTGACCGAGGCGAGGGTCATCAGGTCCGCCACCATGTCCTCGATGCGCCGAGCCGCGCGCTCGAGCGCGTCGAGGGAGTGCCGCCCCTCGTCGGAGTGTGCCTCGAGGCCGAGCAGCTCCAGGTGAGAGAAGAGGACGCTCACCGGGTTGCGCAGCTCGTGGGCGAGGGTCAGGACCATGTCGCGGCGGTAGTCGCTGACGTCGCGGAGCTCGGCGTTGAGCGCCCGCTCGCGCTCCCTCACCCGCGCCTCGAGCAGCAGCCGGGCGAGGTCCGAGGCCACGGTGGTGGCCGCGTTGATCTCGGAGGCGTTCCAGCGTGGCGCGTCGGTCGCGCGACCCATGGAGAGCGTCCCGAGATACTCCTCACCGGCGCCGATCGGCACCAGCAGCCCCGACCCCAGGCCGTGCGTGTCGAGCAGGCGGGTGAGCGAGTGCGGGGTCTCGATCGACTCCTCCTGCATGCTCCACGTGCGCTGACGCTCGACGACGACGTGCCCACGCCGCTGCCACTGCCCACGCATCAGCTCCGCCACGTGGAGCCGGTCCTGCTCGAGGCCGGGGACGTCGGCGCCGGTCACGATCACGTCGACGGTCGCCACGTCCATCGCCTCGACCATCGCGCGCGAGAGCTCGCTCAGCAGGTCCTGCACGCCGAGCCCGGGTCGTACGCTCTCGATGGCGCGCCGCGCCTGGGTGACCATGCGGACCTGCTCGCCGTAGAGCTCGCGCTCGACGATGCTGATCACCGCCTCGAAGAGCACCCCGGCCTCGGCGTTGATCGCCGCCACGGTCTCCGCCGTCGGACGCAGGCCGGACAGCGGCTCGTCGAGGTAGAGCAGCCCGCGCAGCTCGCCGTCCTCGTTCTCGAGCAGGCGCACCAGCTGGTCGTCGGGATCCCACCCGTTGGGCAGGCCGGAGGCCGGCACGTCCGGCTTGTGGCCGTACTCGTCGAGCCAGGCCCGCGTCTCTTCGTCGAGCCGCTCGCTGGGGATGTGCCGCCAGCCGTCCATCTCGACACCGAGGTGGTGGATGTGGTCGAGCTCGAGCGGCGACGCCTTGCCGAGCATCTTGTCGCGGGCGTCGTCGTCGCCGGCGATCGCGACGAACTCGAGGTAGCCGTCGGAGCGCAGGGCCTCGATCGCGACCACCTTGTGGTGGGTTCGCTTCGCGACGTCCTCGGCGACCGCGTGCAGCACCGCGCGCTGGGCCTCGTTGCCCCACGCCCGTCCCCGCGGGCGTAGCCACAGCCCGTCGTCGTCCATCACCGCTCCCACCAACCGTCCCGAGCCCGACCCCCGCGACGTTACGCCTTGTCGGCCCCGCCCGGACCCACTTCTGCAGGATGGGCGCGGCTTGGTGACTCGCGGGTAACATAGCGGCCATGAAGCGTGAGATCTACGACGAGGACCACGAGGCCTTCCGCGCCTCGGTCAAGCAGTTCCTGGACCGTGAGGTCACCCCGCACCTCGAGACGTACGCCGACCAGCACGGGCTCGACCGCGACTTCTGGCTCGCCGCCGGCAAGCAGGGCTTCCTCGGCCTGGAGATCCCGGAGGAGCACGGCGGCTCCGAGGCCGGCGACTACCGCTTCAACGCGGTGCTCACCGAGGAGCTCGCCAAGGTCAACATGACCCTCCCGAGCTGCGTGGGCATCCACGCCGACATCACAGTGCCCTACCTGGTGCACCTGACCAACGACGAGCAGAAGGCGCGCTGGCTGCCCGGCTGCGCCTCCGGCGAGATCGTCACCGCCATCGGCATGACCGAGCCCGGCGGCGGCTCGGACCTGGCCAACCTCAAGACGACCGCGGTGCGCGACGGTGACGACTGGGTGATCAACGGGTCCAAGACGTTCATCACCAACGGCGGCTCCGCCGACATCGTGCTCGTCGCGGCCCGCACCAGCCCGGAGAAGAAGGCCAAGGGGATCTCCCTCTTCGCCGTCGACACCACCCTCGACGGCTTCAGCGTCGGCCGGGTGCTCGACAAGGTCGGCCAGGACGAGTCCGACACCGCCGAGCTCTCCTTCGAGGACGTGCGGGTCAGCAACGACGACCTGGTCGGTCCGCTCGACACCGGCTTCATCTCGATGATGCAGTTCCTGCCGCAGGAGCGGCTCGGCTCGGCCATCACCAACCTGGCCCACGCCAAGCAGATCCTCGAGGAGACGGTGCAGTACGCCAAGGACCGCCAGGCCTTCGGCCAGCCCATCGGCGCCTTCCAGAACACCCAGTTCCTCCTCGCCGACCTCGTCACGCGCGTCGACGTGACGCAGGCGTTCGTCGACCAGTGCGTCATCGCCCACACCAGGCAGGAGCTGACCCCGGTCGACGCCGCCAAGGCCAAGTGGTGGACCTCGCAGGTCCAGAACGACGTCCTCGACCACTGCGTCCAGGTCCACGGCGGCTACGGCTACATGAACGAGTACCGCGTGGCCCGCGCCTGGCGCGACGCCCGGGTGACCAAGATCTGGGCGGGGTCGAACGAGATCATGAAGATGCTGATCGGACGCGACCTGGGGCTGTGACCGTGGCGGTCACACTGGGCGCATGACGCGCATGTTCGTGGCGGCGGTGCCCCCGGAGCACGTCGTCGCCCACCTCGACGAGTTCCTGGCGGTGCGCCGCGACGCCGCGGCGTACCGCTGGACCGTGCCCGACCAGTGGCACCTCACGCTCGCCTTCGCCGAGGACGTCGCCGACCGGTCCCTCGACGACCTGGCCGACCGGCTCGAACGCGCGGCCCACAAGCGCCGGCCGCTGCGGCTGAAGCTGGCCGGCGGCGGCGCCTTCCCCCACCCCGACCGAGCCCGGGTGCTCTTCGCCCGGCTCGACACCGACGAGGCCGGCCGCACCGAGCTCGACCGGTTGGCGACCGGCTGCCGCGCCGCGCTGTCGAAGGCCGGGGCGCGCACCGACGGTCAGCGCTTCCGCGCGCACGTCACCCTCGCCCGGCTCGGTCATCCCGACAACGTCACGTCGTGGGTGCGGCTCCTCGACGGCTACGAGGGACCGGAGTGGGAGCTGGACGAGGTGGCGCTGGTGGCGTCGTACCTCGGCGAGGGCCCGCGCCGCCGTCCACGCCACGAGGTCGTGGAGACGTACGCCCTGGGCTGATCGCGGCGCGGGCAGGCGAGCCTCACCTTCGTTGCGGGACGCAGCGCTGCGAGCGACGATCGATGGGTGAGCAGCCTGGAGATCGGCACCGACGAGGACCCCCAGCACTTTCACGACGAGCTGGGCGACCACGTCGGCACGCGGCTCAACTGGCTGCGGGCCGCGGTGCTCGGCGCCAACGACGGCATCGTCTCGACCGCCGGCGTCGTGATGGGTGTGGCCGGCGCCACCGACGACAGCGGCGCGATCGTCATCGCGGGCATCGCGGCGCTGACCGCGGGCGCGTTGAGCATGGGCGCGGGCGAGTACGTCTCGGTCAGCACCCAGCGCGATTCCGAGAAGTCGATCCTCGGCCTCGAGGCCAAGGAGCTGCAACAGATGCCGCAGACCGAGGAACGCGAGCTCGCGGCGATGTACGTCGACAAGGGCCTGTCGCCGGAGACGGCTGAGAAGGTCGCCCGGGAGCTCACCGAGCACGACGCCCTGCGCGCGCACGCCGACATCGAGTTCGGCATCGACCCCGACAACCTGACCAACCCCTGGCACGCGGCGTGGGCGTCGATGCTGGCCTTCACGGTCGGCGCCCTGCTGCCGCTGCTGGTCGTGGCGTTCGTGCCCGACGGGGTGCGGGTCCTGGCCACCGTCCTCAGCACTGTCGCCGCGCTCGCGCTCACCGGGTTCGTCAGCGCCCGGATCGGCTACAGTCCGCGCCTGCCGGCCGTCGTGCGCAACGTGTCCGGAGGTGTGCTGGCCATGGGCGTCACCTACCTGATCGGCATGCTCGCCGGCACCCAGCTGGGATAGTCCATCCGCCTTGGCCCCTATCTGCGTCTGTGGAACCTCACGTCGCCGCTGGGTAGACGCTCAGCGACGTAGTCGGCGTCGTGGGCCCGGTGGTGATGGTGGGCGCAGAGCAGTACGCCGTTGTCGAGGTCGGTCAGGCCGCCCAGCAGCCACGGCAGCCAGTGGTGGGCCTCGGCCCAGGTGCCCGGCACGTCGCAGCCCGCGGCACGGCAGGTCTTGTCGCGCAGCAGGAGGGCCCGCCGCTGCGCGGCGTTGAACAGTCGCTGGGCGCGCCCGAGATCGAGGATCTCGGACCTGCCACCCAGCACGGCAGGGAGGATCCGTCCGTTGCACGCGAGCCGTCGCGCCTCCCCTGCGCTGATCCGCTCGCCGGCGCACGGGTCGCCGTGCGGATCGGCCGGCACCGTGCTCGCCCCGAGGACGTCGGCCGCGCCGGGCTCGGACCTCAGCGTCTCGAGCGAGATGGTCACCACCACGGTGGTCGCGTCGCCTCCGTGGACGGGCAGGCGCTGCGGGTCGAGGCTCTCGAGGAGCTGGCAGAAGGCCTCGCCGAGACGGCGGGGGTACGGCAGCCGCGGCACGGGGTCGAGGAGGGGCGCGGCCGGCTCACCGAGTGGGGTCGGGACCCCGTCGCGCCGGGGGTTCGCGTAGGCCTCGAGGTAGGTGGCGAAGCGGGTGGCGACCGCGTCGGGCAGGCGGCCGGAGACCCGCGTGGTGCCGTCACCGAGCCGCCGGAGCATCAGTCGGGTGCGGCGGCGACCCTCCGCCTCGAGGGCGGCGAGGCGCCTGCCCTCGACCTCCGCAACCACCTCGGGCGCCACGACCTCGAGGACGTGACGCCCGACCCGCGCCAGCTGCTTGGGGCCGAGCCGCTGGGCGTGCTCGATCAGCAGGGCCTCGGCCTGGTCCAGCAGCTCTGCCGGCACGGAGTCAGGAAGGTCCTCGAGCGATCGGACGATCACCCGCGCCTGGCCGGTGTTGACCCGGCCCTCGCGGAGGGCGGCCCCCAGGGCGCTCCACCGGCGGTCGAGCGCGGTCGCGAGCCGGAGGTCGGCCCGCGCGTCCTCGAAGCGCGCGTGGGTGGCGTCGGCGTACCACGCGGCCGCGTCTCGCGCCCCGACCTCGGTCGCCACGTCCCCGGCGTCGACGAGCACGCGCATCCGCAGCTCGGCCACCCGGGACTCGATGCGAGCCAGCTCGCGCAGCGCCTGCGCCTTCTCGGCGGCCGACATGAAGACCGGGTTGGCATCCGCCACGTCCGTCAGAACGCCGTCCATCGCCGTGGCCGCAGCCAGGATCGGATGGGACATGTGCGGCCTCCTCTCGACGACGTCGTCGCGCACGCGCAACTCACTGACAGTCGTCGCTCCTGGAGGCCGGCCCAGCCGGACACTTACGTCCCTCGCAACTCGCCCACCCAGCCACCGTCCGAGTCACCGACCCTAGAACGATGGACTGTTTGAAGCGTGCGGCCAGACTACATGCTCAGGCTGTATATTCGCAAGCGTGTTCGAACATCTTTCGCCGCGGAAAGACCCCACAGCGGGGCGCGTTCAAATAGCGGTGCAATCGTGGGTCTAGTCGAACCGACCGTCAGAACCCTCAAGGTGTGGCGGTGGGCGCGGGCAGGTCCAAGACGCGCGAGTGGCGCAGGCGCCACACGAGGTACGCCGTTCCAAGGCGTGTGCGCCCGTAGCCCTCGAACGGGTCGAACCCGAGGGTCGCGTTCACGGTCTCGAGGCGCGACTGCATCGTGCTGTGGTGCACGCCGGCTTCGCGAGCTGCCTGCCGCAACGAGTGCGATCGGACCACCGCAGCCAAGGTCTCCGCGCCCCACGCATAGGCCATCACCGCGTCGACCAGCGCGACGTCGGGCTGGAAGGAACTGTCCGGCGCGTCGGCGAGCAGCCCGATCAGTCCGCCGAAGTCGTCGGCTAGGACCGACCCGACGGCCGGCGGATCGCACAGCCGCAGCGCGACGAGAGCTGTGCGGAACGAGTGATGGAGGTCCTCCACCTCGGTGGCCACGCCAACCCCGCTGGGTACAGCGGTCACGTCGTGGGCACTGGCCGGTAGGACTAGCGCGTGGATTGCACCGAAACGCGTTGCAACGACGTCCTCGGGGCCCTGGGGGTGCTCGGGCCATACGGCGAAGAGCGGCGCACAGACCACTCTGTAGCGCGTTCCCGGACGCAGTCCGAGGGTGATCGCCGAGACGCAGCGGGACTGAACGTCCACGTCGGGATCCAGCAGCAGGCTCAGGTCGCGCCGGTGGTCGCTCTCACGCCCGCGGCCGTGCCGCATGCGGACCGCCAAGGCGAGTCGCTCCAGCACGATGGCGTCGTTGGGCTGCCGCGCCCCGTACCGCTCCAACCACACTGTTAGTCCGTCGCTCACATCCTGCTGGAAGGCCGGGTCCACCTCCGGTCGTACGTCGTCCGCGTGATGGCCGCGGGGATCGATGCGCACGGTCCGGGCCGGCGTCTCCGAGTGGAAGCCAGCGACGCAGCCAGCGAGCGATGCTGCAGCGGCAAGCAGCGCGCGTGTGTTGACGTTGCCGACCATGAGCTCGTCGAAGCAGGCGATGACGCGCAGCCCGAGGCTCGCGCTCGGGTCGAGCCGGGCAATGCGGCCGAGCAGCTCCTGCACGACGACCTCCTTCTGCGAGCGAGCGTAGTCCGGTTCTCAGTCGGCGATGATCCGCTCGACCCAGTCGTTCCTGGCGCGGATCATGGCGCGGCCGACCGAGGTATGGGCGGCGAAGATGTCGCATGCGTGGAAGGCCCCCGACCACACGTGCAGCTCCGCATCGCCGCCCGCACGCCAGATCCCGTCCGCGTAGGCAATCGCCTCGTCGCGGAAGATCTCGGCGGCACCCACGTCGATGAATGCCGGAGGCAGGCCCGAGAGGTCCCTTGCGCGGGCGGGGGCGGCGTACTCTGACACCCCCTCGGTGCCGCGGGCGTCGCCGAGCAGAGCAGTCCAGCCGGTCTCGTTGCTGACGCGGTCCCACACGCCGATACCGTCGAACTGATGGGTCGAGGCGGTGGTGCCGCGGTCGTCGAGCATGGGGTAGTCGAGAACCTGACCCCGTAGCGCCGGTCCGTTCCGGTCGCGGGCTGCGAGCGCAAGGCCTGCTGCGAGCCCACCTCCGGCGCTCGCTCCTGCGACCACGAGGCGGTCACGCCGCAAGCCCCAATCGCTCGCACGCGAGGCAGCGGCCTCGAGCGCGGCGTACATGTCGTCGAAGGGTTGGGGGTGACGGTGCTCCGGTGCCAGCCGGTACTCCACCGTCACGAGGACCGCGCCGAAGTCGGACACCCAGTCGAGAACCAGGTCGATCCCGCTGAAGCGGTCTCCGAACATCAGCCCGCCCGAGTGCGCATAGACCACCCCCGGGCGCTCACCAGGCGCATCCTTGGGACGCAGCACCGACACGGCGACCTCGTGCCCGTCCGGAGCAACGACCACGTCGTCGGTGCAGACGATGCCCTTGGCGAGAAGGAGGTCCTCGATGGGCGGGGCGGCGTAGGACACGCGCATGAAGTCGATGAGGTCGGGCGTGATCGTCGGCGGGAACATGCCGCCCACCACCGCCAGGCCGGCCCGCAGCTCAGCGTCGAACGGCGGGCGCGCAACGGGCTGCACCTCGGCTGTCACAGGTCACTCCGCATCTTGTGCAAATAGGGAATCGCAGTTCGGGCGCCTCAGTAGATCGGCTGGCTCGCCAGCCTGCCACCGCCATGTGGCGGGCGTCACTCCTCCGACTCAGACGTCTTGTCGGTTCCCACTCGCCTCGGGTTGGAAGACGGTAATCGGCAGGCGGACGGAGAAACCGTCCCCGCACTCTGAGGAGCAGCCATGGCCACACACATAGACGGGTCCGGGATCGACCGCGTCCTCACCGACGCCGTGTCGGACGGCGCAGTGCCGCACGTCGCCGCGATCGTCGCCGACCGCAACGGCGTCCTCTACGAGGGCGGGGCCGGGATCCGCATCGCGGGAGAGTCTGATGACCCGGTCGGCACCTCCACCCACTTCCGCATCATGTCGATGACCAAGATGGTCTGCACCGTCGCTGCGCTGCAGCAAAAGGAACGTGGCGAGCTCGACTTCGACGCTCCGGTGGAGGAGTACGTCCCGGACTTCGCCGACGTCAAGGTGCTCGAGGGGTTCGACGGAGACGAGCCCATCCTGGTCGAGCCGCGCACCAAGGCCACGGTTCACCACCTCGTGACCCACACCTCTGGCTTGGGATACTGGTTCTGGAACGACCAACTCGTGAAGTACGAAGCAGTGACTGGCGTCCCGAACGTCGTACCCGGGTCGATGGCCGCCTTCGATGCGCCCATGACGGCGCACCCCGGGGAAAAGTACGTGTACGGCATCAACACCGACTGGCTTGGCCGCGTCGTGGAGGCCGTCGCCAGCAAGAAGCTGGACGCAGTCATCGACGAGGGCATCGCTGGCCCGCTCGGCATGAGCAGCACCACATTCCACCCGGACCAGACGCAGATGGACAACGCCGTCACCGTCCACGTGAAGGGCGAGGACGGCACATGGGCGTCGGCTGGCAACATCCTCAACCCAGAACCCGACTGGTGGGCGGGCGGTCACGGCCTCTTCTCCACCCCCCGCGACTACATCCGCTTCGAGCAGGCGCTTCTGCGAGGTGGCGAGCTCGACGGCGTGCGCATCCTGGACGAAGCCACGGTCGACGCCGCCTTCACCAACCAGATCGGCGACCTCGACTTCCCCGCCGAGATCCCGACCGCCGACCCGCCGATCACCGACACGATGTATGCCGGACCCGGCAACAAGTGGGGCTACGGACTCCTGCTCAACAGCCACGACATCCCCGGCCGCCGCCGCGCCGGCACCGGGTCGTGGGCGGGGCTCTTCAATACCCACTTCTTCATCGACCGCACGACCGGTATCTGCGCCTCGATCTACACCAACTCGTTGCCCTTCATCACGCGTCACGAGGCCTGGAAGCTCTACGGAGACTTTGAGGAGGCGGTGTACGCCGCGCTCTGATCGGACCGGGCGTGGAAACCCATGCTCGGCGGTAAGCGCAGGACGGAGGATCCTCGTGCACGTCTAGCGCCCGAGCCGCGTAGCCGCTTGGTGTAACAGCGACGTCACCACTCGCCAAACCGCTTGTGATTAACCTGAAGGTAACCATGGGCCCTCCCGCGCGAGACCGAGTCCTCGAGGAGATTGGCAGACCGTCGCGCACTGATCTCGGCAAGTCCAGAAGCTGCGAGCGTCCCCGGTACGCGGCGCAATGTCGCGCCCCGGACGGTACGCGGCGCAATGTCGCGCCCCGGACGGTACGCGGCGCAATGTCGCGCCCCGGACGGTACGCGGCGCAATGTCGCGCCCCGGACGGTACGCGGCGCAATGCAGCACCTTGCATGGGACAACCTGCTTGCCGATGAGCACCGAGAGTCCAGTAGAAGTGTCACAGTGCTCAGATGACGCTCACCGAGATCCTTCGCGGCGCACTCGCACGAGCAACGGCCGACGGCCGCCTTGGCGTCAAGCCCGTGGACCTGACGGAACCCGAACTGAACCAGCTCCTCGGTTACTGCCTCGACTTTCTCTGGGATCGACGAACCGAGCCTTCGCCAATCGAGGGATGGTGGTACTCGGCAGGCGGAATTCGGCCCTGGTGGGAGAAGGAGGCCGGACTCGATGACCGTGAGGCACTTAGCTTGCGGCCCCTACGGACCGCGGTCTACGACCTGCTCGAAGAACGTGGCCTGATCGCGAAGGGCCGCGGAAACAATGTGCCGATTCACGTCGCACCACCGGACCTGCGTAGTGATAGAAGGCAGGGCGCTGAGGTCATTTCGGTGACCCCGACAGGAGCTGGCTATGGCGACCCGGTCACGAACGCGAAGGTGGAGCGAGCTGCAATGGACGTCGTTGTGTCGGCCTACGTGGATCGGAACTGGACGCCTGATGACGTATCGGCGCAGAAGGTCGGATGGGACATCACCATGCGCAGAGGTGACGAGGAGCTGCACATCGAGGTCAAGGGCGTGTCTGGCTCCAAACCGACCGTCCTGTTGACCCGAAACGAGTACGTGACCGCTGAGGCAGACGATCTGTGGAGACTGGCAGTGGTGACACAGGCACTTACATCCCCAAGCCTGGCCGAGTACACGGCAGCCCAAGTGCTCGAGTGCAGCAGCCCGCATGTCTACCGAGTCCAGTTGGCGTAGAAGCGCTCCCATTTGTGGACGGCGCTCGAAGACGACAGAGCCCCGCGGAATGGTCCGTCCCGGGCTCGGTGGAGTCGAGTTGCTGGAATCTCATGCCACCGTGATGGATCTCGTGTTCTCGAACTCTATCGGTGTGAGCATTCCGAGCTGGCTGTGTCGGCGCCGACGGTTGTGC
>JAESFR010000123.1_pt1 | contig 69218 bp, 49 predicted proteins | sample 9266191 | NCBI WGS metagenome assembly JAESFR01 (sample SAMN14503063, study PRJNA617104) | algae metagenome | isolation source: Pleurocapsa minor HA4230-MV1 and co-occurring heterotrophs from cement on... | place: USA: Nuuanu Pali Lookout, Hawaii | collected 2009-07-20
ACTACCGCTTCTACGCCGCCCCCGGCACCTGGACCGTCCGCGCCCTGCACCGCACCGGCAACGGCGGCACCGACACCACCATCACCCACGGCATCAACACCCTCGACATCACCCTGCCGTGAAGGGGTTTGGAAGAATTCGTCGGTGTCGCCGGCACCGCCGGCGCAGCGGGTTCTTCACACCATCGACCCCTTTGGGACGGAGCCGGTCTCACCGTCCACACCGACGGCGGGACCTTCCGCGCCGCCCAGGTTGTGGTGGCCACCGCACCGTTCCGAAACCCGGTCATCCCGGCGACCGCCGACGCTCTCGGCCCGGACACTGTGCAGCTGCAGAGCTCCGCCTACCGCAACCCCGAATAGCTCGATTGCGCAACAGCGGCGAGCTGGTCATCGGACCTGGCCGCGGGACAAGCGGCTGGTCGCCGTCCGGTTGCAACGCGGCCCGCCGAGGCCGTCACGGCGAGCCCTGGCACAGATGAGTCACGCCCGGTCCGCGAGGAGCTGGTCAGGTCTTGGGTGTTCACCCCCAGCTGCCGGACTGGGTGCACCCACCGAGAACGATTGCGACGACGGGGATCGCAGCACCGGATCCGCCGGCTCTTTCGAGACCTGTGCCAGCGCAACGGGTTGCCGCTGGTTCACGCGACGAGGCACCTTTACGGACGGGCACTCCCCCGGCGACGATCCGTGACAGTGCGACCGTAAGGAGCGACAGAGTCGCGCCGAGACGGCCAACCCGTCAATCGGCCATCCGAGCCTCCTCTAGCCACTGCGCCGTCGGAACGGCCGAGTTGCGGCACGCCGAAGTGACGGCACCGGCAACATGCGCAGAATCTTTCGGTCCACACCGCGCAGGCTCGTACGTCGGCGGTTGCACCGCCCACGGTCGGGTCACCGTCAGGACGACGTGGCGTCGTCGGGCTGCCGCCACGGCCGCTCGCGGCGTAGCGTCGCTGGTGTCGAGAGCAACCCGTACTCCGGCGCCCAAGCCGGTCTCGTTCTCGATGTGCCGAACCTCGGACGTAATGGCGCAGCGCTTAGCGCTGACGCGTTGTTCACCGGAGGTGAATCGCATGATCATCGTTGACATCTTGATCGTTCTCGTTGTCTTGGGTGTGCTCTACCTGGCGATCAGTTCCCGGGTGGTCAAACAGTACGAGCGAGGAGTGGTCTTCAGGCTCGGCAAAGTCCAGGAACCGACCCGCGGCCCGGGACTCGCGATCATCCTTCCGGGCGTCGACCGGCTGAAGAAGGTCAGCATGCAGATCGTCACGATGGCCATTCCCGCGCAGGACGGCATCACCAGGGACAACGTGACGGTGAAGGTCGACGCGGTCGTCTACTTCCGCGTGATTGACCCGGTTCTCGCCACGGTCACCGTGGAGAATTACCCCTTCGCCGTGTCCCAGGTGGCTCAGACCTCGCTGCGATCGATCATCGGCAAGAGCCATCTCGACGATCTGCTCACCAATCGGGAGCAGCTCAATCAGGGGCTCGAGGTGATGATCGACAGCCCCGCACTCGGCTGGGGCATCCACATCGACCGGGTGGAGATCAAGGACGTCGCACTGCCGGACTCGATGAAGCGATCAATGTCCAGGCAGGCCGAGGCAGAACGGGAACGGCGTTCCCGGGTGATCCACGCCGACGGCGAACTGCAGGCATCGGCGAAACTCGCCGAGGCCGCCGGCGCAATGGCCGCTACCCCCGGCGCGCTGCAACTCCGCTTGCTGGAAACCATCGTCGAGGTCGCTGCAGAGAAGAATTCGACGCTGGTGCTGCCATTCCCCGTTGAGCTGCTGCGGTTCCTCGAGCACAACTCCGCCCCATCCGTCACACCGGCGGCGCCGACAACGGCCGGCCCGCCGGACGTCGCCACGGTCGCCGAAGTCGAGCCGCAGTCGCCACCGGCGAACAGATCCCTCGCGCGCAACTGAGACGGTGTCGCTGTGCGCTGTAGCCGCCCAGGACCTCAGGGCTGCGCACAGGAACCTCCAGGCGGTCTGCCACCCTGCTTTTTCCGGCTCGGCGTGCGCCCCTACTGGTCGGTTCAGAAGGTGACGGCTGATCCAAGCCGAGCAGTGCCCATCCGGTCAGGTCGATGGCGATCGGAGTGATGGTGTGCGGGGTGACGGTCTCCGTCCTCGCAGGCCGGCGCCACCGGGTGTCCGCGCGTTGCGTCGGTTACCGACGCGGCACCGAGGTAGGAGCAACAACGACTGCGTCAGACCCGCGGTTGAACGCCGGGTCGGAGACCAGGTCGCGGTCCCGGGTTTCGGAGTAGGAGCCCACGGCGATCACGGTGATCACGGCGGCGACGGCGACGTAAGCGGCGACCGCGTAGCCGGAACCGAAGCTGGTGTACAGCGCAACCGCGATCAGTGGCGCCAGGCCTCCGGCGACGATCGACGCCAGCTGGTAGCCCACCGACACCCCCGAGTACCGGACCTTGGTCCCGAAGAGTTCGGACAGGAAGGCCGCCTGCGGGCCGTACATGGCGCCGTGGAACAGCAGGCCGCCGATCACCGCCAGCACCGTCAGCGCGAAGTTGTTGGTGTCCAACAGGAAGATGAAGACGAACGCCCACACGCCGACACCGATCGCACCGAACATGTACACCGGCCGGCGACCGAACCTGTCTGAGATGGCGCCCCAGATCGGGATGGTCACCGCGTGAAATGCGGCTCCGATCAGCACCGCGTTGAGCGCGAAAGAGTTCGACGCGGTGTGCCCGGGTGGGTTCTTGGTCAAGTAGGTGACGATGACCACCGTGAAGATGTAGTACGAGACGTTCTCGGCGAACCGCGCGCCCATGGCGGTGAAGACCTCACGAGGGTACTTGCGGAACACCTCCAGAATCGGCATGGCCCGCTTCTCGCCGCCCGCGGTGGCCGCGTCCGTCCTGGCCTGGGCCTCGCGGAAGACTGGCGACTCCTCGATGGACAGCCGGATGAACAGGCCGATCAGCACCAGCACCGCCGACAACAGGAACGGGATCCGCCACCCCCACGACAGGAAGGCGTCCTCGGTCTGCACCAGGGCCAGCAGGGCGAGCAGACCATTGGCGAGCAACTGGCCCAGTGGGGCGCCGGTCTGCGGCCAGCTCGCCCAGTACCCGCGCCGGGCAGGATCGCCGTACTCGGAGACGATCAGCACTGCGCCGCCCCACTCACCGCCCAACCCGAATCCCTGCACGAGCCGCAGCACGATGAGGATCAGCGGCGCGGCCAGACCGATGGTCTGGTACCCCGGGAGCACTCCGATCAGGAACGTCGCCACGCCCATCATCAGCAGGCTGATGACGAGCAGTTTCTTCCGGCCGAGAATGTCACCGTAATGCCCGAACACCAGGCCGCCGACGGGACGGGCGATGAAGCCGATGGCGAACGTGCCGAGGGAGAGCAGAACGCCGACGGCCGGATCACTGCCGGGGAAGAACACCTTGGGAAAAACAAGCGCAGCGGCCACACCGTAGAGGAAGAAGTCGTACCACTCGACCGTTGTGCCGGCCATGCTGGCCGAAACGACTTTCACAATCGTCGACGGATTTGGCGCGGATTGCGAGTTTTGTGACGTGTTGCTGGCCATCACGACTCCTATCGATGCGGTGTCAGTACGTGGGCGGAAGGGACTGCCGGTGAGCTTTCCGGTACGGCACCCATCCAGACCGACACATTGTTGGTTGACCGATGTCGCGCCGTGACGGGACCTTAGTCGCGTTCAGACACGTCTTCGTCCAACGGGCGTGAGGAGGCGGGCGCCCTCGTTCGGGGACCAGTGTGGTGCCACCGACAAATGTTCATGCAAAGAGTGGGTTTCCGTCGCATATGCCCGTTTCTTTCGGCGGGTAATGTCCGGCCGACGCCTCGTCGGGTCATTTCGACCGAATTGGGTGAGGTCCGTGCAAGAGTAAGAGCACGAGGAAGACCTCACCCTCGCGCTTTTCCAGGAGGAAACGAGCAGCATCTTCGACTCTGTCACCGTCCCGGGCGCCTCGGTCAGAGTGCCGAGAAGGCGTGAGGGTCCCGTCCAGCGACGATCACTCAAGGCCTACGTTCCACTGATCGGTTCCGTGATCCGCATCCCTTCATCGGCCCAACCGGGACACCTCGCTGGAGTGTGCGGGCCACCCAGTGACGGCGCCGCAATCATCCGACGGGTCCGACGGAGCACAGGGATGCCTGGATACGATCCGAAACAAAGCCGGGCGGGCCGGTCATCGCCAATTTTTGGTGGCGTCATGGGAATCATTGCTGGTGTGACAGGCAATGCTTCGAGACTCGATGCGGAGCGGGCCGTCGCGAGTTTGATCGACTCCTCGGACCGGGAGAGGGCATTCAGGCAGCCTTCGTCATTATTAGAGATTCGCTGGTATTTACCGATCGTCGCCTCATACCGGTCGACAAGCCGGGCATGACTGGCAAGAAAGTCGACTGTCCGCCATGCCCTATCGGCATGGACGGACCCATTGGCAGCAGACGGTCACCATTCACGTCGCCGACACCACCACCTCGCGGTCGACCTGGATGACGCCCAACCCGCGTGATTCGCCGGACCGCGAAAGTGCCCGTCCGTAACATCAACGCCAGCCGACCACGGACGGCGACCTCAGTCTTCCAGACCACATGCCGTGCATCACCTGGCGGAGAACTCAGAATCTCGTCTGAGAGCCCTCGCGGAGCCCGGGTCAGCGTGCCCGACGACGCAGTACTGCATAGGCGGCAACCGCCAGTACCGCTCCGCTGGCCGTCAGCACTGCCCAGTAGAAGCCGTACCTGGCGTCACCCAGGGCGGCCCAGGGAGAGTCCGCCGGCACCAGTTGCGTGACGTCGAGGTGCCGGGTGATCGCCTCGAACGCCCAGCGATCCGGCATGCCGGCGGCAATACCCGCGCCCGCCACCGTCATCACCGGGACCGGCACCATGGCGCCCGAGAACAGCACCGCCGGGAAACACAGCATCGGCAGGGCCAGCGCGGCCTGGGCGACGGACGTCACCGATGCCGAGGCCAGCAAACCGAGGAACAGCGCCACCACCGAGTTCAGGCTCAGCGTGACGAACAATGCGGTCCAGGTGCCGGCGTCGAGATTCGGCAACCGATCCAAGATGTGCAGCACCCCCAGCATGACGACGTTGACACCGAGCAGAACCGGCGCCAGCACAATCACTTTCGATGCCAGATAGGCCGCATCGCTCACACCGGACTGGTGCTCGCGCCGCAGGATCGGCACCTCGGTACAGACCTGCAACAGCCCATAGGTGAGCCCGAAGAAGAACCCGGCGAACGCAAGCCAGTACGCCTCCATCACCGCGCCGGTGGGGTCGGCGCCCGGGCTGAACGCTCCGGGTTGGAACAGCACGGCGAACATTGCGATCACCGCGGCGGGTGAACCGAGCAGAATGCTGAGCGTCAACCGGTTGCGCAGCATGATGTCCGCCGTGCGGTGGGTGAGGACAACGCACTGCCGCAGCCGCGACGGATGCCCCGACGACCGGCTCGGAACGGACGGCGGTGCCGGACAGGTGACCGGTGAGTCGGTCGCCGTGGTGATCCCGGCGGCGGTTCCGACCTCGGCGGGCGCGAGACGCGATAAGACACCGGCTGTCTGGTCGCCGGCAACACTGGAGGCGCTCCCGGGCGCCCCGAGCTGATTCGGCAGGTGGTCGTACAGGTCGACCAGGCTGTCGGCGCCCAGCCGTACAGCCGCGAGCTCGGGCGGCCCGTCGTAGACGAGTCGGCCGCCCGGTGCCAGCACCACCAGTCGATCGCAGGTCTCGACGTCGGCGACCGCGTGGGTGGTGAAGGCGATGCCGGCTCCCTGGTCGGCCAGGTTCCGCAGCGTCGCGATCAGCGAGCGTGACGTCGCGGGGTCGAGGCCGGACGTCGGCTCGTCGAGCAGGCACAGGCCCGGGCGGGCGAGGAGTTCGACCGCGATGCTCGCCCGTTTGCGTTGACCGCCGCTGAGCGAACCGACCGGTACGGCCGACCGATCGGCCAGATCCAATTCCTGCATGACGTCGTCGACGACGCAACGCATCTCGTCCTTGCTGCCGCGAAGTCGCAGTGCGGCCGCGTACCGCAGGGTGCGTTCCAGCGGCAGGTCGTGATGCAGGATGTCGTCCTGCGGCACGAGTCCGACGGCGCCGTACGGGGCGACTCGGCGGCCATCGACGGTCACCAGATCCACCGACCCGGACGTCGGCCGCCCCAAACCCGCAAGCGCACTGAGCAGGGTGCTCTTGCCCGCGCCGCTCGCACCGATCACGGCGACGAGTTCCCCGGGTGCGAGGACGAGGTTGACACGGTCCAGCACGCGTCGACCGCCGCGCAGGACGACGAGGTCCTGCGCGACCAGTTCCGGATGATCAGCGGTGGCGGCACGCTCGCGCGTGGCCCCGACAGTGGAGGGCTGATGGGTTGTGGTCATGCAGGACAGCGTGAGCGGACCGACTTCCCTGTGCCTTCCCCCGGCCTGCCCCGCCCAACGCGGACCGGACGCGTGGATCTCGCTGCCCACGGTCGGGACGATTGCCGGACATCCCGTCGCACGACACCGGCTCATCACGGTGGCGCATGCACGATGTTTCTACTGGCGAAACGAACAAACCCGACACATACTCACGTCATGATCAATGCCACCGAACGCGGCCCGGAAACAGCGACCGATGTCGATACGCTGTGGGTGCATTATGCGCTTCCCTTGACCAAGCTGATCGTCGATGCATCGATCGAGGACTCTCTGGATTCGACGCCCGGCGGGGGCGAAGACGAGGCGTCCACCACCACGGTGGTATCGACCGCCAAGGTGCTGGTGACGACATCCGTCACGGCGGACCCTTTGACGGCGTACAGGTTGATCGTCACCGACCAGGGCCTCGCAAAGAAAACCGTCACATTGACGCTCGACAAGAACAGGATGATCACCGGGCTCAACACGGCGGTGTCCCGTGACGTCACACCGATTCTGAAGGGAATCGCAACGCTCATCCCAATGGTCACCCCCGTCCTGGGATTCGACCGTGTGAAGCCCAAGCCACTGGAGGAGCAGTGGCCCGAGCAGTTCCCTCGGCTCTCGGGCATCCACGGGCAGCTGTCCGCGCAACTGACCGGTCTGCTCGCGCAGCTGGCGAATGGCTCCGACGCGGCAGGCATCGTCGCGCTCGGCAACGCGCTGGCTGTGGTGAAATCCGAGTTGTCCGCGATCGATGCGGTGCGGCGCGATTGGATGGCCGCCCACGCCACCATCAGGGCCAAGAAACAGTTCACGCTCCGCGCCGCCGACTTGTATCTGCTGCCGAGGTCCGCCCGAACACGCACGGGGGACTTCCCGCAAGTGCTTCCGCAGGATTTCACCATCTCGGGCCCGCTGCAGGAGTTGGCCCAGGACTACAGAACGCTCATCGTCCTGTTCGACCCCGAACGTGCCGAGCTGGTCACCGATCCGGACGGCAATATCCCGCCGGCGCCGCACACCACGACCGATCACATTCTCATCAGAAGCCCGCGTCTCGCGACTTTCGCCCTGTACTCCCGCACGTCGGCCGAAGAGGACTGGATTCTCGACCCGGCATCGGTACAGAATGTCACCCTCGTCGATGAGCTCAGTGCGCTGCTCTCGCTGCAGCTGACCGCCCAGTGGCTCCGCGAGCGGAAGCTGGAGATCGGCATGGAATCCGACCACTCCATCAAGTCCTACGGCATCACGCGCGATTCCGCGCTCGGTGGGATCGTCACCTCGGCGACAGAGCTCGTCAGTTCCGGCAAGGACTTCTTCAAGAGCGAGCCGGAGAAGACGGCGGATGAACAGGCTGTCGCCCAGGCCAAAGCCAAGATCGAGCTTCTGAAGACCTCGAGCCAACTGTCGCGGCTGGCCAACCGGTACGGGTTGCGCGACGAAATCGAATTGGCCGAGCGGCTGGTACGGATGGCAGATAAATAGAAGACGCTGCTCGGCCGTGCCGCCGAGTTCCCACCGCCGGCAGTCATCCTCATTGCGCCGGTACTGATGAGTCCCGTGTCGACCGGTGCGGCGCGCTCACCGTTTGCCGAGTGGGTGCGCCCCGTCCGAATCGGCGTCGTAAAGGTTCACCGCATCAGTCGTCGCGGCCAGGGCGGCAGCGTCGATGTCGGCCGATTGGCACGTGCTGCCGGTCACCAGCGGGCACCAGCGATGGGGCGGGTCAGCGTCCTGCAGTGAGGCCACCCACCCGATGTCGCTGGTGCTCCAGGTGCCCGTGGCGTCCTGACTGAACGTGACCCGGACGAGCAGCCCACGGCGGGTCCCCTCGACCGGTGTCTGCTGAGCGGCGATGTTGTTGCCCAGCCCATAGATCGCCCATTTGCCGTTGATCTTCTCCAGCGGTTGCACGACGTGCGCGTGGTGGCCGTACACCACGTCGATGTCCGGACTCTCCAGCAACGCCCGGACGGCGGCCCGCTGCTCGGCATTCGGTTCGGTCTCGTATTCGGTGCCGGCGTGGATGGCCACGAGGACGAGATCCGCCCCAGCCCGCCGCGCGGCGCGGGCCTCGGCGAGCATGGCGCCGACGTCCAGGGTGCTGACCTGCCACGGCTGCTCCGGCGGCGCGCCGTTGAACCCGTAGGTCACGGCGATCAATCCGACCCGGGCGTCGGCGGCACGCAGGATGGTCGGTGCGGCAGCTTCCGCGGCTGACCGGTACGACCCGTCGTGCGCGAGCCCGGCGGCGTCGAGATCGTCCAGGGTGCGCGCAAGCCCGTCGGTGCCCTGATCGAGGGTGTGGTTGCTCGCGGTGCTGCACGCGTCGTAGCCGGTGGCGCGGAGCGCCGGCAGCACCTGCGGCGGGACGGAGAATTCGGGATAGCCGGTGAACGGGCCACCGGCGGGTGCCAGCGGGGTCTCCAGGTGACAGATCCCGAGGTCCGCCGACTGAACGAACGGTGCCTGCGCCGACAGCATCGGCCTGAAGTCCATGCCGCGGCCGCCTTTCGAGTCAGCCAGCGCCTGCGCCACCAACGGCGGGTGCAGCAGCACGTCCCCGGTGACCGCAATCGACACGCACCGCACCCCCGGACAGGGCGGCCCCGTCGTGGCTGACGTCGGTGGTGCCGCCGGCGCGGTCGTTGCGGCATCGGTTGGCCGCCTGCTGCTCGCGACCGGCGTTGCGGGCGTTGGTACATCACTGGCGGGCGTTGCGCTGGCGGCCGCACTGGCCACCGACGCCATCGGAGCTGTTGCGGACGTCGACGCAGAGGTCGATGTCACGGCAGCATCGGAGGCGGCCGGAGCGGTCTGGACGGGACTCGCCGGTGCCGCCGCGGTGCCGGAACACGCGGAAAGGGCGGCGAGCGCGGCGAGGGCGGCGACCAATCTGGCGCGCCCGGCAGCCCGCTTCCGGCCCAGGTCTGGAGATCCATGAGTCGACCTGGCCGGCGCGGTCGGGGTGCCGATGGCAAATCCCATGCGCCGATCAGACCACCATGACGGCGAGTCCGCCCTTCGCATTCCCCGGTTGCCGGCTCATGCGCGACCGCGCGGTCGCTGATGCCCCATGGTTCCTGTTCGCGGCGGTGCGGCGTGGACCGAAGTGATCGGTGAAGTGGCTGATCGAGGCGGTATCGGCCCGGTATCGGTGCGATTGACCGCCACCGGGCTCAGGTCGACACTTCGGCAATGGCCACACCCGGGATCGCCGTATTGGGTCCACTGGCTGTCAACGGCGATACCGAGGGGTTGTCGCCGCGGGATCGGGTGGTGCTGACCGCGTTGGCCATCGATCCGGGGGAGGTGGTCAGCGCGGCGGCGCTGGCGGAGGCGTTGTGGCAGGACAGAGCGCCGGCGTCATGGAAGAAGGTGGTCCAGGGCTGCGTGCTGAGGCTCCGCCAGGCGTTGGGACCCAAGGCGATCGAGACGGTGCAGGACGGTTACCGGTTGACGGAGGCGGCCGGTGATGTCGACTCGCAGGTGTTCCAACGGTTGCTCAACCGCGGGCGCGAGCTGCTGGCGGTCGGGCAACCCGAGCGGGCCCGGTACACGCTGGACGAGGCGCTGTCGCTGTGGCGCGGAAAGCCGTTGACCGACCTCGAGTGCCAGGAAGCCGGCCGCATCGAGGCCGCCCGACTCACCGAGCTCAATCTGCAGGCGCAGGAGTGCCGGCTCCGGGCGGCGCTGGAGGCGGGCAGGCACGAGGAGGTCCTGACCGCGGCGGAGGCCGCGGTCGCCCGGGCACCGCTGCGCGAGCAACGGTGGGCGATGCTCGCCCACGCCCAGTACCGGGTCGGCCGGCAGGCCGACGCGCTGCGGACCCTGCGCCGGGCACGGACCGTTCTGCAGACGGAGCTGGGCCTCGACCCGGGCGTCGACCTGGTCGAGCTGGAGCACTCGATTCTGCGCCAGGACCCGCGGCTGTCCGGATCGGCGAGCCGGGATGCGTCCGCTGTGTGCCCGTATCCGGGTTTGCTGTCGTACGACGTCACCGACAGCGAGCTGTTCTTCGGCCGAGAAGCCGCCGTCACCAACTGCCTGCACCGGCTGGAAACCGCGGGCGTGCTCGCAGTGGTCGGGCCGTCCGGCAGCGGAAAGTCCTCCCTGCTGCGAGCCGGGGTGGCGGCGGCGCTGGTCCGGACGGGGCGTCGTCCGGCCGTCGTCACCCCGGGCTCGCGCCCCGCCACCCTGCTCGCCGACAGTCCGGACGCACACAGCGTCCTCGTGGTGGATCAATTCGAGGAGGTGTTCACCTTATGCACGGACCCCGACGAGCGCCGCGCGTTCCTGGCCGGGCTGGTCGCGGAGGCTGCCGATTCACCGGTGATCCTCTCGTTGCGTGCCGACCGGCTCGGCGCCGTCGTCGCGTACCCCGATGTGGCAGGGCTGGTGGAGCGGGGGCTGTACCTGCTCGGCCCGATGTGCAGCGAGGATCTGCGCGCCGCCATCACCGGTCCGGCAGAGGCGGCGGGGCTGTTGCTGGAACCGGGCCTGGTTGACCTGTTGATCCGCGACGTCGAGGGCCAGCCCGGCGCGCTGCCGCTGCTGTCCCACGCGTTGCGTCGGACGTGGGAACGCCGGGAGGGCCGCACGCTCACGGTCGCCGGATATCGGGCGACGGGCGGTGTCGAAGGCTGCATCGCCCAGTCGGCCGAGCAGCTCTACACCTCGCTGTCGTCGCGGGAAAGGCCGATGCTGCGGCAGATTCTGCTGCGCCTGGTGAGCACCGGTGACGACGGTGAGCCGGTGCGCAACCGGGTTCCGCGCCGGGTGCTGCTCAGCGACCCGGAACGGGAATCCATCGTCGAGGCACTGGTGACGGCGCGGTTGGTCAGCACCGACCGGGACACCGTGCAGATCGCGCACGAGTGCCTCACCACCGCTTGGCCGCGGCTCATGACCTGGCTCGACGAGGACGTCGAAGGTCAGCGGATCCTGCGGCACCTCACCGCCTCGGCCGACGCGTGGGACGCGATGGGCCGGCCGGACAGCGAGCTCTACCGCGGTGCCCGACTGGCGAAGGCCCTGGAATGGAGGCAGGCGCGCACAGCGGCCCCCGACCTACCCGATTGCCTCGATCCCGATCTGACCGCGATTGAACGTGACTTCCTGGCCGCGAGCGATCAGGTCCGGGACGCCGAGGTCCGGGCAGCCCAGCAGCGAGCCCGGCAACAGACCCGCGCACGCAGGCGAACCGGATTGCTGCTCACCGCAGGATTCGCGTTGCTGATCGTGGCGCTGGTCGCGGGGCTGGTCGCAGTACGGCAGCAGCATCAACGGGAGGCCGCGGACATCGCTGCCGCAATCGGCGAGGCGAAGCGGGTGGACGACGCCGCCCGCGCGGCAGGGGCTTTCGATGCTTCGGCGCTGTTGGCCCTGGAAGCGAACAAGACCTACGACTCCCCCGAGACCCGCGGCGTCATCAGCAATTTGCTGCAGACGCACCCGGCACTGATCCGGTCGCTGCCGACCAGGGACCCGGTGGAGTCGCTGGCGGTCAGCCCGGACGGCCGGACGCTGCTCGTCAGCGAGGACCTCGAAACAGTCCGCTACCGGACCGACACCATGGCACCGATCTCCAGCTACAGCGGAGGTTCCTGGACGACGAGCTACCGGGCCGACGGGCGGCAACTGCTCGTCGTCGGCCGAGGGGACGCAGGAATCGGCGAACAACCAGGGTGGGCCTCGGCGGCGGTGACCGAGCCGCGCATCGGCCGGTTCCACTACCTGCCCGCGCCGGGAGTGAAGGGTATTGGGGTGACCGCTGCGGACGGCGGGTACAGCGCCGACGGTCGATTCCTCACTGTGTACATGTTCGGCTACGACCAATTCTGGACCGAGATCGATTGGGCCGTCATGGTGTGGGATGTCGAGCACATGGAGCGTCCCGTCCTGACCCGACATACGCAGGCATTCGCCGTTGAGCTGAGCCCGAACGGCCGGCTCCTCTACGTCGCCACCCAAGAGCCGGCGTTGACTGTGATCGACGTGCGGACCGGGCGCACGGTGGCGTCCGTTGCCCTGCCGGGCGTGCTCGCGATACCCCGGCCCGATGTCGAATCGCAGCTGTTGACACCCATCTGGGGCGACCTCAGTGATGGACTGAAGGTGAGCCCCGACGGAAAGACTCTGGCCGTCGCGGAACTCAACGACGTGGGACTGTACGACGCGGCCACGTTGACGAAGCGGACGATCCTGCGGGGCCACAGCGATCTGGTGCGGTCCCTGCAGTTCTCCCATGACGGTTCGCTCCTCGCCGCGGGGGCGGCTGACCACACCACGATTGTGTGGGACCTGGCAACCGGCGGGGCGATCCAGACGTTGACCGGGCACGCCGACACCGTCACCGCGGTCACGTTCGCCAAGGACGACAGCACGTTGTACACCGGCGGTCTCGACAAGCACGTCTTGGTGTGGGATCTCGACGGACGCAAGCAGTTGGTTGCGCGCATTGTCGATGGCGAGATCCGGACCCGCGTCGCGGCGACGGCGATTCCGTCCCCGGGCGGGAACACGGTCGTCTACACCGGTTCGACATCCAAGGGTGACAGCACCCGCTTCCTCGATCTCCGCGCGCGCCGGATGACCGACCCGGTCGATGACCGCGGCGGCGCCCCGATCGCGGCGTGGCTTCCGCCCGACTACCGACACCTCGTCACCGCCGCTGGCCCGGTGGTGAAAATCTGGGACGCCGCCAGCGGAGCGACCATCAGCAAGCGAATCCTAGGAACCGGCACCATCGTGAGCCTCGCCGCCGGCCCTGACGGCCGGTCCGTGATCGTTGCAGACTCCTCGGGAGCGGTACGGCGCGCAGACGTCGGCACTCTCGCATCCGGCCCCGCGGTTCACTTCGACCACCGCGTCGTCGCCGTCGCCGCCGTCGGCGCCAGCGGGACGGTAGTCCTGCTCGACGACACCACCTACGCGGTGGCAGATCTCGACCAGGGCAGCATCACCGAACGCGGCGGTCTCGGATTCCGCCCGAGTGCCGCTCAGGTCTCATCCGACGGGCGGCGGTTGGCTGTCGGCGGCTCGTCGGGCGAGGTGGGTCTGTTTGACCTGGAGTCGCGGGAGTGGCTGTCGCCGCCCAGCAAGGCGCACAGGATGTTCGTCAGCGCCGTGTCCTTCGCGCCCGACGGCCGGACCTTCGTGACGTCATCATTCGACGGTGGGGTTTCCTTCTCGAACGGCATCGACGGGACGCTGGTCGCCGGTGTGCAAGTGGGACAGGACGAGTCACCGGCAGTCGCCACGATGACGCCGGACGGCCACACCGCCGTCGTGGCAACCACAGACGGCGCCGTGTACCGGATCGACAGCCGATTCGAGCAATGGATGACGCACGTGTGCGCCGTGGTCGGACGCGACCTCACTGTGGAGGAATGGCGGAGCACCTTCGGTGCGCGGGCGTACCGGCCGACGTGTTCAGCGGCGTGAACAGTTGCACCTTCATTTGCAGAAAGGCGAATGTCTGCCTGGCTGCAATTCACGCAGACGTGCAGGCGGCATTGCGCCCGGTATTGGTCCGGTATCAGGGTCATTGACCGGTTGCGCCGCCAGGTCGAGACTGCCGGTATGAGCACGCCCGGAATTGCAGTTCTGGGTCCGTTGTCAATTCATGGTGACACGGCGGCGGTATCGCCGCGTGATCGGGTGGTGTTGGCGGCGTTGGCGGTGCAGCCCGGTGATGTGGTCAGTGCCGCGGCCCTGGCGGAGGCGTTGTGGCAGGACAGCCCGCCGGTGTCGTGGAAGAAGGTCGTGCAGGGCTGCGTCCAGCGGTTGCGGCAGGTGCTCGGAGCCACGGCGATCGAGACGGTGCAGGACGGTTACCGGCTGACGAGCGCTGCCGGCGACGTCGACACCCAGATGTTCCAGCGACTGCTGGACCGGGGACGGGAACTGCTGGCCGTCGGCCAACCTGAACGCGCCCAGTACACCCTGGACGAGGCGCTCGCGTTGTGGCGGGGCACGCCGCTGACCGACCTGACCCGCACCGAGGCCGGCCGGATAGAGGTTGCCCGGCTCGCCGAACTCAACCTCGAGGCCCAGGAGTTCAGGCTCCGCGCGGCGCTGGAGGCCGGTCGGCACGAGGAGGTGCTGGCCGCCGCGGAGGCAGCGGTGTTGAAGGCGCCGCTGCGCGAACAACGGTGGGCACTTCTTGCGCAGGCTCAGTACCGCGCCGGCCGACAGGCCGACGCGCTGCGCACCCTGCGCCGGGCGCGCACCGTACTGCAATCGGAACTGGGCCTGGACCCGGGCACCGAGTTGGTCGAACTGGAACACTCCATCCTGCAACAGGATCCGCGGCTGTCGACCGCGCCCGAGGTCCGCGACGCCGCGCCGACGTGCCCCTACCCAGGGCTGCTGTCCTACGACGTCGCCGACAGCGAACTGTTCTTCGGCAGGGAAACCGACATCACCCACTGCCTGCACCGGCTGGAGACCGCCGGGGTGCTCGCGGTCGTCGGGCCGTCCGGTAGCGGAAAGTCCTCCCTCCTGCGAGCCGGGGTGGCGGCGGCGCTGGTCCGGGTGGGGCGTCACCCGGCCGTCGTCACCCCCGGCTCGCGTCCCACCACCCTGCTCACCGGCACTACCGACCCAGACAGCGTCCTGTTCGTGGACCAGTTCGAAGAAGTGTTCACCCTGTGCACCGACGAGGCCGAACGCGCACAGTTCCTCAGCGGACTGGTCGCCGAGGCCGCCGATTCACCGGTCGTCCTCTCGATGCGCGCCGACCGGCTCGGCGAGGTCACCGCCTATCCCGACCTCGCACGGCTGATCGAACGCGGCCTGTACCTGCTCGGCCCGATGAACTGCGACGACCTCCGTGCCGCTATCACCGGCCCCGCCCATGCCAGCGGACTGCTGCTGGAACCCGGACTGGTCGACCTCCTCGTTCGCGACGTCGCCGGCCAGCCGGGTGCCCTGCCCCTGCTGTCCCACGCCCTGCGCCGCACCTGGGAACACCGCGAAGGCCGCACGCTGACCATCACCGGATATCACGCCACCGGCGGTATCGAAGGCTGCGTCGCCCAATCCGCCGAACAGCTCTACGCCTCCTTGACGACCCGGCAACGCCCCCTCCTGCGGCAGGTGCTACTCCGCCTGGTCGGCACCGACGACAACGGCGAACCCGTCCGCAACCAGGTCCCCCGCCGGACCCTGATCACCGACCCGGAGCGGGAAACCATCGTCGAGGCCCTCGTCACCGCCCGCCTGGTCAGCACCGACCGCGACACCGTCCACATCGCCCACGAATGCCTCACCACCGCCTGGCCCCGCCTGATGACCTGGCTCGACGAGGACGTCGAAGGCCAACGCATCCTGCGCCACCTGACCGCCTCCGCCGACGCCTGGGACGGCATGGGCCGACCCGACAGCGAGCTGTACCGCGGTACTCGACTCCGCAAAGCGTTGGAGTGGTCCGATACTCGGGCCGCTGGGACGGTTGATATTCCTGGAGGGACCGACCCCGATCTGACCCCCGTCGAACGCGCCTTCCTCACTGCCAGCGTCGAGACGCGGGACGCGGAAGCTCGCGCAGCACAGGAAATAGCCCGGGAACAGGCCCACCACCGCAGACGCACCCGAGCACTGGTCGCCAGCGGCGCCGCACTGCTCGTCGTCGCACTCATCGCGGGCCTCCTTGCGGTCCGGCAGCAGCACGAACGGCAAGCCGCCGACCTCGCCGCCGCCATCGCGGAGGCCAAACGAGTTGACGACGCATCCCGGGCCGAACCAGCTTTCGATATCTCGACACTGCTTGCGCTACAGGCAAACAGGATCCAGGACTCACCGGAGACCCGCCGCGCCGTAGCGGCCGAGGTCACTGACCATCCGGCGCTCCTGCGCTCCATTCCGCTGAGGGACCAAGCGGAATCGCTGGCGCCCAGTCCGGACGGCCAGAGCCTGCTCGTCGGCGAACACAACGAAACGGTGACATTCCGAACCGACTCGATGAAGGAATTCCAGAGGTCGACGGCAGTTGCGGCGTGGTCAATGAGCTTCCGCGCCGATGGGCGCCAATTGTTGTTGGTTGGGCGAGGAATAGGTGGTCTTGGGGAGAACATCGACACCGCATCGGTAGCACTAAGTGACCCGCGTCTGTCAAGCCTGCAGTTTCTGCCGACCCCCCTCTCGAAGGGCGACTGGCAATACGGGGATGACGCAGCGTTCAGCGATGACGGTCGATTTGTGGCGTCCGCCATAGAAAGCCAGGACAGCACCAATTTTAGCTGGAAAACCGTTGAGACCGCCGTCTTGGTATGCAGCGTCACCGACCTCAGGCGGCCGATCTTCACGCGGCACGACATGCGAGCTTTCGCGGTCGCGCTCAGTCCCGACGGCAGCGTCCTGTACGTCGGCACCGAGCAACCGGCGTTGATGGCAATCGATGTTCGAAGCGGCCGTACCATCAGCTCTATTCCGCTGCCGGCGGCGATGGTTACCGCCACCCTCGATGGCGGACCAATTTGGAGCGGCCTGTCAGAAGATCTTGCTGTCAGTCCGGACGGCAAAACGCTTGCCATCGCAGAAGTCAACGACGTCGCTGTGTACGACACCGCCACCATGTCGGTGAAATTTGTTCTGCGCGGCCACAGAGAACTTGTGCGTTCCATGGCCTACTCCCATGACGGACGCCTACTCGCCACGGGCTCCGATGACCACACGGCGATGGTGTGGGACCTGTCCACCGGTGGTGCGATAGCAACACTGACCGGCCACGCGAACACAGTCACGGCGGTCGCTCTCTCCAAGGATGACCAGACTCTGTATTCCGCCGGACTGGACAAGCACCTTCTGGTGTGGGATCTCACGGGCCGAGAGCAGTTCGCTGCGCGCGTCGTCCACGGGCAGGATCGCAGCCGGGTTGCCGGAACCGCCGTCCCCTCCCCCGACGGCCGCGCTGTCATCTACACCGGTCTTACCTCCACCGGCGAGACCACGCACTTCCTCACCATCGCGACCGGCCGTTCCAGCCCCGACCAGGACGACCCGGGCGGCGCGCCGCTGGCGGCATGGCTGCCGCCCGACTACCGGAGGGTCGCCACCGCGGCGGGCCCGATCGTGAAAATTTGGGATGCCAAGACCGGACAGGTGATCATAAAACGCATCATCGGCACCGGCGACATCACCGCCCTCACAGCCAACCCGGACGGCACAGCAGTGATTGTCGCGGACCGCTCGAACGCTGTCCGCAGCGTCGACACCAAGGATCTCAGCTCCGCGACGGCCGCCCACTTCGCCCACCGCATTGTGACCGTGACGGCAAACGGCGCCAACAGCGCGATCGCGCTCCTTGACGACAAGACCTACGCGACAGTCAACCTCAGCGATGGCAGCGTCACGCAGTCCGGCCAGCTGGGGTTCACCCCCAGCGCCGCTGCAGTCTCCCCCGACGGCACTCACCTCGCCGTCGGCGGCTCCTCCGGTGAGGTCGGCCTGCTCGACCTGAGCACCGGGGAATGGGCCGCCGCACCAGTCAAGTCTCATCGGATGTTCGTCAGCGCGGTGTCCTTTGCGCCTGACGGCCGAACGTTCGTGACGTCGTCGTTCGACAGCGGAGTGCAGTTCTGGAGCGGCAACGACGGCACCCCCATCGCCGGACTTGAAGTCGGCCAGGACGAGTCGCCCGCCGTGGCCACCATGACACCGGATCAGCACACCGCCGTCGTGGCCACGGCCGACGGCGCCGTCTACCAACTCGACAGCCGCTTCGACCAGTGGACCAAGCACCTTTGCGCCGTCGTGGGCCGTGACATGACACCCGCGGAATGGCAGGCCACCTTCAGCGGGCAGGCCTACCGGCCGACCTGTCCGGCGGGGTGATGCAACTCAGCCGCCGGAGGTGGCTGCGTCGCTGATCGCATCGACATCAATCTCGGCACGGTGCCTGCGTGAACTTTTCGAGGGCTCGCGGCATCTCCTTGGCATGTATGACGCGATCGTGGTCGGCGCACGGGTTGCGGGCGCATCGACGGCGTTGCTGTTGGCACGCCGAGGGTTGAAGGTCCTGGCTGTCGACAGGGCGCGGTTTCCGAGCGACACCGTCTCCACGCACCAGGTCCAGGTGCCAGGTGTGGCACGGCTGCTGCGGTGGGGAGTGCTGGACAAGGTGATCGCGGCCGGAACGCCGCCGGCGCGCCGGGTCCGGTTCGACCCGGGCCCAGCGGTGCTGCGGGGTCGGCTACCAGTGGTGGACGGAGTCGACGCGGTCTACAGCCCGCGGCGGACGGTGCTGGATAACGTGCTGGTCGATGCCGCTCGCGAGGCCGGCGCCGAAGTGCGGGAGCGATTCGCGGTCGAGGATCTCCTCGTCTGCGAGGATCGGGTGGTCGGCATCCGTGGCCGGGGCGACGGCGGCACGGCTACAGAGCGGGCTCCACTGGTGGTCGGCGCGGACGGCAGGCACTCCATCGTCGCTCGACGCGTCGGGTCACCGGTTCTGCGAGAAACGCCACCGCGGTCCGTCGCCGCCTACACGTACTGGTGGGGTGTGCCGGTGGACGGCGGCGAGATGTACAGCCGCGCCGAGGATCGGCGGATGGTCGGCGTCTGGCCCACCAACGACGATCTGGTCATCACCTATGTGGCAGCTCCGGCAAGCGAGTGGGCGGCCGTCCGCGCCGACCCGAGGGGCAGCCTGCTCCTCACCCTGGACCGGTGCGGCGACCTCGGCGAGCGGGTCCGCGCCGGCCGGCAGGAACATCGGATCGTGCTGACGCCAGACGTTCCGAACTGGGTTCGCCGACCGTACGGCCCGGGGTGGGCGCTCGTCGGCGACGCGGGCCTCGTCATGGATCCGGTGACCGGCATGGGCATCTCTGATGCGCTTCGGGACGCCGAATTCCTCGTCGACGCCATCATGACCGCACTGGAATCGGGATTACCGTCGGACGCCCTGCTGGCGGCCTATCAGAGTCGCCGTGACGGGTCGGTCCTGCCGATGTACGAGTTCACCGTCGATCTCGCCGGTTTCGGTCCACTCCGCACGCAGCAGCGACTGCTGTTCGAAGCCCTTGCCGGGAAGCCGGCGGACGTCGATCGATTCTTGGCAATGCTCACCGGCGCGTTACCGGTTCCGGTGTTCTTCTCGCCCCGGAACATCCTGCGCCTGCTGGGTGTGCGCGGGATGATGAAGACAGCTCTGGCCGGCAGGAGGTGAGCGGCGTGAGCGATGTCGGAGACAGCGAACTTGTGACGGCCGCCCAGCACGGCGACGTCGTCGCGCTGGGCGCGCTGCTCGGCCGGTACCGGGCGCCGATGATGGCGGTAGCCGTCAGCCTGCTCGGGCACCACCCCGACACCGAGGATGTCGTCCAGAACGCTTGCGTGCGAGCCATGGTGCACATCAACGACATCCGTGACCCGTCAGCCGTCCGGAGCTGGCTGACCGCCATTGTGGCCAACGGGTGCCGCGCGACCGTCCGGCGCAGGCGGCCGGACACCGACGCCCGACCGGTCGACGAGCGGGACGCCTCCGTCGACACGGCAGAGCAGCTGTTGGAAAGAAGCGCCCTGCGTGACTGGGTGCAGGGGGCGGTCGATGCGCTGCCGCAGACGCTGCGAACAGTCATTCTTCTGCGCTACTTCAGCAATGCCTCGTCATACTCGACGATCGCCGAGTTGTGCGGCGTTCCCGTTGGCACAGTGCGCAGCCGCCTGCACTGCGCCAGAGCACATCTCGCTGATCGGCTGCTCGCCGCCGCCGCCGGCGGCGTCACGGACCGAATCGACTTCGCGTCCCAGCGGCTCGCCGAAAGCGCCGGCCAGGCGATGGCTGAATTCGAAGCCACTGGCCGCGCTGCGCAACTTGCCGATTGCTTTGCAGCTGACGTCCGATTCACGCTCGCCGATGGGCTCTCCCACCGTGGCCGGGACCGCTACCTGACGTTGCTGGCACGTGACTTCGACGACGGGGTTCGTACCCGGCCCATCAGAGTCACCGCCGGAGCCGGCGTGGCAGTCGTAGAGCTCCGCCTCGACAACCCGCGTGATCAACCTCTGCATTGCCCACCGGAACTCACACAACTCCACCTTCACAACGGACGGCAGATCCAGCGGATTGCGTCCCATTACGCAGGTGGCCATGCCGCTGCAGGGGAACGGCGCACACCTAGGGTGCAAAGCGCCATCTCGTGACGAGGCCGCCCACCGGACTACTGCAGGCCCCGCTGCGTCAGCGGACGTTCTCCGGCAGGTCTGCCTGAGTCCACTCGATCGGCGGTTGCGGGCGTGTGGACGATGGAAGAAGGCAGGTTGCATCACTGGCCGAGCAGAGGCAGACCGGCCAGTTCGATCGGAGCGAGGAGCAGCCATGCACGAATTCGAGACGAAAGTTCGGCAATTCTTCGAGAAGCTCTGAAATCAGGGAGATGCCGCGGCCGCCGGGGACTTTCTCGCTGCCGATTTTGTCAGTCACAACGCCTTCGACGTGCCCATCACCAGCCGCGACGAGTACGTGAAGGCAGCCCACGACTATCGCGCCGCGTTTCCCGATCTGACGGTCACTCTCGAGGATGTCTTCTCTGCCGGAGATCGAGTAGCGGTCCGCGGGATCGATCGAGGTACTCACCGAGGTGACCTCGTGGGCCGCCCACCGACCGGCCGACTGGTCACGACAACCTGGATCGAAATCTTCCGGATGGATTCCGGGCAGGCCGCCGAGGGTTGGCTGGAGACCGATACGCGACGCCTGCTCGATCAACTGGGTTGACCGCCCGCCGTCGATGCCCGGAAGGCGGGCGACGACGCCGGCGGATGCCGCCGCGGTGAGCCACGGCCCCGTGATCTCGGGCGCCCGAGTTGTTCTGGAGCGCCATTCCGCCCAGCCGCACGGAAGCGGGCGATGAGCCCCTACGGCGGGCGAGGGCGACCGGGACCGTGCCGTTGCCCAAGCCGGCGAGATCCAGTCTGATGCGCTTTCACCGCCTCAGGGCCGCCCTGACCTGCGACCTCAACGCCTCAGCCCACCCCCAGCTCGCGCAGCGTCGCGGTGACCTCCCGGTCCTGCTCCGCCAGGAATGCCCCGAACCGATCACCCGTCAGCAGCGCGTCGGTCCACCCGTTCCGGGTCAGCTCCGCCTGCCACTCGGCGTCCTCGTCCAACGACGCGAACGTCGCGATCAGTGCGTCACGATCCGCCGTCGTGATGCCCGGCGGCGCAACCACTCCGCGCCAGTTGGCGAAGACCACGTCGATCCCGCACTCGGTCAATGTCGGGGCATCGATGCCGGGGACGCGGGTGCCGCCGGACACCGCGAGGACCCGCAACTGGCCGGACCGGACCTGCTCGGCGTACTCGCGGGGGCCCGACACGGCGAAGTCCACCTGCTGATCCAGGACCGCGGGGAGCAGTTCCCCGCCTCCGTCATACGGCTGGTAGGTGACCTGACGGGCGTCGATCCCGGCAGCCTGTGCCAACTGCATGGCCAACAGGTAATCCGGTCCGCCGACGGACGAACCGCCACCCACGACGAAACTGTCGGGGCGAGACTTCCACGCCCGCAACAGATCACCGATGTCGCGCACCCTGGAGGCGGCGGGCACGATGATTCCCTCGGGTTCCTCCAGCAGCCGCGCAATCGGCGTCGCGTCCGTGACAGCCGCACCGGACTTCGCGGTCACGGTGGCACCGATGACACCCAGGCCCATCATCATCACCAGGTCCGGGTTACCGGTCTCGTGCAGCAACCGGCTCAGCGCGAGTACCCCGCCGCCGCCGCTCAGATTGAAAACCTCGGCGGACTCCACCAGACCCGCGGTGTCGGCGATCTTGACGGCGGTGCGGGCGGTGACGTCATACCCACTGCCGGGACTGTTCGGGACCATCACCCGCAGCTGGCGGTCGGCGCCGCCGGCCGAGCACCCGGCCAGCGCGAGCAGCGCGACCAGCAGCGCGGTCACACCCAGCCGTCGCACCGGTCGCATCGCGGGCCCTCGTTGCTGATGGGTCGGCGCCGTGGTTGGCTCCGACTGCCACCTCACTATGACTCGGCACGGCGGGGGCATCATCATTGAGTCCATAACGGGCTTTGTGGTGGTTCTGGTCACGAGCGGGGGCGCACGACGGGCAGCGATGTGCACACGGCGAGGAGGCCAGTGATGTCCTGGTCGCGCCGGCTGCTGCCGCGGACCCTGGCGGGCAAGTTCCTGCTGTTCCAGCTCGGCGTGGTGGGTCTCGTGCTGCTGGTCGCCGGGCTGGTCTCCGTGCGGCAGTCGACGTCGCAGTTCGCGGCCAGCAGCGGCGACCGCGTCCTCGGTGCGGCGGAGAACGTCGCGGGCAATCCGCTGGTCAAGCAGGGCGGGGCGGTGCTCAGCCCCGCAACCACGTTGGCGCCGGTCGCGGAGGCGGCGCGAACCCAATCCGGTGCCACCGTGGTCCTCGTCGCCGACACCGCGCAACGGATCATCACCTCCACCGATCCGACACTGATCGGGACGGCGCTGCCTTTACCGGACGGCTCGGCCTGGACGGGGCGGTCGTGGGACGGCGACCTGACCCTGTCCGGCGAGCGGCTGATCGCGGCCAGCGTGCCGGTGTACTCCAACTCCGGGGAGCTGCTGGGCCTTGCACTCGTGGGCGAGCAGTACCCGGACGTGTGGAGCATTCTCCGGTCGGGCGTACCGGAACTGTTGCTGCTCATCGTGCTTGCAGCTGCGGCCGGACTGGCCGGTTCATTGCTGCTCGCCCGCCGCGTCAAGAAGCAGACCCACGGCCTGGAGCCCGCCCAGATCGCCAGCCTCGCCGACCATCGGGAAGCGCTGCTGCACAGCATCCGGGAGGGCGTGCTGGGGATCGGGCCGACCGGTGAGGTGACGGTCGTGAACGACGCCGCCCGGTCGCTGCTCGACCTGCCCGATGACGCCGTCGGTCGCGACATCGGTGACCTCGGACTCGAACCGGACCTGCTGGACGTGCTGTTGGGCCGTCGCACCGGTGTCGACCTGATCGTGCTGCACCGGGACCGGGTGCTGGTGGTGAACCGCCGGACCGCCCGCACCGGCGGCCGGTCCGGCATCGCATCCGGAACGGTGACCACCCTGCGGGATCGGTCGGAACTGATTGCGGTGCAACGACAGTTGGGGGCGACCAGGAACGCCACCGACACCCTGCGGGCGCAGACGCATGAATTCGACAACCAGCTGCACGTCATCTCCGGGCTGCTGCAATTGCAGGAGTACGACGAGGCGCGCACCTATGTGTCAGCACTGTCCCGGCGCCGGGCGGAGGTCGACTCCGCGATCTCCGCGCACGTCGACGACCCGCCCTTGGCGGCGCTGATCGTGGCGAAGTCGTCGCTGGCCGCGGAGTCCCGGGTGGCGCTGACCATCTCGCCGGCCACCCGCTGTCCCCGCCTCGCTCCCGACCTGTCCACCGACGTCACCACCGTCGTCGGGAACCTGGTGGACAACGCACTCGATGCGGTCGCCAACGTCGCCGACGCCGTGATCACCGTGGAGATCACCGCCGATGCGACGGCCGTCACGGTGACGGTGTCCGATTCAGGCCCGGGTGTGACTCCGGATGCGGCACAACGGATCTTCGAACGCGGCTTCAGCACGAAGTCGGCGGCGGTGGTCGGCGGCCGCGGCATCGGCCTGTCGCTGGTCCGCCGCATCTGCGAACAGCGCGGCGGCGGCGTGGGGGTCTCGCGGGCGGGTGGTGCGGTGTTCACCGCGGTGCTGCCCCTCTCGCCGCCCGAAGACTCTTCGACACCGGACGGGAGCGCCGCCGAACAGTCGGCCAACCGGGTCGGCGTGACCTCCCTACCGGTGAACAGAGGCTGAGATGAGTGCACCCACCGCGGAGTTCTCCGTGCTCGTCGTGGACGACGACTTCATGGTCGCCAAGATCCACACCCGGTATCTCGATTCGGTCAGCGGCTTCCGCGTCGTCGGCACGGTGCACACCGGCTCGGACGCGCTGTCCGCGCTGGCGCAATTCCAGCCCGACCTGATGCTGCTCGATGTGTATCTGCCGGACATGACCGGGATCGAGGTGTTGCGCCGGGTTCGACTGGATCACCCGGGTGTCGACGTCATCGTGGTGACGGCGGCCCGGGAACTGGACACCGTGCGCGAGGCGATGCGCGGCGGCGCGGTCTCGTACCTGGTGAAGCCCTTCGAGTACGAGGCACTGGGTGAACGGCTGGAACACTTCCGCCGCACTCGCTCCGCCCTGAGCGCGACCGACACCGCCGAGCAGAAACAGATCGACGAACTGTTCGGGATCTCCGCCGAGTCCGGCGAGGCCCGGCAGGCGACCCTGCCGAAGGGTTTGAGTCGGGAAACCGCGCTGGCCGTGCGTGCCATCCTGTCGGCCGACGAGCCGATCTCGGCCACCAGATGTGCTGAGCGCATTGGGCTCTCGCGGGTCAGCGCCCGCCGCTACCTCGAGCACCTCGAACAGACCGGCGTCGCGGCGGTGACCCTGCGGTACGGGGTGGGCCGGCCGGAGCGGCTGTACCGGCTCCTCTGAACCAGCCGGGGGAGGCGTGTTCACAACGACCACAAGTTTCCCTTGATTTCTCAAAGAGTATTGATTTCGCAAGCGTGCCAGCGCATACGACCCCTCCCTAGGGTCCTTTCAACTGACCACTAGGGAAGGGGCATCGATGCTCATCGGTCTCGGTTTCGTCATGATCGCGGTCTTCATGTATTTGATTCTGAGCAAACGGCTGACACCGGTGGTCGCGCTGATCCTGGTACCCGTCGTCTTCGGAATCCTGGCGGTGCAGTTCGGTGCGGCGGTGCTCCCCGAGGACGGCGGCGTCGCCGACTCGATCATGGACGCGATCAAGAGCTTCGCACCGACTGCGGCGTTGCTGTTCTTCGCGATCATCTACTTCGGGCTGATGATCGACGTCGGCCTGTTCGACCCGCTGATCCGGCTGATCCTGAAGGTGGTCGGCAACAGCCCCGTTCGGCTGGTGATCGGCACCGCCGTGCTGGCCGGGCTGGTCTCGCTGGACGGCGACGGGTCGACGACCTTCATCATCACGGTCTCGGCGTTGCTGCCGATCTACCTCAAGCTCGGTCTGAGCCCCGTCGTGCTGACCGTGGTGGCGTGCCTTGCCAACGGGGTGCTGAACATCGTGCCGTGGGGCGGCCCGACGGTGCGCGCCGCGACGGTGCTCAAGGTCTCCCCCAACGACCTGTTCATCCCCATGGTGCCCGGCATGATTGCGGCGATGGTCGCGGTGCTGGTCCTCGCCTACCTGATGGGCCGGTCGGAGAAGAAGCGGTTGCTGACCTCGGGCCGGACGCTGGAAAGGGTTGGCGCCTCGCTCGTCACGGCCGGCCGCAGCGGTGGATCCGCTGGTGGGCCCGGCACCGGCATGCTACCGCCCCGCCCCACCGGCTCGGCCGACCTGCAGCTGGACTACGAGGAGGACAACTCCGACATGGCGTCCGGCCTGGACCCGGCGCGCAAGACCCTGCGCCCCAAGTTGGTCTGGTTCAACCTCGCGCTGACCGTCGGCCTGCTGGTGATGCTGGGCATGGACGTGTTCCCGCTGGCCCTGCTGTTCATGATCGCCGCTGCCATCGCGCTGGTGGTCAACTTCCCGAACCACCACGACCAGTCCGAGCGGGTGAAGGCGCACGCGAGTTCGATTGTGTCCGTGGTGGCCATGGTTTTCGCCGCCGCCGTGCTGGTCGGCGTGCTCGAGGGTACCGGCATGGTCACCGCGATGGCCGAGGCCATCGTCAACGTGGTACCGCCCGGGATGGGGCCGTGGTTCGCCGTCATCACCGGGCTGCTGAGCATGCCGTTCACCTTCTTCATGAGCAACGACGCCTTCTACTTCGGCGTGCTGCCGATCCTGTCCGAGGCCGCCGGCCACTACGGCATCAGCCCGGTCGAGATGGCGCAGGCCTCCATCATCGGCCAGCCCGTGCACCTGACCAGCCCGCTGGTGCCGGCGATGCTGCTGCTGATCTCGCTGGCCCGGGTCGACCTCGCCGACTTCCACAAGAAGGTGATCTGGCGGGCCGTCGTCTGCTCGATGGTGATGCTGGCCGTCGCCATCGGCCTCGGCGTCATCCCGATCGGCTGACCCCCTGCTCCTCCACGGGGCCACGACTCCCATTCGCGCACAACCGCTCTGCTCTCACAAAGGTGGAAATGTGATGACCACGAACATGGACACACCGGCCGGTCCGCTGAAAGGGCTCCGGGTACTGGATCTCGGCACCGTCTACGCCGCCCCGATCACCGCGATGCTGCTCGGCGACTGGGGCGCGGAGGTGATCAAGGTCGAGCACCCGCGCGGTGACCCGGCCCGCACGCACGGCCTGTCCAAGGCCGGACATGGCCTGTGGTGGAAAGTGATCGCGCGGAACAAGCGCACCATCACGCTCAACTTCGGCGCACCGGAGGGGCAGGACATCCTGCGGCGGCTCGTCGAGCAGGCCGACGTGGTGATCGAGAATTTCCGTCCCGGCGTGCTGGAGAAATGGAACCTGGGACCGGACGAGTTGCACCGGATCAACCCGGAGCTGGTGATCCTGCGGGTGACCGGGTTCGGGCAGGAGGGTCCCTACGCCACCCGACGGGCCTTCGGGACGCTCGCCGAGGCGATGTCCGGCCTGGCCCATCAGACCGGCGAGGCGAGCGGCCCGCCGACCCTGCCACCGTTCGGTCTTGCGGACGGCGTCGCCGGCCTGACCGGTGCCTACGCGGTGATGCTGGCCCTCTACCACCGGGCGGCCGGCGGCGGCCATGGCCAGGTGATCGATCTGTCGCTGCTGGAGCCGCTGGTCGGGATCCTCGGGCCGGGACCCAGCGCCTACGACCAGCTCGGCGTCATCTCCGGCCGGCACGGCAACCGCTCCAGCAACAACGCCCCGCGCAACGCCTACCTCACCAGTGACGGCCGGTGGGTGGCGATCTCGGCGAGCGCCACGTCGGTCGCCGAGCGGGTGATGCGGCTGGTCGGCAGGCCTGACATCGCCGAGCAGTCGTGGTTCCCGTCCGCCGGCGAGCGGGTGCAGAACGCGGACATGATCGACGCCTCCGTCGCGGCATGGATCAATGCCCGGCCGCTGCAGGAAGTCTCGGCCGCGTTCCAGGCCGCCGGCGCCGCGCTGGCTCCGGTGTACGACGTCGAGCAGCTGATGAACGACCCGCACGTGGTGGATCGGGACATCATCACCACCATCGACGACGAGGACCTCGGGCCGCTGAAGATGCAGAACCTGATCTTCCGGATGGACGGCACGCCGGGCGCCATCCGGCACGGCGGACGGCGTCTCGGCCAGGACACCGACACCGTGCTGGAGGAACTGCTCGGCATCGGTGCCGACAAGGTGGACGAGCTGCGCGCGGCCGGGGTCGTCTGATGGACCGCAGCTACCTGTTCGCGCCTGGACACAACGCGACGCTGCTGGCCAAGGTTTTCGACGCCGGCGCCGACGCGGTGATGCTCGACCTGGAGGACGCCGTCCCGCCGGAGTCGAAGGCAGCCGCGCGGGCGATGGTGGCGGAGGTGCTGCTCGACCGCCCTGCGTGGGTGCGGGTCAATGCCGCCGGAACCCCCCGGTGTGCGGCGGATCTCGACGCGGTCGCCGACCGGGCATTCGGCATCCGGATCCCGAAGGTGGAGTCCGCGGCCGACGTCTCGTGGGTGACCGACCGGGCCCCCGGCACCCCGATCATCTGTGCCATCGAAACCGCGCGGGGCGTTCTCGCCGCGCAGGACATCGCCGCGACACCGGGGGTCCGGTTCCTCGCGATGGGCGGCGTGGATCTCCAACGGGACCTGAACACCACCGGCGGTAACCTGCAGACGCTCCACGCGCGTTCGCATCTCGTGCTCGCGTCACGGGCCGCCGGGATCGAACCACCGATCGACAGCGTGTACCCGTTGCTGGACGACGCCGGTGGGCTGCGCGACCAGGCCGTGTTCGCCCGGTCGTTGGGATTTTTCGGCAAGTCAGCCATCCATCCCCGACAGCTGGAGACGCTGCACGAGGTGTTCACGCCCACCGCGGCGGAGATCGAGTGGGCGCTGTCCGTGCTGGACGGGTTCGAAAGGGTCGGTGGCGCCGGCTTCGCGCTGCCCAGCGGGGAGTTCGTCGACCTTCCCGTCGCGGATCGGGCACGGCGGTTGCTCGACATCGCCGGCGTCCGGCCCGCCGTGGCCGCCGCCGGCTGAGGTCGGTGCGCCGAATTGACCGTGACAAGGCGGATCGATGCGTGATGACAGAGTGAGCGGCGAGGCATGACGACGTGGCGGGAATCCGTGCGTCGGGGACAGGTGCAGCGCACCGCTGGCGGGAGGTTCGCAACCAGGTGACCGAACCCGGCGGCCAGGCACTTCGGTGGTGGCGGGCGGCGCGGTGGGTGGCCATCGTCGCCGTCGGGATCGCGGTCAGCGCCGTGTTCGCCGTGCTGCAGGTGCCGTCACCGTCGCTGTTCGGCGGCCTGGTGACCGGAGTGATCTTCGCGCTCACCTCGAAGCAGCGGACGGCGCTGCCGAACGTCGTCAACGCCGGTGCGCAGGCCGTCGTCGGGGTGGTGCTGGGCACCTTGCTGGAATTGGACACGCTGCGCGGTCTCGGCGGCTCCTGGTTGCCCGTGGTCGGTGTGATCGCCGGAACCCTGCTGCTCAGCGTGGTCGCGGGGCTGCTGATGGGGCGGTGGACGTCGGTCAGCCCGATCACCGGATCACTGAGTCTGAGCGCCGGCGGTGCGGCCGGGGTCACGTCGATGAGCCGGGACCTGGGCGCCGACGAACGGATGGTCGCCGTCATCCAGTACCTGCGGGTGGTCCTCATCGTGGCCACCCTGCCGCTCGTGACGACGTTCATCTTCTCCCCCGGCGCGGCCCGCGCGGCTGCACCCGCGGTGTCCGGTAGCCACGGCTGGGCGGTCGATCTCGCGTTCACCATCGGCTGCGCTTCCCTCGGCTCGCTGATCGCACGGCGGCTGCGGATTCCGGCCGGCACCCTGCTCGGGCCACTGGTGCTGACGGCCGCCATCACGCTCACCGGGTGGTCCATGGGCGCGCACGCCCCGGCGTGGCTGGCGCAGATCGCGTACGGCGCCATCGGACTGCGCATCGGGCTCGGCTTCACCCGGGCCAGCCTCGCGCTGCTGCGGCGGGTGCTGCCGGTTGCCCTGACGCTCACCCTGGTGATCATCCTGGGATGCGCGGGGATGGGGTTGCTGCTGGCGTCCGCGACCGGGCAGACCCCGCTCGCCGGATACCTGGCGACGTCCCCGGGCGGGCTGTTTGCCGTACTGGCCATCGCGGCAGAAACCGGTAGCAGCGCAACGTTTGTGCTCGCGGTACAGGTGCTGCGGATCTTCGTGATGCTGCTGATCGCGCCGGCGCTGGCGGTGTTCCTGGCTCGGATCCGGGATCGGCCCCAGCGATGAGGTGGCACTGCTGTGCGGCGGCTGTCCGCGGGTGCCTCACGAGTCGATGTTCCAGCGGGCGCCACCCTGTCCGGTACCGGCGGCCGATCCCGTCGCTCATCAACGACCGGGCGTCAGGTATCCCGCGGCATCGGCACGGTCCGTCGGGCCACGTGCCGACTGAGCCCTAGCTCAGCGAGGAGCGCTTGCAGAACCCGCTGGGTCGCGGCGAGATCGTCATCACCCACTGTCTGTCGCAGACCCATCTCCACGTCACGGCGGACAGCGCGGGCCTTGTCGACCGCGGCACGACCGCGCGGAGTGATGGTGATGGGCCGCCGCCGGCTGTCCTGGGTATCGATGTGCTGGACAGCCAAGCCCAGCCGGATCATCTCCTTGATCACTTTCGAGACGGCCTGCTGGGAAACTCCGAGATCGGCCGCCATCGCGGTGATCAACTGCGGGCCGCCGAGGAGGCGCTGGATCAGATAGCCGTGCATCGGCCGCACGTCATCGAAACCCGCATCTTTCATCCCGTCGAGTACCCGAGCGTCGATCGCTGCACCGGCGATCGACACCAGGGACAACAGGTCGGCCTCGGGGAGCTCATCGGTCATTGACGGACCATAGTCCACACCAATTGACGACTGACATCGAGGGTTGTTTCACAACCACAGTTGAGTATCATGGGCGGCATGACGAACAACGTGAACGCGACCGTTCGGGAGTACTACCGCATCGTCGGAGATCTGGGGTGCAGTGCGGACGACCTGCGCGACATTCTCGATCCGGGAGCCGTTTTCACCGAACATCCCAATCCGATATCGCCTCATGGCGCCCGACGCACGGTGGAACAGAATCTGGCCGCATTCCGAGCCGGCCGAGCTCTGTTGAGCGAGCAGGCCATCGAGGTGCTCGAGGTGCTGGTGAGTGGAGAGAGAGCGGCCGTGCGGGCAACGTGGTCCGGCACGGTCGGGGTGGATCGCGGACCGTTCACCGCCGGAACCGAGCTGTCCTGCGTGATGGCCGCATTTCTGACAGTCAAGGACAACAAGATCTTGGCGCACGACACCTACGACTGCTATCCACCCCTGCCAGTCACCGTTCCACACTGACGCAGGCGCAGCCACGTGCCGGCACCATGGCCCGAGTTGCGTGGCCGCCTCGAGGCTTCAGTGCCGTTTCCGGAACGCCATCCCGTCCATCAACAGCATCGGTACCGTTGAAGAATCGTCGAACCCGGAGAAGACGACGGGAATCGTGCCCTTGCCGAGCGCCGAGAAGTCGACCCGGAAAACGTACGGATCATTCTCGTCATCCGGGTGGAGCCGCATCCCCCTGCGCAACGCGGGGACCGGCGTCATCGGCCGCAGCAACAGGTGCCCACCGCGGACGGTGACTTCTGCGCCCGCACCCATGAACAGCCGGGTGAACAGGTTCGTCACGGGTCCGGGTTGCATGCCGTAACGCCCGCAGAGCCGATGCCAGACTTCGGAATGGGGCGGCAGGTCGGTGCGGATGGCATTGGCAGGCAGGCCGAGAAGCTGCCGGAGCAGGGCCGTTCCGAGCGAATCCGGTGCACCCCGGCCGTCGAGACCGCCGGTGTTGCCGAGCACCACGACTCCGACACCCTCGTCAGGCGCGAGCGTCATCTGGGACAGAAAGCCCGCCGTGATGCCGTCGTGGCCTGCGGTGCGGTGGCGACGCTCGGCACCCAGGTGAAATCCCAGTCCCATGCCCGGCAACCGCGGATCGGGTCGGAAGTGTGGTTCGAACATCATCGCCATGGTCTCGGGTTTCAGCGCGGAGCCCTGCGCGTTCGCACCGTCATTCAGCAATGCCTCGACGTAGCGACCCAGGTCAGCGGTCGTCGAGTACGCCGCTCCGCCGCCGAAGGCGGGCACGTCCCGATCCCGGACCGCCCGCAACCCGTTGCGGCGCAACAGGTATCCTGTCGCGAGATGGTGACGAACCCGCCAGGACGGCCGAAGGTCGGTGTGGCCCATACCGAGCGGCTGGAACACGTGCTCATGGAGGTAGGCATCGAGCGGCTGCCCCGTCACGTCCTCGACCACCTGCCCGAGCGCGGCGAACCCGTGGTTGCTGTACACCCATTTCGTTCCGGGCTGCACCTCTACCGGGAGGCCCCGGCGGTAGTAATCCGCCATCGACGGCGCGCCCCCGCGTCCCGCCTGCACACCGGATCCGAGTCCCGGCCGGAGCAGGTCCGAGAACCGCCGCCAGTAACCGATTCCGGCGGTGTGGGTGAGCAGGTGCCGCAGGGTGGCGGGCCGCACACCCGAGTCCGCCGGTACCAACCGGAAGGTGCGCAGATAGCTGTTCGCGGGTGCATCCAGGTCAACCAGACCCTGCTCCCACAATTGCATCACGGCAATCGCGGTGAACGTCTTGGTGATCGACCCGATCCGGAACACCGTGTCCGGGGTGATGGGCGCCGAGGTGACAACGTCAGCGACGCCGTGCCCGTGGAACCGCGCCAGCCCGCCGTCTCGAATCACCCCGACGGCGAGCCCCGCCGACGGCCAGCGGTCCAGAGCCTCGGTGACCAGGGCGCGCACGGCGGCGTCTTCCCGTTCCGTCAACTCCCGGCGAACGGGGCCAGCCCCTGACCCGGTGAGTGAGGTGGCCATCGCTGCACGCTCCCTTCTTGGTGTGCCGTCAGCACGCTCGGCCCGGGTGCCCTCTCGGATCGATCGGCGTGAAGGCACCGACGGCGCGCGCCGCCGCCAACGCCTCTTCGGCCAGCACCACGGGGACGGCGTTGACGGCAGGATTCACTGCCGTGATGCGCCGCAGGTGCGCCTCGACGGCCTCCTGACTCGACGCTTGTCCCGCCCTGATGGCCGCGGCGAGTTCGCCCGCGCTCAGCTGCCACAGTTCGGTGGCGGTACCGGTGCTCATGGCCGGCCCACCGACGCCGAGACCCGCTCCGCGGAAATGGGCAGCCCGTCCAGATGGACACCGGTCACCGGGCCGCCGTCGCCCCGGCTGAACACCAGCCGCACCGGCGGCATCCCGTACCGGGACAGGTCGGCGCGGAACACGTCCGGGTCGGCGGGGTCGTCCGGGTGCAGGACCAATCCCCGGTGGAGGACGGGAATCGGGCTCAGGGTGCGGAGCACGAGTTGCCCGCGCCGGACCTTCACCTGCGCTCCCCCGCCGAGGATCGACCAGGCCTGCATGTCCGTTCGCTGCGCCCGCGGCCGGTACCAGCCGCACAGCTCACCCCATCTCTCTGGGTGCTGCGGAACGTCGGTGCGGATCCCGGCGGGTGCCGCACCGATGAGATCACCGAGCAGTCGGGAGGTTTCGGCCGTCAGCCAGGTGGCGGCGTTGCGTGATCCATTGGTGAACGCGACCACACCGACGCCGTCGTCGGGTGCCAGGTAGATCTGTGAATTGAAGCCGGGGAGCACGCCCTGGTGCTCCACGGTGGCGTGGCCCCCGAGATCGGCGCGGAAGAAGGCCAGACCGAGACCGGGGATACGCGGGTCGGGCCGGTACTGCGGCGCGAACATCTGCGCGAGGGTCTCCGGCTTCAGGATCGCGCCGTGCTCCCCGGTGCCGCCGCCGAGCAGCGCCGCGACGTAGCGGGCCATGTCCCGCGGCGTCGAGTACACCGACGACGCCGCCGCCGTCACCCACTGCCGGTCGGTCACGGGCGCCGGGCCGCGGGCGCTCAGCCGGTAACCGGTGGCCAGCCGCTGGGTGATCCGCGGCGTGCGCAGCAGGTCGCTGTCCACCATGCCCAACGGCCGGAAGATGTGCTGCCGCAAGTAGTGCGCCAGACTCTCGCCGCTGACGTCCTCCACGATCTGGCCCAGCGTGGCGAAGCCGTGGTCGCTGTAGGTGCACACCGTGCCGGGCTCGACCGCCAGGCGTAGGCCGCCCCGGTAGTACTCCGCCAGGGTGGGCAACCGCTCGCCCAGCGGGTAGCTCTCGCCGAACCAGCGGCTGTTGATCATCCGGCTGGGGTGCACCCACTCCGGTACACCGGCGGTGTGGGTGAGGAGGTGGCGCACCGTCGCCGGCGGCCACGCCGGGTGGCGCGGGATCAACCGGTACGCGCGCAGGTAGTCGCCGGCCGGGTGGTCCAGGTCGAGCTGGCCCCGCTCCCACAGCTGCATCACCGCCACCGCCGTGAATGTCTTGGAGATGGACGCGATCCGGAAAACGGTGTCGGCCGTCACCGGCCGCTTCGAGACGATGTCGGCACGGCCCCTGCCGGAGAACGATTCCAGCGCCCCGCTGCGCACCACACCCATCCCGAAACCCACGGCGGGCCAACGGTTACAGATCCCGTCGACGCGGACTTCCAGTCGATGTTGATCGGTCTGCGACATCACTGCCCCCTTGTCGGGACGGCTCCAGCGGGGGCCCGTGCCGCAGCGACCTCCACGTCAACGGTGCCGCCCTCGTGGCTGCACCACTACAGGCGTGCGGCCGCGGGCTTCGGGTACAACGCCTCTTGCCGGCACCGGCGCCCGGCCGCGACGCTGGCCACGGATGACGCGGACACGCAGCGATGCGGACAGCGGGTGATGACAGTGGACAGGGTGACGGCGGACGACCGGCTCATGCTGTTCTCCGACGAGACCTGGCCGCAGGACATCGGTGCGCTGGCCGTTCTTGACGGCACACCGCTGCTCGACCCGGTCGGCCGGATCCGGATCGATGCGGCGCGGGACGCCATCGACCGCCGGCTGCACCTGCTGCCCCGCTTCCGCCAAGTGCTGTACCGACCGGCTCGGGGCCTGGGCTGGCCGCTGTGGGTGGACAGCCCGGACTTCGACATCCGCGACCACGTGGGCGTGGTCGCTCTCGCCGCCCCCGCCGACGATGGCGAGCTGCTGCGCGCGGTCGAGACCCTGCGTGCGCGTCGCCTGGACCCCGACCGGCCGCTGTGGGAGATGTGGTTCCTGCCCGGACTGTCGGATTCCCGCGTGGCCATTTTCATCCGACTGCACCACGTCGTCGCCGACGGCATCGCCGGGGTCGCCGCACTCCGGTCGCTGCTGGAAACGGACCCGGGAGAGCCGTTACCACCGGGACCGGCATGGACGCCCACGCGCCGTCCGACCAACAGGGAACTGCTGCGCGACAACGTGCGTGGACGCGCGAACCAAGTGCTGAGATGGGCCGCCAGCCTGACGCATCCCGCGGCGAGCTACCGGCGATGGCGCGCCGCCTGGCCGGCGCTGCGCGAACTGCTCACCGCGGAGCCCGGTCCACGCACGGGCCTGAACCGATTGGTCGGGCCGCACCGCACGTTCGCACTGCTCCGCACGGGCCTGGACGACGTCAGGCACGTTGCGCGTGCGCATTCCGCGACGGTCAACGACGTGCTTCTCACCGTCACCGCCGGTGGGCTGCGGAACCTGCTGCAACAGCGTGGCGAACCGGTCGAGAACCTCACCCTGCCGATCTACGTCCCGGTATCCCTGCGCCCCGACCGCAGCCACCCTGGGACCGGCAACCTGATCAGCCAAATGGTCGTGCCGTTGCCACTGGGCACCGCGGATCCGGCAGTACGGCTTCGGCAGATCGCCACGAGCACCGCGACTCTCAAGGCGACGGCCCGCCCGTCGCTGGGGAACGTGTTCCGGAGCAGGCTGTTGGCACGGTTACTCCTCCCTGTGGTCGCCGGCAAGCGGGTCAATGTCGAGACCGCCGACCTGCCGGGACCGCCGGTGCCGCTGTCTTTCTGCGGTGCCCGGGTGCTCGAGGTGTTCCCCCTGCTGAACCTGATCGGCAACGTTTCCCTGGGTGTCGGGGCCCTCTCCTATGCCGGGCAGTTCGGAATCATGGCGGTGGGCGACGCGGACGGTTACCCCGATATCGACGTGGTCACCGAGGCCGCCCGCGAGGAGTTGCAGGCGTTGGTGACAGGCCGGACCGCGGACAACTTCGTGGCTTGACCGGGACGTGCGTCAGCTCAGCGCGCGCCAACTCCATCACTGAGCCTTTCGAGACCGCGCAATCCGGTCCGCCGCCGACGCCACGATCGCCGCCGTGCCGGCACCCAGAATCGACCCGATGGCCACGTCACCCGGGTAGTGCACGCCGGTGTGCACCCGTGAGTACGCCACCCCGCCGGCCAGGAGCCGGATCGGCACCGCGAGTCCCGGCACGTGCCGACCCACCGCGTAGGCGAAGGCGAAGGCAGAAGCGGAGTGGCCCGACGGGAACGACGTCGATTCCGGCATCCGCACGTTCTGGGCGCCGTGGACACCATGTGCCCGGTCGGGGCGCCGGCGGCGGGCGATGGGTTTGATGCCGAGGTTCACGGCCGCCGAAGTTGCGCCGATTGCGGCGACACCCTCGAGCGCGGCGCGGCGCCCGTGCTTTCCTCCGACCAGCGCCACGGCGGCGGCGAAGCCGAGCCACAGTCGCGAGTAATTGGCGGAGTTCGACAGCCGCCGCACATAGGGGTCCAGCTGCGGCGTCGGGGTCTCGGCGATGGCCTTGTACACCGCTTTGTCGACCGCGCCGAGCTCGCGGAGGGCGCGGGCCCACCCGTTGCCCTCGCCTCGACGAGCTTCCAGGGTCCTTGCCAGCACGTCCTCGGGAGGCAGCAATTCCTCATCGATGCGCTCGGACATCTACCGACCTCTCCGGCTCATCCCGACCCGTTCGAGCAAGTCTTCGCTGACGCACGGACTGTAGCGGACGGCATCGGCGCGGGCGGGGAACGGGCGGTTGGCACCGTCATGGGGGTGCAAGAAAACTGTCGACCTCGCGCAGGAACACCTGCCACGCCGGCTCCTCGGCCAGCAGGATGTGGTTGGAACTGTCCAGGGCGACGAACCGGCAATCGGGCAGCAGCGACGCGAACAACCGCCCCTGCTGGAACGGGGCGCGCCGATCGTCCCGGGCGTGCAACACCATGGACGGCGCCTGCACGCGCTTCGCGGTCTCGGTGACGTCCATGTCGGCGCACAGGTCGAGCACCATGGCCGCGTTCTCCGGTGACGTGGTCAGGCGCTGCAGATCGTTGAACGCGTCCCAGATCTCCTTGCTGGCGCCGGGCATGAAGCTGGAGGTGAAGTACATCCGGAACGCCGGGTCGTCGCGGCCCCATCCGTGTCGCGCGAGCTCGACCTGCAGCCTGTGCGAGCGAACTTCATCCTCGCTGGTGGCACGGACGAGTCGGCCCTGCGGGTAGGTCCCGTAGAGCACGATCCGGCGCACCCTCTCGGGATGCCGGTCCGCGTATTCGACGGCGACCGGACCGCCCTGAGAGATGCCGAGCAGGTCGAACCGGTCCAACCCTGCCGCATCGACAACCGTTTCCAGGTCCCGGATCCAGGCCTCGACGGACTGCGCGGCCGGATCCAGGTCCAGGTCGGACAACCCGCAACCACGCTCGTCATACCGGATCAGCCGGTGCCGGCGGGACAGGTCGACCAGCCAGTGCCGCCACACCGGGCTGTGCCAGTCGTGATCGAGGTGGGTGAGCCAATTCGCCGCCTTCACCAGCGGAAAGCCGGAACCGGTGGTGGCGTAGGCAATGGTGACGTCGTCGGGAGTGCGGCAGAACTGGATGCGCTGCTCGACGCGCGCCTCCTCCGCCACGGTCAGCGGACCGAGATCACGAATGACGGAGACCAGCTGCTTGCGGAGCTCGACCGCAGCCGGCCCCGGACCGACACCCAGCTCGTCACGCAGCGCCCGGTCCATGCGCTCGAACTGCCGTAGCGCCCCCGACCGGTCCCCTTCCCGCACGTAGCGGCGGGTCAGTTCCAGGTGTGCTTCCTCGTGCGCCGGCTCGATCTCGAGCAACTCCTCCCAGCGCCGGGCCTGCCGCAGCAACCGCAACCGGTTGGCGTGGTGCCGCTCCCGCACCTCCTGCGCCCACGGTTCGTACAGGTCGGCCGGCATCACCTCCCCTGGGAACGCGTTGAGGACGGCGTCCGCGTCCTCCGCGGTACCGCCGGCGGCGGCGGTGAACGCGCCGTCGAACTGCTCGATGTCCACCACGACGTGCACGCCGGGGAACAACGCGACGCTGTCGCCGCGCAGCACGATCGCGTCACGCTCACCGAGTGCCTGCCGGGCGAAGTGCGCCGCCTTGTGCAGCCGTGGCGCCCCGTCGACCGGGTCCAGATCCGGCCACAGGATGTCCAGCACACGCTCCCGGTGCAAGGACCGGGACGGAGTCAACGCCAGCACCTTCACCAGTGCGGCGGCGTCCTTCCGCGGCCACCGGCTGACCTTTCGGTCCCCCAGCACCACCGCGAACTCTCCGATGAGCCGCACCTGCGGCGGGACGGCGGACGCGGTCGTGCCGGCCGTGAGCGACGCTTCGTTCCCGGTCACGGGGACAAGTGTGACCGCCGGGACGACGGGGCGCAGCACTGTCGGCGGCACCGAGAGGCGTGCGGGCAACCGGTCCGCCGGAGCGCCTGTGGGCGGTCAGTTCGGCACCGGCGTCCCCGGCGCGACCAGCGTCAGGATCGTGATGTCCGGCGGGGCACCCAGCCGGGCGATCGGCCCCCAGAACCCGGTGCCGTTGGTGATGAACAGCTGCGTGGACCCGAACCGGTAGTAGCCAGACACCGCCCTCGAGGTGGCCGCGATCGCCAGCGTCGCAGGGAAGAACTGGCCGCCGTGGGTGTGCCCGGACACCATCAGGTCGACGCTGCGGTCCACCGCGTCGTCGATCAGGTTCGGCGAGTGGCTCATCATGATCGCCGGCTGCGCCCGCTGCCGGCCGGCCAGTGCGGCGTCCATGTCCGGTCCCCGCCCCGTGGGGCGCCCGGCGATGTCATGAACGCCGGCCAGCAGCATCCCGCGGACCTGCTCGCCCTGGTTGGTCAGCAGTCGCAGGCCGAGCTGCGGCAGGAACGCGATCCAGCCGTCCGGGTCGAAGTAGAACTCGTGGTTGCCGGTGACCGCGAAGACCCCGTCCGGCGCCCGCAGGTCCGCCAGCGGCCGCAGATCGTCACCCAATTCGGCCACCGACCCGTCGGAGAGGTCGCCGACCAGGCAGACGAGGTCCGGCCGCTGGGCGTTCACCAGATCCACCACCGAGCGGCAGAAGTCCTTTCGCAGCACGCTTCCGAGGTGCAGGTCGCTGACCACCGCGACCCGCATCCCAACAGCTTCGGCGGGGAGGTTCGGCAGCGCAATGGTGGCCGTGCGCACGGCCGGTCCACCCAGCGCGGACCGGGCCGCGACACCGGTCGCGATGACGGCCGCCGTCCCCGCACCCGCCGCGAGCGCACGCTGCAGGAACAACCGGCGCTCCGGGTCCTGGGGCGGCGCGACGCCCGGCTGCTCAAGGGCCTGACGCGACCGACGCCTGCGACGCTGCCACCACCACCAGATCCGCACCGGCTCGGTCAGCACGGTCGCGGTCGCCAGGAAGATGATCAACCCGTAGCAGAGCCAGCCGATCGGGCCGATCAGCGTTCGCTGCGCCGGTATCGGCAGCGCGTACTGGGAGATCAACGCGAGCGGTCCGAGCGCACCCACGACGACGATCGCCGCGGTCCACAGCCGGCGCGCCGATGTCCTCGGCCGGGTTGTGCCCTTGACGAGGCGCCACCACACATAGCCGGCCACCACGGCCAGCATGGCGGCATTGGGCCACACCCAACCGGGAACCGAGCGCATTGGCGCCATCGTAGGTGCGCTCGGGTGCCGCCATTCCCAGGTCGGGGCGGGCCCGGGCGGCGCGGCGCCAAGATCAACTCCCGCCGTCCTCGAGCGGCAACCCGCGCACACAGCAGGCGGGCGGAATAAGGCCGTCCACAGCAACGTTTTTCCGCAAATGACCGAACAAGTAGAGCTGAGCCCGAGCGACTGGGTCCGCAAGCAGACCGAACGCATCCTGGCGCAGGGCACCACCGACGGCGTCCAGGTCATGGACCGGCCCGTCGTCCTGTTCACCGTGACCGGCGCCAAATCGGGCAAGAAGCGATACGTCCCGCTGATGCGTGTGGAGAACGGCGGCCGGTACCTGATGGTCGCGTCCAAGGGCGGCGCCCCGGACCATCCGTTGTGGTACTTCAACGTCAAGGCCAACCCCACAGTCACGGTGCAGGACGGCGACAGGACGATGACCCGCACCGCCCGTGAGCTCGCGGGAGCCGAACGCGAGGAGTGGTGGGACCGCGCCGTCGCGGCCTACCCGCCGTACGCGGAGTACCAGACCAAGACCGACCGGCTGATCCCGATCTTCGTTCTCGAGTAGCGGGTCGTGAGTGCGGGTTGCGTCCAAACCGCACTCAGCCAACCGGCTGCAGATGTAGGACGGCCGGTCAGATCGCCGTCGAAGTCCGGCGTCAAATGCCCGCAGCATCACCTCGTTCCGCTACCGCCGCCATACTCGCGGGATGGTGTGGACGGGCGATTTCACCGCCACTGCGATTTCGGCGGCGGTGCGCGCGGGAACGAGCACGGCCACCGAGGTGGTCACCGAGGCGCTGGCGCGGATCGCGGATCGCGACCCGCTGCTGCGGGCGTTTGTGGTGGTTCGCAGGCAGGCAGCGTTGGCGGAGGCCGCGGCAGTCGACAACCGGCGCGACCGTCATGGACTACCGCTCGCCGGGGTCCCGGTGGCGATCAAGGACAACGTCGCGGTGGCGGGTGAACCACTGCGTAACGGTTCGGCGGCCACGACCACGAAACCGGCAGCCAGCGATCATCCGGTGGTCGCCAGATTGCGGGAAGCGGGCGCAATAGTCGTTGGCATCACGGCAGTTCCGGAGTTGTGCATCTGGGGTAGCACCGATTCGCCGACCGCGATCACCCGGAATCCGTGGAACACCGACCGGGTTCCCGGTGGGTCCTCGGGTGGGAGCGCGGCCGCGGTGGCCGCGGGAATGGTCCCGATTGCTCATGGCGCCGATGGCATGGGCTCCATCAGAGTGCCGGCCGCCAGCTGCGGAGTCTTCGGCATCAAGCCGGGGTACGGCCTCGTGCCGGCCGATCTCGGACCGAACTCGTGGTTCGGCGTCGCCGAGAATGGCCCGTTGGCAACAACCGCCGAGGATGCAGCGCTGATGCTGTCGGTGCTTGCCGGTCGACCCGAACTGTCGCAGATCACGCCGCCCCACGTGCTCCGGATCGCCGTCGCCGTCGGGTCGCCGGTCGCGTTCTGGCGCACCGACCCGCACTGGGTTGGTACGACACACGACATCGCCGGCGTCCTCGAAGACCTTGGGCACACCACAGCTGCTCGCCGGCTGTATTACCCGGTGGTCGCCCCGATCGCCCGCTGGTTCGCCGGGCCGGCCGTCGATGCGCGGGGTCTCAACCGGCGGTTGTTGCAGCGGCGGACCCGCGCCCACATCGCCATCGGCGCACTGGCCATGCGGGCGAGACTCGTCGATGAAGGACGCGTCGCCCGCGCCGAATCAAGGGTGCGACAACAACTGGACGGGTTCGACGCCGTGCTCACACCCGCGCTGGCCCACCCGCCGCCACCTGCCTCGTCGCGGCATAGCCGGTCGTGGCCGGTGAACGCCTACACCGACATGCATTACGCGCCGTACTCCGCACAATGGAATGTGTTCCGGTGGCCTGCCGCGAGCATCCCGGCCGGTCGACATCCCTCCTCCGGGACACCCATGGCCGTGCAGGTCGCAGCGCGACCCGGGCAGGAATCGCTGATCCTGTCCCTGGCCGCCCAGATCCAACAGCGCCGTCCGTGGAGCCGGGTATGCCCCGGTCAGTGATCACGGATCCTCGGGCCGCCGTTCAGCGGGTTCCGTGATCATGGTTCGTTCGCCGGATGCTTCGAGCGTGATCGTTCCGTACAGACGTCCTTGAGCCGCTGTGGGGAATCGAACCCCAGACCTTCTCATTACGAGTGAGACGCTCTGCCGACTGAGCTACAGCGGCGGCGTGGAAGAGTCTAACCGCTTCCACCGGCGCCCATGGACGCCGATACGTCGCCGGACCCGGGTCAAGACCGGGCTATCCTTCGGATCCGACCGGAGCCGTCAGCCCGCCGACGAGCTCCCCATCGCCTTCCACTGGTTCCACGGGATGGCCCAGTCGTAGTAGTCGCCGTCCGCCTCGGACAGCGGGACGCTGGTGCCGGTGACCTCCACCGGGTCGCCGTAGATTGCCGACTTGAAGTACGCCTCGGCGCTCTCGGCGGACAGGTTGATGCAACCGTGGCTCACGTTCACCACGCCCTGGTCGCCGACGGTGTCCTGGTTCTGGTGGATGAACTCGCCGTTGTTGCTGATCCGCACGGCCCAGTACTCGGTGATGTTCCGGTAGCCGTACGCCGGGTTGCTCATCTTGGTGACTTCCTGCATGTCCATCACCACATGGATGCCGGAGCGGGTCACGCGGTTCGGGTCGCCGATGTCGTCACCGCTGCCGTACGAAGCTGGGTAGGTCGCGATTGTCTTGCCGTCCCGCTGCACGACGATGTTGTGCGCGTTGGCGTCCGCCTTCACGACCTGATTGCGGCCGATGGTGAAGTCACTGGTGGCACTGTCGCCGCCGTAGTAGCCGCCACCGAAGTCGAGGCCGTAGATGTCGGACGAGACGTGCACCTTGGTGCCCGCCGGCCAGTACTTCTTGGGCCGCCAATCCAAGGACGGCCACTTGTCGCCGTCGTGCTGGATCCAGGCCCATGCACCTTCCACTTTCGGGGTGGTGGTGATGGTGATGTGCTTGGCGATGGCCGCCTTGTCGGCCGGCTCGTAGCCCAGCCGGACGATGACGGGTGCGGCGACGCCGACGACGGCGTCATCCCCGGGGGAGATCTTGGTGGTGATCTGGTCCACCGGCGTCACGGTCGTGTACGAACCCTTGATCGGGACGGTCTTGCCGTCGGTGCCGACCGCCTTGCCCGCCACTGTGTAGGTGCGGCCGTAGCCCAGGTCTTCCCCGAGCGTCCAAGAGGTCTTGTTCTTTGCGAGCGTGCCCTTCACCGGGTTGCCCTCGGGATTGGTGAAGGTCAGGTCGGTGATGGTGCCGTTGGAGACGGAAACGGTGACCGGCTCGGTCGGTGAGAGCTTCTCGTCACCGAACGCCGGTGACGCGGTGACGGCAGCGGCCGGCAGCGCCGGCTTGGTCGAGGTTGGCGTGCTCTGCGCAGTCGGACTCGGAACCGTGACGATCGTGGTCCCGCCGCCGTCGTTGGTGATCGTGGTCACCGGCGCGGCCACCGGGCTCACGCCGGCGGTCTGCGCGTTCTCCAACGCACCGGAGGAACCGGTGCACGCCGCCGTGGACAGCAGCAATGCCCCGATGACGAGGCACGCGGCGAGGCGCCGGCGCCGGGAACGGGTCGACTGCATAGGATCCCTCCGAAACGACTGCTGCCGCCGGTCCGGCCGGCTGCAGAGCGTGCGCGATACAGCTGAACGGTGGTGCCTGCTGCCCCCGTACTCATCGGGCTCGTGCTGATCAGACGCATGGGCCGGCAACGCGTTGACACCAGGCCACATGATTCCGCGAACCGACACGGATTCGCCGCATGAACGCGGTGTTTCCTCGGTCTCGAACGGATGACAGTCACACAGCCCCCGCCGACGACGCCACCACCTGACGCCGTGCCAACTCCGGCCAACGATACGGGCCGGCGTGACAGGTTCTCGCCCGCGCGTATATCCGGGGTGCCCGAAAGGGCACATTCTGCGGCGGCTTGGGCCCTGCAATGGGACGATGATGACTTCAAGTGTCGGATCTCACAGTGGCCGACGGCCTCACGGTCTTTTTCTGGATCCGGCATGTCGTCTGCGGCACATCATGTGCGGCGTATGTCGGTGGTCCTGTTCGGCCACCTCGGATTCGGGCTTCGTGGGGAGGCAACGATGACCAGCACCCAACCTGCCCCCGTCCAGCAGGCACCGCGATGGGGGTTGGCCGCCGTCGCCGGCCTCGGACTGGTGGTGGCCGCAGTACTCGCGGCATACGCGCGCGTCCACCCCGGCAACGGCGCTGCGATCTGGACAGTCGGCTTCTCGGCGCTGCTGGCAATGAAGACCTGGTTCACCACCGCCGCACTGTTGTTCGCGGTCGTGCAGGTGGTGTCCGCGCTCGCCATGTGGGGACGACTGCCTGGCGTCTCCGGCTCCCCCACCTGGGCCACCCCGGTGCACCGCTGGTCGGGCGTGGTCGCGTTCGTGCTGACGCTTCCTGTCGCGTTCCAGTGCATCTGGTCGCTCGGGTTCGCCGACTCGCCGGCGCGAACGCTGGTCCACTCCGTCGCCGGTTGCCTGTTCTACGGGGTGTTCGCCGCCAAGATGCTGTCCCTGCGGCTCAAGGGACTGCCGGACCGGATGCTGCCGGTCCTCGGCGGCGTGCTCGCCGCCCTGCTGGTGATCATCTGGTTCAGCTCCGCATTCTGGTACTTCAGCCAGTCCGGAGTTCCGCTGCTGTGACCCATCGCCGAGATCCCTGGGAGCGGCCATGACGTCCGACGACTCCACGCCGGAACCTGGAGAGCCGTCCGCGCCGTCGCCGCCGCCTGGCCCGTCCGATGCGGAGGGCGGGGTGACGGAGCACATTTCCTCGCCCTTCGCCGGTACCGGCGGGTCCGTACCGCCGCCCGGTGGCGAGAGCGGGATGACCGAGCAGATCTCTTCGCCCTTCGCCGGTACCGGGCGCCTCGCGACGCCGCCCGTTGCCGACAGCGGGATGACCGAGCAGATCCGCACGCCGTTTGTCGGGGCGGATCCAGGAGCTCCCGACCCCTATGTCCAGGGAGCCCAGCAACCGGGGCCGCCAGCCGCACGGCCGGCGGGTGCTCCCCCACCCCAAGGCTGGGCGGGCGGTCAGGCGCATCCGGGCTCGCAAGGGTCACCGCCGCCACCGGCGTCACCGGGACCTCCACCGGCGCAAGGCCGGCCGGGACCCACATGGCCGCCGAACTCAGCCGGCTCACCACCCCCTGCGCCGGCGCCGGGGCCTCCGCCGCCGCAAGGTTGGCAGGGGCAGCCCCCGCCGCAGTGGCCGGGTCAGCCACCGCCGCAGGGTTCGCAGAGTCCGCCGTCGCAAGGTTGGCAGGGTGTTGCCACACCGCCGGGTTCGCCGCCACCGCAGAGCTGGCAAGGCTCGCCGCCGCAGAGCTGGCAGGGGTCTGCGCCGCAGGGTGCGCCGCCTCCGCAGAGCTGGCAGGGGTCGCCGCCCCCGTCGACCTGGCCGGGCCGGCCACCACCGCAGAACCCGCCGAGTCCACCGCCGCAGAGTTGGCAGGGCCGGCCACCGACTGAGGGATCGCCGGTTGCGCCGCCGCAGGATTGGCAGAGCGCCGGGCCGCAACAACAGGCACCCGGTCAGCCGATGCCGCCCCCGCACGGCCAGCAGCAGTTCGCTGCCGGCCAGCAGCAGTTCACTGCCGGTCAGCAGCAATCAGCCGCGCATCCCCCGGTCACGGAAGAGCACAATGCCGACGGCGCCTCCCGCCGGGCGGTGCTGACCGGGACCGGGATCGCCGTCGTCGCCGCCGGTGCAGGCGCCGCCTGGTACGCGCTGGCCGGTCCCGATCCCCGCCCGAACGCCCCGTCCACCGGCTATGCGCCGCCGACCCAACAGGGCGCGGCGGCCGCGGCGCCGCTGAGCACGGTGGCAGCGATCCCGGAGAACGGCGGCGTCGTGCTGACCGATCAGGCGGTGGTGCTGACCCGCGAGTCCGGCGACACGGTGCACGCTTTTTCCGCCGTCTGCACGCACCAGGGTTGCCTGGTCTCCAACGTCGCGAACGGCGTCATCACCTGCCCCTGTCACGGCAGCACGTTCGACGCCACCACCGGATCGGTCCTCGGCGGCCCGGCACCCTCCGGCCTGCCCGCCGTCCCGGTCACGGTGACAAACGGGTCGGTGTTCCGCGGATGACCCGTCAGACACCCGCGCAGCACCCGAACCGCTCACCCCACCTGCCCGCCGCACCAACCGGGAGCCCACGATGAGGCATCTACCGACCTGGATCTGGGTGGCCGCAGCGGCGTTCGCCGGCGGCGCGCTGCTGGCATCACTGTTCTGAGGGCGGCACCGAAGGGGTGCGCGCAACACCCGCGTTGCGGAGCCTTGCTCTCGTAACTCACGCCTTGCTGTTGCTGCAGCGTGAGCAACGCGCAGGCGACGCGAGTAAGGAGCAGGCCTCCGGCGACGGCAGACCCTCAGCGACAACCGAAGCCGGACGCCCCGGCCAACCGGCGGCCCCCTCCAGCCGGCGGCCCCCAGCCCGGCCGCCCCCAGCGGCCGCGCACCGCACCGGCCAGGAACGCAGCAGGAGCCAGTCAGCGGTTCAGGTGCTGTTCCTCGTACGCCTTGCGCGACCCGCACACCGACGCCTTCGGGCATACCTGGCGTGAGCCGTCGGCGGCGAGCTTGATCACCACCGTGTCGGCGGGCACCGAGTGGCCGACGACCCGGCCCGGGCCGGCCGGGGACTCGACCTCCTCGCCGATCGCCGGTGTGGTCGCCTTGAAGTCCTGGTACAGCGGGTGCTCGAATTTCAGGCAACACATCAACCGCCCGCAGGCACCGGAGATGCGCATCGGGTTCGCCGGCAGTTCCTGATCCCGCGCCATGGCCAGCGTGATGGGCTCGTAGTCCTTGAGGAACGTCGAGCAGCAGGTGTCCCGTCCACACGAGCCGATCGCGCCGGTCACCCGGACCGCGTCCCTGGCGGCGAGCTGGCGCAACTCGATCCGGGTGCCGAGCGTCGCCGACAGGTCCCGCAGCAGCGAGCGGAAATCGACGGTCTCCGGAGAGGAGTAGAAGATCACCGTCTTGCCGGCGTCCGGCTGCGGGTCGACGGCCAGCACCTTCATCGGCAGTTGGTGCTCCCGGATGAGCTTGCGGCTGGCGACCATGGTGCGCGCCTTGGTCTTACGCATCTGCTCGGTCGCGGCGAGGTCTGCCTCCGAGGCCATGCCGAGCAGCTCCGGGAATCCGTCGGTGTCCTCCGGCGAGTACTCCGAGGCCCACACCACCCGTGCGGCGACCGGGCCGTGGTCGGTGGGGAGCAGGACCATGTCGCCGACCTCGGGACGGAGCTCACCGGGGTTGGCGTAGTGCAGCTGACCGTTCGCCGAGAACGTGACGGCGCACAACATTCCCATGAACGGTCACCGTACGCGGTTCGCCTTGGGCGGATCACCGTCAGCCGCTGAAGCTGCGGGTGGCCGCGGCGTCAGACCCGGATGGGGCCGGCGAACAGCGCCATCATCATCGACTCGACCGCGATCTGTGGTTTGACGTTGGCCTCGATCGCCTCCCGGCAGGCGAGCACCGCATCGAGCCGCTGCAGCGCACCGTCGGACCCCAGGCGTGACGCCGCGACGTCTATGTCCCGCTCGACATCCGGGTTCATCAGTGGCGCCGTCGATCCCAGACTGCGCGCGATGACGTCCCGGTAGAAGCCGGACAGGTCGACCAACGCGCGGTCCAGCACGTCTCGCTCGGTGCGGGTGGCGCGGGACTTCTGCCGTCGTTCCATTTCCTTCACCACACCCGCACTGCCGCGCGCAGCACCGACCGCGCCCTTGCCGGTGCCACCCGCGCCGAGGGCCGTCTTGAGCTCCTCGAGTTCAACGGCGTCCCGCCGGTCGGACACCGAATGCGCCTCCCCCTTCGCGGCGGACAGCAGGTCCCCGGCCTCGGCGAAGACGTCGGCGATGGTCCGCAGCGCGCCGGGCACGGCGAGGATCCGGCGGCGATGCTCGCGCGCCTCCTCGTCGGTGGCGAGCCGTCGCGCCCGGCCGACATGACCGGCGGACACCGACGCCGCCCACCGCGCCATGTCCGGGTCGATCCCGTCGCGGCGGACCAGCACGTCGGCGATGGAGTCCGCGGTCGGCGTGCGCAGGGCCAGCACCCGGCAGCGGGATCGGATCGTGACCGACACGTCGTCGGGATGGGTGGACGGCGCGCACAGCAGGAACACGGTGTGTGGGGGTGGCTCCTCGACCGCCTTGAGCAACGCGTTCGACGCGCCCTCGGTGAGCCGGTCGGCGTCCTCGATGAGGACGATCTGGAACCGCCCGGTGGCCGGCCGGCGGGCGGCGAGCTGGACGACGGCGCGCATCTCCTTCACCGAGATGGTCAGGCCCTCCGGCGTGACGGTCCGGACGTCGGCGTGCGTGCCGGCCAGCACGGTGCGACAGTGCGAGCAGTGCCCGCAGCCGCCGTACTCGCACTGCAACGCCGCGGCGAACGCGCGCGCCGCCACCGACCGACCGGACCCCGGCGGGCCGGTGAACAGCCAGGCGTGCGTCATCGCGGCGGACGGCACGCCGGGTTCACTGCGTGACGCGGCCACGGCCAGCGTCAGGACGTCGATCGCCAAACCCTGGCCGATGACGTCGTCGAACACGGCGGCCACGGGGCGGGTCGCGGTCACCCCGCACCGTCCGGGTCAGCGGGGGGATGGGCGGCCCGGCCGATGGCGAACAGCGAATCGGTGCGCCCCGCGTTCGGCCGCCGCAGCGGCGACGTCACCAGAGTGGTGATCACCAGACCCGCCGCAGACGCCAGCAACCGCAGAGTGTCCGGGGACAGCTGCCAGATGTGCTGCTCCGGTTTGAGCGTCCACCACCGCGCTCCCAGCGCCCGCGCCGGCGCAGAGGCAACGTTGGGCACCGACAGCGCGAACAGGCCGCCCGGTGCGAGCCGGCGACGCACCTGCCGCAGGAACGCCACCGGATCGGGCACGTGCTCGAGGGTGTCCCAGAAGCAGATGACGTCGGCGGGCGTGGGCGGGGTCTGCGCGAGCTGGCCCTGGAACACGTCAAGGCCGCGCCTGCTCCGGGCGTGCTCGGCGGCCGTCGCGGACAGCTCCACGCCGTGCACGTCGTACCCCGCCTCGCGGGCGTGCTCGAGGAACAGCCCGTACCCGCTGCCGATCTCCAGCAGCCGGGCGGGCGCGGGCCTGCGGCGGGCGATCTCGGCCAGCCGGCCGGCCATCCATATCCGTTGCAGCACCATCGCCGGTGACCACGACGACTGCGCTCCGTACACCCCGCCCTCGAAGTAGGACGGCGCGTCGTACATGCGCTGCAACGCGGCGGGCGACAACCTCGGGGAGACGAACACGAGCGCGCAGTCGGGGCAGCGGACGACGGCGAACGGATCGGTGCGGTACAGCCGATGGCCGTCGGCACCGCACACGCAGCAGCTGACGCCCTCGGTATCCGCCGCCGTCCAAGCGCTGCCGGCACGCGCCGCCGCCGTTCCGGTCGTTCGCAGCACCAGCCACCCCCGTTCCTCGCCCCCGACCTGGTGGCCCGGCCACGGTAACCGACGGCACCGACAGTCTCGGTTGCGACGGGCACTGTGCCGAGGCCCACGGCACGGAGGACGCTGTGGGCATGACCGAACAGACGTACGTCATCATCGGCGCCTCGCTCGCCGGAGCCAAGGCCGCCGAAACGCTCCGCGCGGAGGGCTTCACCGGGCGGGTGATCCTCGTCGGCGAGGAGGCCGAGCCGCCGTACGAGCGGCCGCCACTGTCCAAGGGCTACCTGCTCGGCAGCGAGCCGCGCGACAAAGCGTTCGTCCACGAACGCGGGTGGTACGCCGAGCACCGCATCGAATGGCTGGCCGGCACCCAGGCCGTCGCCGTCGACCGGGCCGCCCACACGGTGACGCTCGACCCGGGCGGTCAGGTGGGCTACGACAAGCTCCTGCTGGCCACCGGTTCCAGGGTCCGCGCGCTCGACGTGCCCGGTGCAGATCTGCGGGGCGTCCAATACCTGCGGACCATCGAGCAGGCGGATGCGCTGGTCGCGGGTCTGGAATCGGCGAATCATGTCGTGGTGGTGGGCGCCGGTTGGATCGGGTTGGAGACCGCGGCGGCGGCGCGTTCGCACGGGTGCGCGGTCACCGTGGTCGAGCGCGGGGAGTTGCCGCTGCAACGCGTCCTCGGTGACGACGTTGCGCGCATCTATCGCGACCTGCACGCGGCGCACGGCGTCGATTTCCGGTTCGGTGCGGGCGTGAAGCAGATTCTGGGCAGCGGCGGCTCGGTCAGCGGCGTGGTGCTGGACGACGGGTGGGAGATGGTCGCCGATCTGGTGATCGCCGGAATCGGCATCACCCCGGCGGTCGAGTTGGCGGAAGCCGCACGTCTGACGGTAGACAACGGCATCGTCACCGATGCGCTGTTCCACACCGACGATCCCGACGTCTTCGCCTGCGGCGACGTGGCGTCGATGTTCAACCCCTTGCTCGGCAACCGGATCCGGGTGGAGCACTGGGCGAACGCGCTGAATGGCGGCCCCGCGGCGGCCCGCGCCATGCTCGGCGGCACCGAGCAGTACGCGCCGCTGCCGTACTTCTTCTCCGACCAGTACGACCTCGGCATGGAGTACACCGGCTGGGTGTTGCCAGGCGGATACGACCGCGTGGTGTTCCGCGGGGATCCGGCGGTGTCCGGCGAACCCGATGCCGCGGCGCCGGAGTTCGTGGCGTTCTGGGTGCGGGACGGCGCCGTGCTGGCCGGGATGAACGCGAACGTCTGGGACGTCACCGAGACGATCGCCGACCTGGTCAGGGCCGGGCTGGCCGGACGCACGGTCGATCTGGACAGGCTGGCCGATCCCGACGTGCCGCTGACGGACCTGCTGAGCTGACCCGGCTGGGCCCGATGAGCGCCGCGATCAGGCGTGGTGCAGGACGCCCGCCGGGGAGCTGGTGCCGGCAGGGGAACCTGCCGCCGAGGCGGGCTGTCCCTCGGCCGTGGATCCGCTGCCGTTCGACCCGCCGTCGGCCGACCCGACGTCGGCCGAATCGACGTCGGCCGAATCGACGTTGCCCGGGGCACCGGATGGCACCGGTGGAACGCCCTCGGCCCGGGCACCGTCGGAGCCGTTGTGCCCTGCATCGTCGGGACGGGGTTCGGCCAGCGAGGGCGAGCGCAGCCGCAGCACCGAGTTGATCCGCTCGGTGACCTCCGGGTTGATCACGCCCTGATCCTCGGACAGGGGGCGGACGATCAGGTACCGCTCAGGCGCGTACGAGGCGCGGTCCCGGTAACCCTGCACCGGATCGACCGGCTCGTCGTCCGGCTCCCCCGCCGGCGGCTCGGACTCGACGGCGGCATCTGCACCGGAACCCGCGGTCTCCTCGATGTCCGCTTCAGCAAGCGCGACGGCACCGTCGAGCGCGGCACCCGGCGCACCGGCAGCGCCGACCTCCGCTTCGGCCGCTTCGGCGGCGTCATCGCCGGGACCGAACCCGCGACCGGTGACGCCCTCAGGACCAGGGGCGGAACCAACACCGGCACCCGCACTGTCGCGAGCAGCCGAACCGTCGCGAGCAGCCGATCCGTCACCAGAGCCAACCCCCGAACCGTCACCGGCGATTTCCGGCCGGTCCGCCGCCACCGGGCTGACCTCGGTCAGCGTGCCGTCGACCAGCACCGTCAGGTCCGGCTTCAGCCCGTTGACCGCCCACTGCGCGACCCGGGCCAGCCGCTGCTCCTCCACACCGGCCGCCCGGTGCGCGACAATCGTGGCGTCGGTGAAGCCCTCGGCCACCACCACGGCACCGGACTCCAACGCGGGCAGCACCCGCTCGTTGGTCAGGTCCGCGAGGTCGGCCGACGCCCGGAGCGCATCGGCCAGGCTCTCCGGCGGCGCGCCGCGCTCGACGGTGGGGTGCGGCGCCGTCACGCGCACGATCAGCCAGCCCTGCCCGCGCACCTGATCGGCGATCGCCTCGACATATCCGCTGACGGCGACCGGGTCGGCACCCTCCACGGCGATCAGCATCCCCGCGTGCTCGTCACGGTCGTCCCAGATGTTCACCCCGCGGCGACCGAAGACGCGCCTGGTGAGGCCGGACGTCAGGCCGCCGATCTGCCGACCGATGATGCCGCTGACCGAGAACGCGATCAGCCCGCCGACCGCGAGGACGACCGCCGGGCCGGTCACGTCGAACCGGAAATCGCCGACCGTCACCGGGTGGGTGCCAATGGCGCCGGCCAGGATCGGCCCGGCCGCGATGGTGCCGAGCAGCACGATCCGCACCGACGACATGACGAAGGCGAACACCCGCCCACGCAGCTGGTCGCTGACCTCCTGCCCGATCATGGTGAAGCCGTTGATCCAGGCGATGCCGGCGAAGATGCCCATCACCGCCGCGGTGATGGCGGCGCCGAGGAAGTCCTGCAGGACGGCCATCACCATCAACGAGATGCCGGCGAATCCGATGGCCGGGGTGAAGATCATCCGCCGCGGCACGTTGGGCAGCACCTTCGGGCCGATCAGCATGCCGAACGCGAGGCCGGTGAACACGGAGCCGAACAGGATGCCGTAGCCCGCGTTGCCGGCGCCGAGAGTCGCGACGTAGGCCTGCGCGACGCCGGCCACCAGCCCGCCGGCCCCGAACGCGCCCAGGATGCCGATATAGATCGACCGCATCAGCCGGTTCGTGCGGACGAAGGAGACGCCCTCGATGATCAGCGAGAAGATGTTCTTCGTGGTGCTGCGGTCCCCGACGAAGGCGGGGATGAGCCGCCGGGAGGCGAACACCATCCCGGCGGAATAGAAGTACGTCAGTGCGTCGATGCCGAGCGCGATGTCGATTGCGACCGTGTTGGTGGAGCCGCTGATCAGCGCGCTGCCGCTGCTGCCAGGCACGTCGGGCGCGCCGAAGAACGACGCCGCCGTCGACAGCAGCACGAACAGCGTGGCCGCGACGGGCACCATCCCGTACACCGACACGTAGTTCAGCTGATTCGCGACGGCCAGCCGCTCGCGCGGCACGATGTTGACCCACATCGCCTGCTTTGCCGGGGTGGAGAACAGGCCGATCGCCTCGACGAGGAATTGCGCCACCAGCAACCAGGCCAGGTTCCCGGAGACCAGGATCGAGATGTACAGCAGCCCGGCCAGGCTGTCCCCCACGATGGCGACGGTGCGGCGGTCGAACCGGTCGACCAGCGCACCGGCCACCGGCCCGAGGATCAGGTCGGGCAACAGTCGGGTGAGCAGCACACCGGACACCGCGGCGCCCTGCGCCAGGCTCGAGGAGTCCTTGGTCAGGTAGGCCGCGAGGGCGGTGGTGGCCAGCAGGCCGAGCCAGTCACCCAGGCTGGAGATGGCGATCGCGGACCACAGCCGGCGGAACACCGGGATGCGCAGCAGCACACCGACCGAGTTGGGCTCGCGCTTGCGGTTCACCGGTTGAACAGTTCGTTGAACAGGTCGATGGCCCGCTGGCCGAGTCCGGTGGCGAACGCGATGACGATGAAGAACACGATCACCGCCCAGGTACTGGAGCCCCGCTTGGCGCGGTTGCTGTCCGGCGCGGTGGCGCTGACCCGACGACGTTCTGCCGCCTGGTCACGCGCGGTGTTCCTGTTCTGCCCGCGCTGGGAGTAGTGCGACGCCATCGGCGCGGCCGGTGCCACGGCGGACGGCGCCCCGGAAGCGGTCGACTGCGGGTGGGTGGCCTGGTAGGAAACCCGGTCGATCTGGCCCGTCTGCCCGGAGCGCAGGGTGCGGAACATCGCGGACATGTCGGCGGCCGTCATGGTGCTGCGCCCCGGACCGGACATCGGTGGCGCCGGTGGCCGAGCGGCTGCCTGCCGCGCGGGGGCGGTCGAGGTGCTCGGGCCCACCGGGCGCGCGGGCCCAGGCTGGATCGGCCGGCCCTGGCTGAACCCGGTCGGGGCGGGACGGGCCTGTCCGGAACGGGTCTGCGCCGGACGGTTGTCCCGCTGCCCACGGCCCGCGGCGGGCGCGCGCCCGGTTGCGACGGATCGACCGGACGCGGGGCCGAGCACCGGCTCGGCGCGCACCCCCGCCGGTTCGGGAGGCCGGGGCGTCGGCGGGATGATCACCGGAACGATGTCGACGGGCATCGGCGCGGACAGCGCGTCGGGGTAGACGTCGAGCACCGGCATCAGCGCAGACGGGTCCCGGGTGCCGTCAGGACCGCTGAGCGCGTCGGTGAACGAGCCCGTCCCACGCTCGGCGTCGAAAGCCGCCGTCATGCCTGCATCGTAGGCGTCGGGCATGACGAAACGGGGAACGTCACACCGCCGCGCGCGGCCGTCGGGTCAGCTCCCCGATCGGCCCCGTCCGGTGGCCGCGGTGGTCTTCTTGGCGGCCGGCTTCTTCGCGGCGGTCGCCTTGGGGGCGGCCTTCGCCGGAGCCTTCCGCGTGGTGGCCCGCTTCGGTGCCGGCCCGCGCGCCCGGCGGTCGGCGAGCAGTTCCGCGGCGCGCTCGACCGTCAGGGTGTCGATCTCGTCGCCCTTGCGCAGGGAGGCATTCGTCTCGCCGTCGGTGACGTAGGGGCCGAACCGGCCGTCCTTGATCACCATCGGCTTGCTGCTCGCCGGGTCGACGCCGACCTCGCGCAGCGGCGGGGCGGCGGCCGCTGACCGGCCACGGGTCTTGGGCTGCGCGTACAGGGCGAGCGCCTCGTCGAGCGTGATGTCGAACAGGGCCTCCTCGCTGGCGATGGACCGCGAGTCGGTGCCCTTCTTGAGGTAGGGCCCGTACCGGCCGTTCTGCGCGGTGATCTCCACACCGTCGGCCGGGTCGACGCCGACCACCCGCGGCAGCGACAGCAGCTTCAGCGCCGTCGGCAGGTCGACGGTGCTCAGCGACATCGACTTGAACAGCGACGCGGTCCGCGGCTTGGCGGTCTTGGCGGTCTTCTTGGTCGCCGTCCCGTTCGTCGAGCCGCCGGAGCCGTTCACCGCAGCACCGTTGACTGCGTCCGGGTCCGGCAGCACCTCGGTGACGTACGGCCCGTACCGGCCGTCCCGGGCGACGATCATGTGCCCGGTGTCGGGGTCGATGCCCAGCTCGTTCTCCGCGCCGTCACCGGCTTGTGCGAACAGCTCCTCGGCGACCTCGGCGGTCACCTCGTCCGGTGGCAGGTCCTCGGGCAGGTTCGCCCGCTGCACGGTGGCCCCGGACCCGTCGTCCCCGTCACCGGAACCGCCCTCGACCGCACGCTCCAGGTACGGGCCGTAGCGGCCGACCCGGACGGTGACCTGCCGGCCCTGCGCGTCGGTCAGCAGCGGCAGCGAGTTGACCTCGCGGGCATCGATGTCCTCCAGCCGGTCACCGACCAGCTTCTTCAGCCCGCCGGTGCGGCCGACGGAACCGTCCGGGCCGACGTCACCGCCGAAGTAGAACGCACCCAGCCAGTCGGTGCGGCGGATGCGGCCGTCGGCGATCGCGTCGAGCTCGTCCTCCATCGCGGCGGTGAAGTCGTAATCCACCAGCCGCGCGAAGTGCGTCTCCAGCAGGCCGATCACCGCGAAAGCGATCCACGACGGGACCAGCGCCTGGCCCTTCTTCCACACGTAACCGCGGTCGATGATCGTCCGGATGATCGACGTGTACGTCGACGGCCGGCCGATGCCGAGGTCCTGCAGCGCGCCGATCAGCGACGGCTCGGTGTATCGGGCGGGCGGCGTGGTGACGTGCCCGGCCGGGATCAGCTCACGGATGTCCAGCTGCTGGCCGACGCTCAGGTTCGGCAGCCGGCGTTCGGCGTCATCGGCCTCGCCGCCGGCCTCGGCGTCGACCGTCTCGACGTAGGCCCGCAGGAAACCGGGGAACGTGATGGTGCGGCCGGACGCCGAGAAGATGCACTCCTGGCCGTCGGCGGTCGCGGTGATCCGCAGCGACAGCGTCAGGCCCTTGGCATCGACCATCTGCGAGGCGATGGTGCGCTGCCAGATCAGCTCGTACAGCCGGAACTCGTCACCGTTGATCGAGCGGGCGACCTGCCCCGGGGTCCGGAACGTCTCGCCCGCGGGACGGATCGCCTCGTGCGCCTCTTGGGCGTTCTTCACCTTGCGGGTGTACTGCCGCGGGGCGTCGGGCACGTACTCCGGCCCGTACAACTCCCGGGCCTGCGCGCGGGCCGCCTCCTGCGCCGTGGCGCTGAGCGTGGTGGAGTCGGTCCGCATGTAGGTGATGTAGCCGTTCTCGTACAGCCGCTGCGCGGTGCGCATCGTCCGCTCGGAGTTGAAGCCGAGCTTGCGGCCGGCCTCCTGCTGCAGCGTCGACGTCATGAACGGCGGGTACGGCCGGCGGGTGTACGGCTTCTCCTCCACGGAGCTGACCGTCGCGGTGCCGCCCTCCAACTGCGCCGCGAGCGTGCGGGCGCCGTCCTCGTCCAGCAGCAGCACGTCGGACCCGGACTTGATGCCGCCCGTCGCGGGGTCGAAGTCGCGTCCGGCGGCCAGCCTGCGGCCCGCCACCGACGACAGCGACGACTTGAACGCGTCCTTTTCGCTCGACTCGGTCGGCGCCATGGAAGCGTCCAGGCCCCAATACGTGCCGGCCCGGAAGGCCATCCGCTCGCGTTCGCGCTGCACGATGATCCGGGTGGCCACGGATTGCACGCGGCCCGCGGACAGCTTGGGCATCACCTTCTTCCACAGCACGGGCGAGACCTCGTAGCCGTACAGCCGGTCGAGGATGCGCCTGGTCTCCTGCGCGTCGACGAGGTTGTCGTCCAGGGCGCGCGGATTCTCGGCGGCCGCCCGGATGGCGGCGGGGGTGATCTCGTGGAAGACCATCCGCTTGACCGGGACCTTGGGCTTGAGGGTCTCCAGCAGGTGCCAGGCGATGGCCTCACCCTCGCGGTCCTCGTCCGTTGCCAGGTAGAGCTCGTCGGCGCCGGCCAGCAGCGACTTCAGCTTGGCCACCTGCGCCCGCTTCTCGGGCGAGATGACGTACAGCGGCTCGAACCCGTTCTCGGTGTTCACGCCGAGCCGCGCCCACGGCTCGCCCTTGTACTTGGCGGGGACGTCGGCCGCGCCGCGCGGCAGGTCACGGATGTGCCCGACGGAGGACTCCACGATGTAGCCGTCACCCAGGAACCCGGAGATCGTCTTGGCCTTGCTCGGGGACTCGACGACCACCAGGCGCACACCCGAACCCGGGCTCGCCGATGTCTTACCAGTGGCCATCAGGCTCACGCTCTCCTCTATATATGCGCCCCGCCGTCGCCAACCCCTCGGTCGGTGGCGGTGGAAAAGGTGCTGCCCGGCGCCCGCGGCGTCGATGGGTGCGTCACTGCGGGCGACGCGTGCAGGATGCCACAGTCGGCAGCCGATCCTGTGCCTGATTCACGATCATCCCCATCGGCAAGTTCCCCCGTTCCGCCTCCGGTGGCCGTTCTCACGACGCTGCCGGAGCTACGGATGGCCGTGCACGGGGAACGAATGCGGCGGCGCCTCCGGGGGCGGGTTGCCGATCATTTCGGCCAGTCTGGTGCAGCGCCGGTGTCCGACAATACGCACGGCGGGGCCGCCGCCGCGCACTCCGAGCAACGATCCGGCCAGACCCGCGGCGGCACACGCTGCGGCCAGCGGCTCGTACGTGTCCGGTGCGTGCGAGTCCAGGCCGAGCAGGTAACCGATCTCGGCGGGCCGGCCGGCGGCGAGAATCCAGCAGCGCAGGAACCCCGGCGTGACGACCAGGTCGGCCGGCACGGTCTTGTCGCCGTCCTGGGTCCAGGCCGCGGCGAGCGCGCCCAGCGGAGCCACCGATGCGGTGCCGAGCAGGATGCCGCGGAAGGGTTGGCCGGCAGCCCGGGCGGCGACGGGCGCCACGGGTTCTGCCGTTGCCGGGTCGATGTCCACGGGCGCGCCTCGGCTCGGCGGTTCGGAGATGTCCGCCGGCACGTCCCGCACCCGGCACTCGCGCACCAGGGCCGACGCCCGCCACCGGTCGCCGAGCAGGATGGACAGCCGGACCTCGTCGGGACCGCCCACGAGCCGGCCGTGCGCGGCGAGCAGCCCGCCGAGATCGGTGAGTTGCGGCGGTGTCAGGTCGGCGGAGAACAGCGACAACTGCGTCACGGTCGTCCCCCTTCCCCGGACGGACAGGGTAGCGCCCGCCGTACGACGGGAGCGTCAGGTGACCCGGCCCGGTGCGGCAGCGTCCGAACCGGCGTACAGCCCGGAGCGCGGGTTGAACACGCCGCAGGCGATGTACAGCACGTTGGTGACCACGAAGAGCAACGCCGTCGTCGCCGCGATCAGACCGGTCGCCAGCGCGGGCACCGTGTCCGGCGGCAGCGTGTAGGCGAAGTACACCCGCAGCACCGCGTCGGCAAGCGTCCCGCACCCCCACAGCACGCTCGACAAGCGCCACATCCGGCGCCACCGCGGCGAACGCTCCCACAACTCGTCCCAGTTGTCGGGCCAGCGCAGCCGACCCTGCGCCAGAGGCCGGGTGAAGACGTACGCCAGCGGATGCCGGGTGAACGCGCTGACCAGAAACCACAACCCGGTGACGCCGGTGAGCACCGCCTCCTTGGCCAGCAGGAACTCGGTGCTGCCGGCGATCGCCGACACGACCACGCTGCCCAGCAACATGGTGGTGAAATACGCCGACAGCGCGTTGATCCGTTGCCGCCGCACCAGGCCGACCAGGCTCGGCAGGGCCGATACCAGCGTCGAGACCAGCAGCGCGAGATAGACGCCCGCCCCCGCGGCCCGGAGCAGGTAGTAGATGGCCAGCGGCGCGACCAACCCGATGACGGCGCGGGCCGCGACGTCCAGGATCCTGTGGCGGGCGCCGCGGCCCATCACGGCGGGGCCGCTGCTGACCCCCGGTTCGCTACCGACCGCCGGTTCGCTGCTGACCGCCGCTTCACTGCCCGTCGCTGGTCGGCTGTTCATCGCGGGTCTGCCGCGGTGGCTCTCCGGAACAGTTCGACCAGCTCCCGCGCGTACGCGGCGCAGTCCATCGCGGGGTTCGCGCGGACCGCGAACGGCAGGCTGTCGACGGAGCGTTGCACCACCGCCGCCATCACCGCGGCGTCGAACGGGCGGAACTCACCGCGCCGCTGCCCGCGGACGAGGATCTGCTCGAGGTGTCCGGCCGCGGATTCGTCGGCCTTGATGCCGTCCTCGAAGCCGGCGCCCAGCATCACCTCGGTCAGCGCGACCATCTCGGCGCGATGCCCGTCGACGAACCCGACGACCCCGTCGATGTAGGCGCGGAGCTGATCTGCCGCCAGCTGTTCGGCGCCGACCATTGCGCCGACGTGGCCGCCGAGCGCGCCGAGAACGTCGGTGACCACCGCCGTCATCAGGTCCGCCTTACCGGCGAAGTGGTACGAGATCAGCCGGGTACTCGACAGCCGGGCATGCTCGGCGATCCGGGCGAACGACGTTCTGGCGTAGCCGCTGTCGGCCAGCACGGCGACCGCAGCGTCGACGATTTGCCGGCGCCGCGCCTGATTGGTCGGCGACTGGATACCGGGTTGCCGGCCGGCCCGCGGCCGCTCGCTCGGCGGCGTGTGCCGCGCCGGCCGGATCCGCGCCGACGAACTGCTCTGCGACCGTTCGGCTGGGGGTTCCTCGCTGGGCACCCCGGCCACCGGCTGCGTTACCGACATGAGTAAACGTTAACGAGGACAAGGAACGCCGTCTACTGATTTCTTCCTGTCTCCTGGCGCGAGCGCAGGGCCGGCCCCTGGTGAGCCACCCATTCGTCCCGGTGGGCTATCCCAGGACGTCCTTGCAGGCGGGCAGCTCCCGCGCGGCGGCGACGACTTCCGGGTCGACCGAGGTCATGTTGTCCGGCGTCGAGGCCTTCGCCTCGGCCTCGACGGCGTCCACCGCCGATTTGAGATCCGATGTGCTGCGCGGCGTCAGCGCGGCGATGGTCTGCGCGCCCCGGCCGTAGACGTCGGCGACCGCGGTGAACCGCTCGATGGCGATGGACTGCAGGTCGTCACCGCCCGGGACGGTCGGCGGCCGGGTGGCCTGCAGCACCCCGACAGTGGTCGAGGCGCTCTTGGAGATGTTGGTGTAGGTCTCGACGACCGTTTCCTTGGCCTGCGCGACGGTCTGCCCGGTGGTGTCCGGCGAGACGTACTGCTGCAGGTCGGTGGCACCGTCGCAGAACACGGTGAACCACTTCTCGGTGGTGGCATCGAGGGTCGCGGGCGTGGTCGACCCGGTGGTGTCCTCGGTCGAGGTCTCGGTCGACGTCGAGGTGTCGGTCGACGTCGAGGTGTCCTCGGAGGTCGAGGACTCGGTACTGGTGTCCGTCGTGCTCGTCTCGGTGGTGCTGGTGTCCGTGCTGCTCGACTCCGTGGTGGACGTCGACGTCGGACTGGAGACGGTCGTCGAACTGACCGCCGCACTGCCGACCTCCGCCGAACCTTGGACGGTCGTGGAGCAACCGGCCAGCAGCAAGACCGCGGCGAACGCGGCCGCTGCCGACCTGAATGTGCTGTGCCTCATCGTTTTCCTTCTCCGGCAGTGCGCCTCGGGCGGCGGTCGCGACGTGTCGGCACCGGTCACGGGGCGGTGATGAGGCGATCATGCCGGACAGCCCCAGCCGCGGGAAGGGACTGTCCGGCACCGCGACGAACCTGCGCGTTGCCGGCAGCAGATCAGCTGCCGAGCGACTTGCAGGCCGGGATCTCCTTGACCGCCTCGGACACGGCGGGCGGCAACTTGCTGACGGCCTGCAACGGTGCGATGGCCGCTTCCACCTCGGTCGCCAGGCTGCCGAGCGCCTGCTGCAGTGCCGCGGTGTCCGTCGTCTTGATCACCGCGACCTTCTGCGCCAGCGCCGTCAGTTTCGGACCGGACTCGGCCAGCCCGGACGTCGCCTCATCCGCGAAGGCGGCACCCGAGTCGAAGGTCGGCGGCGGGGTGGACTTCAACTTGGTCGCCGTGTCGGTGAGCCCGCTGCCGAAGGTCGTCAGCGCCGCACTCAGTTGCTGCGGGGTCGTCGCACTCTGTGCCTTCGTCTGCACGTCGGACAAGGTCGGCGCGACACCCTCGCACAGCGTGGTGAACCACGTGGTGGTCTGCGCATCGAGGTCGGCCGGCGCCACACTGGCGGACCCGGACCCGCTGGCTTCGGACGATTCAGCGCCGGACGATTCCGAGCCCGACGATTCCGAGCCCGACGACTCCGAGCCCGACGATTCCGAGCCCGACGACTCCGAGCCCGACGATTCCGAGCCCGACGACTCCGAGGTGATCGCCTCCGAACTGGCGGCCGCGGAGGAAGCGGCGCTGGTCGACGCGGCAGACCCGGTGCCCGCACTGTTCGAGCTGCACCCGGCCACCAACAGGACGCCCGCCGCGAGCACGGCCGTCCAGAGTGAGCGCTTCATGTGACGCGTCCTTCCGTTGTGGCTGCGCCGGTCCGCCCGGCACAGCTGTTCTGCTGGAGCGGAGGACCGCGGACGCTTGCCCCCGGTAGATGCTGCGCGGGACGAAGCGTCTCGCCCCCGTGATCATCATTACCCCGCGTCGATCGTGGCTGAACCTACCGCTGCCCCTGGAGACAAGCTCGGCGGGGACACCCGCGTGTTCACGGATGTCCCCGCCGAGTGACAAGGACTTGCTGTTGGTGCGGTGGGTCAGACCGGCTGGGTCTCCTCGGCGTGCAGGTGGGACTCGCGGCGCTTGGAGACCACCACGGCGGCCACGATGATGGCCACGGCGAACAGCGCGATGCCGTACCGGACGGCGGTGTTCTCCGAGGTGCCGACGGTCAGCGTGACGACGGCGGGAGCGATCAGCAGCGCGACCAGGTTCATCACCTTGAGCAGCGGGTTGATGGCCGGGCCGGCGGTGTCCTTGAAGGGGTCGCCGACGGTGTCACCGATGACGGTGGCCTCGTGCGCGGGAGAGCCCTTGCCGCCGTGGGTGCCGTCCTCGACGATCTTCTTCGCGTTGTCCCAGGCGCCACCGGAGTTGGCCAGGAACACGGCCATCAGGGTGCCGGTGGCGATGGTGCCGGCCAGGTAGCCGGCCAGCGGGCCGACGCCGAGGCCGAAGCCGACGGCGATCGGGGCGAACACGGCCAGCAGGCCCGGCGTCGCCAGCTCGCGCAGCGAGTCGCGGGTGACGATGTCGACGACCTTGCCGTACTCGGGCTTGTTGGTCCCCTCCATGATCCCGGGGATCTCCCGGAACTGCCGGCGGACCTCCCGCACGACGGCGCCGGCAGCGCGGGCGACCGCGTTGACCGCCAGGCCGGAGAACAGGAACACCACCGCCGCGCCGAGCAGCATGCCGACCAGGGTGTTGGGCGAGACCACGTTCGCGGTGAACTCCGACACCGTCTCGCCGGCCGCCACCAGCGCGTTCTTGATCGCGTCGGAGTACGAGCCGAACAGCGCGGTGGCCGCGAGCACGGCGGTGGCGATCGCGATGCCCTTGGTGATGGCCTTGGTGGTGTTGCCGACCGCGTCCAGCTCGGTGAGGATCTGCGCGCCCTCGGCGGACACCTCGCCGCTCATCTCGGCCACGCCCTGCGCGTTGTCCGACACCGGGCCGAACGTGTCCATCGCGACGATGACACCGACCGTGGTGAGCAGGCCACAGCCGGCCAGTGCGATCGCGAACAGCGCCACGATCAACGAGCCGGACAGCAGGAATGCGCCGTAGACCGCCGCGGCGATGACCAGCGCCGTGTACACCGCCGACTCGAAGCCGACGGAGATGCCGGCCAGGATCACGGTGGCCGCACCGGTCAGCGAAGAGCGGGCGACACCCTTCGTGGGTTCGGTCTCGGTGCCGGTGAAGTACCCGGTCAGCCACAGGATGACCGCGGCGAGCACGATGCCGATGATCACCGCGCTGATGGCGATGACGGCGGGGTTGCCCGGCAGGCCGGCGACCGCTTCGACACCGAGGTCGTCGAAGTTCTTCGGCAGGTAGACGAACGCCGCGATTGCGGACAGCACCGCGGAGATGACCGCGGAGATGTAGAAGGAGCGGTTGATCGTGACCAGGCCGGCCTCGTTGGCCCGGGCCCGGGTGATGTAGATGCCGATGATCGCGGTGATCACGCCGATCGTCGGGATGATCAGCGGGAAGACCAGGCCCTTGGCGCCGAACGCGGCGCTGCCCAGGATGAGTGAGGCGACCAGCGTCACGGCGTAGGACTCGAACAGGTCCGCGGCCATGCCGGCGCAGTCACCGACGTTGTCCCCCACGTTGTCGGCGATGGTGGCGGCGTTGCGGGGGTCGTCCTCGGGAATGCCCTGCTCGACCTTGCCGACCAGGTCCGCGCCGACGTCGGCGGCCTTGGTGAAGATGCCGCCGCCGACCCTCATGAACATGGCGAGCATGGCGGCGCCGAAGCCGAAGCCTTCCAGCACCTTCGGTGCACCGCCGGCATAGACCAGAACAACGGTGGAGGCGCCGAGCAGGCCGAGGCCGGTGGTCGCCAGACCCACTGCGCCGCCGGTGCGGAAGGCGACCTGCATGGCCTTCTCACGGCCGCCGTCGCCGTTGGCGGCGGCCGCGACCCGGACGTTCGCCCGGGTGGCGAGCCACATGCCGAAGTAGCCGATCGACGCGGAGAACAGCGCACCGAGGAGGAAGAAGATGGACCGGCCGATGCGCTGGCCGGTGTCGTCGGCGGGCAGGGCGAACAACAGCACGAAGACGATGACGACAAAGATGCTGAGCGTCCGGAACTGCCGGGCGAGATAGGCGGCGGCGCCTTCCTGCACCGCGGCGGAGATTTCCTGCATCTTGGGTGAGCCCTTGCCGGACGCGAGCACACCGGCGCGCAGTACAAAGGCGATCACCAGGGCCAGCAGCGCAATCACGGCAACGCCGATGACAATGGCCTGGTCGCTGCCTGTCACCACGAGATCCGCGGCAGTTTGGGAAGACATCGAGCTCCTGATCCATTCGGGGAACAAAAGTGGACCGGTCAACTCGTTGCGGACCGGCGCTGGTCGAACGGCATCGTCCGCCGGTCACCCGGCGTGACGCTGAGTACTGTAAAGCACCGGTAACGTCCGACGCCCAACTTGACGACACGGTCACACGACACGTCAAGAGCGTCGAGGAAACGTGAAACGCGTTGTCGGTAGGGCGCGGGAGGATAGGGCGGTGACATCACCGGAGCCGTGGGCGAATCCTGGCGGTTTGCTCACTGTGCTACAGCAGTGTGGCACCGATTCAGAGACCACCGTCACATCGGGTATCACCCATGTGGAGCACTTGGCAGCCTCCGCCGGTCACCAGGTGCCGTGGCCGGTTTGGGTGCCCGGTCCCGTTCGTGACGCGCTGCAGACCAAAGGCATCACTCGGCCGTGGTCGCACCAGGCGGCGGCCGCTGACCTCGCCCGGGCCGGCGCCGACGTGGTACTCGCAACCGGCACCGCGTCCGGAAAATCGTTGGCGTATCAACTCCCCGCGCTGACCGCCATCACCGAGGACCCCCGGGCCTGCGTGCTGTACCTGGCGCCGACCAAGGCGCTGGGCGCCGACCAGCTGCAGTCGCTGACCTCGCTCGGGCTGCCGGACCTGCGGGCGGCCAGTTATGACGGTGACACCCCGACGCAGGACCGGGACTGGGCGCGTTCGCACGCGAACTGGGTGCTGACGAACCCCGACATGCTGCACCGCGGGATGCTGCCCGCGCATGCCCGGTGGGCGCGGCTGCTGCGTCGCCTGGCGTACGTCGTGGTGGACGAGTGCCACGCCTACCGCGGGGTCTTCGGATCGCACGTCGCGCTGGTGCTGCGGCGGCTGACCCGGCTGGCCCGGATGTACGGCTCGGAGCCGGTGTTCCTGCTCGCGTCGGCGACCTCGGCCGATCCGGCCGGGGCCGCGGGCCGGATGGTCGGCCGGCCGGTGCGGGCGGTCACCGATGACGGCGCACCCCGTCCCGGCGCCGACTTCGTCCTCTGGGAGCCGGCCGCGCGACCCGGTGCGGCGGGGCAGGACGGGGCACCCATTCGCCCGTCGGCACCGGCGGAGGCGGCCCGGATGATGGCCGACCTCGTTGCCGCCGGCGCGAGGACGCTGACGTTCGTCCGGTCTCGGCACGGCGCTGAGCAGGCGGCGTTGTCGGCACGGCGGCGACTGGACGACGTAGCCCCTGAGCTCGTGGACAAGGTGGCGGCGTACCGGGGTGGTTACCTGCCGGAGGAGCGGCGGGAACTCGAACGCGCGCTCGGCTGCGGCGAGCTGATGGGGGTGGCGTCGACCAACGCCCTCGAACTCGGGGTGGACATCGCCGGGCTGGACGCCGCGGTACTGGCCGGCTACCCGGGGACGTTGGCGTCGGTCTGGCAGCAGGCCGGGCGGGCCGGGCGGCGCGCCGACTCCGGCCGACGGGCGCTGGTCGTCTTCGTTGCCCGTGACGACCCGCTGGACACCTACCTGGTGCACCATCCGGAGCGGGTCTTCGGTCACCCCGTCGAAGCGGCGGTGACCGACCCGACCAATCCCTATGTGCTCGGGCCGCACCTGGCGTGCGCAGCGGCCGAGCGGCACCTCACCGCCGCGGACGTCGAGCTGTTCGGCGGGCCGGCGATCCGCCCGGTTCTCGACGACCTGGTCAACCGCCGGGTGCTGCGGCGGCGGCCCACCGGCTACCACTGGGCCGAACCCGGCCACCCCGCCGACGGTGTCGACCTGCGCGGCGGTGGCGGCGGCATGGTGGCCATCGTCGACGAGGACAGCGGCCGGCTGCTGGGCACGGTCGACCTGCACCGGGCGCCGTCGGCGGTGCACACCGGCGCGGTCCACCTGCACCGCGGTGACAGTTACGTGGTGCAGGACCTCGACCTGGAGCACGGCGTCGCGCTGGTCCGGCAGGAACGTCCCGACTGGACGACGATCGCCCGGTCGCAGTCGACGGTGTCGATGGGGCCGGTGCAGCACAGCCGCGGGTATACCGGTGGCGTCACCGTCGGGGTCGGGCCCGTCGAGGTGACCGAGCAGGTGGTCGGGTACCTGCGGCGCCGGCCCAACGGTGAACTGATCGATGTGATCGGGCTGGACATGCCGCACCACACTCTGCACACCAGGGCGGTCTGGTACACGATCTCGATGCCGGCCCTGCTGTCCGCCGGGATCGAAGAGGCCGCGATTCCCGGTGCGCTGCACGCCGCCGAGCACGCCGCGATCGGTCTGCTGCCGCTTTTCGCCGGGTGCGACCGGTGGGACATCGGCGGCCTGTCCACCGCGTTGCACCCGGACACCGCCGAACCGACCGTCATCGTCTACGACGGCTACCCCGGTGGCGCGGGCTTCGCCGAACGGGGCCACGCGGTTGTCGCGGACTGGCTGACCGCCGTGCGGGACGCGATCGCGAGTTGCTCGTGCGAGGCCGGGTGCCCGTCCTGTGTGCAGTCGCCCAAGTGCGGCAACGGCAACAACCCGCTGGACAAGGACGCCGCTGTCGTGGTTCTCGGGCTGGTGACGGCGGCCCTCGCGGCTGGCCCCGTCGGTGTCGATCACGCCGCGGGTCTCGAGAGTGCAAGGGACGCGGCCTGCGAGGGCGACGGGGTACGCATCCTGTCGGTGACCGCCCGCTGACCGTTGCCGCGGTGAGGGTGCGGCACGCGTCCCCGGGCACCAACGCACCGGTGACTTGCCTCGGCGTGGGCCATCGGCGGCGCTCAGCCGCCTTCGCCGGACCCGAGGTCCGGCGCGATGGCGGCCACGGGTCCGGCGCGTGCGCGACCGGTCGCCGAACCCGTGACCGGACCGGCCCGGACCCGAACCGACACCGTCACCAGCACGTCGGCTCCGGTCACGGTGCACGACTGCACGGCGGCACCGTTGGCACTGGCGACGGCGACGGCCCGCTGGCAGGCGACGTCCGGGCCCTGCAGAACCGTCGCCGCACCCGCCAGTGCAGCCAAGTCCGCCGCGGTTTCGGCGCGTTGCCGGGCCAGGACTCCGGCACCGAGCTGCACCGCAAGACCGGTGACCACCAGCAGCACCACACTGCCCAGGCACGCATACACGGTCGCGACTCCCCCGTCCCGTGCTCCCCTCATGTCGGCTCCCAGCGGACCAGCCGCGGGTACCGCCGGCGCGCCTGTCGACCGGTCCGTGGCACGCGAGCCGGTTGCCGATGGTAAGGCCGAGGCCTGATGTCGGGACGCACACGCCCCACACCCCGTCGGGACAACGGCGGACTTCGCCGGCAGGTCACGACTCCGGCTCCCGGGCAGCGGCCGCGGAGGCGCGAATGGTGACCCCGGGCAACAGACCGCCGACCGGCGGCGCGGACACGGTCGCCGTCACGAGATCTCCGGACCATTCGATGCTCAGCGAAGCGCCCGGCGGGGCCAGGGCGGTGACCGCCGCCGACGCCCCGGCGCTGTCGCCACGCCCGGTCAGCCTGGCCGCTTCTCGTGCTGCGTCGGCGCACCTCACCTGCGCGATGACGCATGCGATGCCGGCGAGGCACGACACCAGGACCAGCGCCAGCACGGAAAGGGCGATGGCCGCCTCCACCGTGACCCCGCCCGCATCTGACGCTTGCGTCGAGACGCGCTGCCCGACAACACATCGAGGCGAGCACCCTTGCGTCCCCTCGCGATCCTTGAGCGCGGTTTCCCGGGAGCGTCTCAGCTTTCGCGCTGTCGCATGGCGAAGATCCGACGCCCGCGGACAACCGGCAAGCCCGATGCGGCGCCGCCCCCGTCGACGGTGCTGCACCTGCGGCTCGCTCGTCACGGACAGCTCAGAACGTCGTCGACAGCGCCGAATTGATCAGATTCGTCAGGCCGGTGACGACCGAGTCACCGGTCACGATCCGATACAGCACCGCGGCAAACGCCGCTGCAACGACCGTTCCCACCGCGTACTCGACGGTGCTCATGCCGGCGTCGGCCGGCTCGAGGGCCGTGTCGGTGTCGAAGCCCGCTCCGGCCGGATGCGACCTGCGAGCACCCCTCCGCGACAAATGCAGTCGAGCGCGGAACGGCAGCACCGAACCTTGCCCCGCCTCGGCCTCGTGCGGTGCCGCCGGTGCGGTTTCGCAGTCCACGGGTTGGTGCGCGGCCGGCGTCGCAGCGTCGCTGATTGTCGCCACCGAATGGGGCAATGGGAAATGGGACAGCGCCGACTGGCGTGACGGTTCAGCTCCGGGTACGGGATCCCTTTGGGCGCTTGTCACCGCACGCCCGCGACCGCGTGAATGAGGTGTGGTGATGTCCTGCAGCACAACGACTCCCCTCGTCACCGGCCCGTTGCCGGTGCTCCGGAGACAGCTTCGCCAATCACCTACCGCAGCGGCCCGACAATCGCGCGATGTGGAACGGATCCGCGGCTGTGGACAAATGCGCGGGGTGAGTAGGGCCCGGGCAACGCCGCTGTGGATCAGAAGATGTCGAGTTGGCCGAGCAGACCGATGACGACGGGCGCCAATCCGAGGCAGAGGAAGGCGGGCAGGAAACAGACGCCCAGCGGGGCGGTCATCAGGACACCTGCCCGGCCCGCGGCCCGGAGGTCGGACGCCGCATCGTCGGCCCTGAGCATTGCCGCATGCTCGACCACCGCCTGGGCCAAACGCCCGCCCCCGACCGCCGACCGCCGCGCTGCAGCCGCCAACGGCGCGAGCTCCTCGACGGAATCGGCGGCACGCCAGGCAGTCTGCGCGTCAGCGCCGAGCGACAGCATGGCCGCCACCGACTCGAGCACCGTCACCGGGCTGTCATCCTCCGACAAATCGGAGGCGTCGAGCCGGTCCCCGGTGGGCGTGGTGCCGGACGTCGCATCCTGCACGCCAGGTGATCGTCCCGCAGCACCGCGTGCGGCAGCCGGGCTCGATCCGCTGTCGCGCAATACGTCTGCCACCGCCCGCAACGCCGGCGCGACCGCCATGCCGGCTGCCAGGCAGGCCGCGAGCAGGTCGGCAGACGACGCCACGGCACGCCGGTACGCCTGCCTCCGCCGCAGCGAGCGCCCACCGGGACGCCTGCCGACGGCGAGTGCGGCCAGCACTGCGGCGGGCACTCCGATCCACCAGCGGTCCGGGGACAGCACAAGAAACGTTGCGCCCGTGCAGGTTCCCGCCAGAGGTGCCCGCCACCGAGGACCGAACCCGGCCCGCGGTGGTCGATCTTCGATCGACGTGCGGTGCGGGAGGCGGATTGGGTCCGGGACGAGCATCAACGCCGCAGCCACCATCACCAGGGTGATCGCCGTCCCGCCCGTCCCCGACGTCAGCATGGGTGACCATCTGCACCGCAGAGCCCCGCCGGCAGGGCGCCCTGCGGAGCCGCCGCAGGGCGGGCACCGGTCACGCCGTGAGCCGTGACCGACCGACCCGCTCCCGGCCCGCTGATCATGACGCCACGATGCGAGCCGACCACAGCAGACCCGCGGACGTCAGCAGCACACCGACCACCATCAGCACGCGCCCGATCGTGGTGCCGACCAGCACCCCGACCGGATCGGCACCCATGCCGGCGCCGAGCAGTAATCCCAGGACCGGCAGGGCGGCCATGACGTACCCCGACATCCGCGGGCCGGCCACCTCGCCCGCCCGGCGGGCATCACCGGCAAGAGCCTCGGCGAATTCCGTTGCCAAACCGTCGATCAGCGGCGTGAAGGCAACGCCGTACCGACTGCTCAACAACCAGCCGGCCGTCAGGCGACGCACCGCGTCCGCGGCCGGGGACGCGCGCTTCGTCCCGGCGCGTCCGTGCACGCGCGACCGTC